>Ga0310121_10002759_pt1 | contig 16456 bp, 13 predicted proteins | sample CB27_Tmax_986_MG_FD_203504 | JGI IMG/M metagenome (GOLD analysis project Ga0310121, IMG submission 203504) | Marine microbial communities from Western Arctic Ocean, Canada - CB27_Tmax_986 | ecosystem: Environmental > Aquatic > Marine > Oceanic | place: Canada: Western Arctic Ocean | collected...
CTTTAAAAAAAATATTTTCTGAATTAAAATTAAAAATCTTTGACGTAGAAGAATTATCCATTCATGGCGGTTCTTTGCGTCTGTATATTATACATGAGGAAAATAATTCATATCAAAAGAGTACACGCGTTGATCAGCTATTAGAAAAAGAAAAACAATTTGGTTTACTAGAAACCTCAACATATGATAATTTTACCAAAAATATTCAAAATGTGAAACAAGACATCTGTAATTTTTTTGTAGAAGCAAGAAAAGAAAATAAAAAAATTGTTTGTTATGGTGCTCCCGCTAAAGGTAATACTCTACTAAATTTTTGTAAAATTGGAAAGGATTTTATCGAATATACCGTAGATAAAAATCCCCATAAACAAGAATTATTTCTTCCAGGTACTCATATTCCAATCTACTCTCCAGAAAAAGTTCTTTCGACAAAACCTGATTATCTATTAATTTTGCCTTGGAATTTAAAAGACGAAATTATCGAAGAAATGAACTTTATCCGTGATTGGAATGGAAAGTTTGTTGTTTTAATACCTAAAATTGAGATCATTAATTAATTTTATAAAATTCTGTTGTTTAACAAATATTGCTTAGCAAAAATTGGATCAGATAATAATTTTTTATACCATTCAACTGTTTTGGTTTTAATATCATCTGTTAATTTTCCAGAATCTAATGCATCATACATTTCCATAACTCCTTCACTTACTGTATGTCTTGTAGAATATCCAATAGATTCCCTTATTTTCTGAAAAGATGCAAAGTATGAACGATGATCATTTGTATCGTTTAATTCAATATCACAATCAATGCCACTAGATGTAACTATTTCTTGAGCAAGTTCTCCCATCTCAAAATTCTGTTCTTCGGAACCTACGTTAAAAATTTGTCCACAGATCTTTTCTTTTGGTGCGTCAATTATTGATTGATATGCCCTAACTACATCTTTGATATGTATAAATGGCCTTTTGTTTAGTTTACCTCTAACTGAAATTTTTTTATTTTTAAACAAGTCGAGGACCATGCAATTTACAGCCGTATCAAATCGCATTCTTGTAGAATTTCCATAAACACTGGAAAATCGTAATGCTGTCACCGTAAAATTTTCATCGTTTAATGAAAGATTATCTATTTCTGCATTTCTATTAGCTTTTGAATATACAGTTAATGGTTTTACTTCTGAATTTTCATTGGCAATGTTGTTTTGTTGACCATAAATACTAGCACTTGATGCAAGTACATATCTTTCCACTCCATTTTCTTTGCTTAGTTTTGCTACTCTTGCTCTACCTTTATGATTAATCTCATAAGTTTTTTCTGGGTTTAAATCACCTGCAGGATCATTTGAGATAGCTGCTAAATCTAGAACTATGTCAATATCTTCAAGAATATTTGGTTTGAACCATCTTATATCATCTCTTATTAATTCTAATTTATTGGCAAATTGATTTTGTGACAAAAATTCATCCCCAAAAAAAAATCGGTCTAAACATTTTACATAATGTCCGTCTTCAATTAATTTAGGAATAACTACAGAACCAACATACCCAGCTCCACCTGTCATTAGTATCTTCAAAAAACTACCTCATCTTTTTGATAGACGATAATTTTGTCTTTTCAACAATGCAAAACAAAATACTTGCTTTATAAATTAATTGTACTAAGAACACTTTTTTAAAAACAAATAATTGTAATACAATTTTTCATAATACATGAAAGACAGTTCTAAAATTGGGGCAGATAAGGAGTTTGAACAGAGAAACAAAAAATTTGTTAATTTAATGAATAAAAATAAATCCCTTTTGAAAAAATCTAAAGATTGGGTTGATAACGCATTTGACTATGAGTATGTATATCATTTCAGATGGTTAGGAAGACCGATAATTCAATTTCCTCAAGACATGATTGCAGTTCAAGAATTAATTTGGAAAATTAAACCAGATTTTATTATTGAATCTGGTGTTGCCAGGGGTGGTTCCCTTATTTTTTATGCTTCAATTCTTGAATTATTGAAACATGGTAAAATAATTGGCATTGATATTGATATTAGAAAACACAACAGAATAGAAATTGAAAAACATCCCCTTTTTAAGAGGATAAAACTGATCGAAGGTTCATCAATAGATAACTTTGTTGTTGGTAAAATAAAAAAAATTCTCAAAAATAAAAAGAAGATTATGATTTTTCTTGATTCACATCATACCGAACAGCACGTTCTTGCAGAATTAGAAAAATACTCTCAATTTGTCAAAGCAGGAAGTTACATAATTGTCTTTGATACTATGATGGAAGACATGAAAAGACATCATTTCAAAGCTAGACCATGGGATCATGGTAATAATCCTAGAACAGCGGTATGGAAGTTTTTGAAAAAAAACAACCGGTTTAAAATTGATAAAGAAATACAAAAGAAACTCCTGATAACCTCCTGCCCCGATGGCTATTTGAAATGTATAAAAAATTAAATCACTACTGGTTTACCGAATCTTACTGAGTATGAACGTAAAACTAAGCATTGGGTTGCCTGTATATAATGGTGAATTATTTATTGAAAGAGCTATAGAATCTATTTTAGCTCAAACTTTCACTGATTTTGAACTAATAATTTCTGATAATGCTTCCACTGATTCTACACAAGAAATATGCCAAAATTTTTCAAAAAAAGATAATAGAATTCGAATTTTTAAACAGGAAAAAAATATTGGTGTTCATAGGAATTTTTATTTTCTTTTGTCTCAAGCTAGGGGTGAATATTTTGCATGGACTGCAGTTGATGATTATCTGGATAAAGATTTCATGGAAAAAAATTTAAAAGTTTTAGCATCACATGATTCTATTGTATCTAGTATTGGGAAGATAGTCCCTTACGGTACTGAATCATTAAAAATTGATTCAAAATTTATTGATACATCGAATTATCCAAAATTTGTTAAAAACTATGTAAAGCACGGTAGGCATAAAAAAATGATAGACGCAGGACCAGTATCTGGAGATATTAATACTAAGATTAGGAACTTGTTAAAAATAACAAAATCACTTGGACGATGGTATGGTGTACATAGAACTGAACAACTGAAACAATGTATTGTAAAAAAACCATTCATTAATGTAGAAGTCGCTGTTTTCCTTAATCTTCTAAGGTTGGGTGATTTTTATGAAGAATCTTCAACAACCTTGTATGAATTTGACGAAGGAGTATCCTCTAGGGGTATTATTAACATGGCAAAAAATTCCGAACATAACGCATTTGAAATAATTTTCCCATTTTATCCATTTACTAAATGGCTGATTCAAAACCTTGGCACACTAACATATATGAAAAATTTTGATATTTTGCTTAAAATGAATTTGGGTGGAGGAGTTGCCCTGTTCATAGATCTTTTTCTCAAAATTATTAACGGATCTAAAAAAACTCGTTAATTTTTATTTTGTTTTAGTTTGACCATGATTTCATCTATGCCATATTTGAGATCATGTTTGATTTGAAACGCTAATATTTTTTTTATTTTGCGGCAATCCATTGTAAATGAATTTTCATCTTTTTCATCATGAATGATAAGATTTCCATTTTCGTTTGTTACCTCCATGATTTTTTTTGCAATTTCTTCAATCGAGTAATTTTGCTCATCTGATCCTACATTGAAGATCTCCCCTGCCACTTTTTCTTTTTTTGATTTAATTACTAAGATTATTGCCTCTATAGCATCTTTAATGTGTAAAAATGGGCGTTTGCTACTTTTACTTTTCACCTCAATTTTTCCTTTAATGTATAATTCCTTCAGCATATTGTTTATTGATTGATCCCACCTCATTCTTATCGAATCTCCAAAAATACTTGCTAATCTTAAGACAGTTACCGAAAATTTACTATCATTTAAGGACAGGGCATGTTTGTCTGATTCTAAATTTATTTTTGCGTAGAACATTTTAGGATTTAGTATTTCCTCCTCATCATTTTTCTTTGAATTTCCTCCATAGACATTACTGCTAGAGATTCTTACGTATCGTGAAATTCTATTTTGTTTAGATATTTCAATGATTTTTTGTCTAGCATTTTTATTTATTTGTACAACCTCTTCTTCTTTATCAAGGTTCTTTGTTACCGACACTAGATCAACAACTATATCAATACCAAAAAAATTTTCTAGTGCAATATCCCTGATATCACCAATTATGACTTCTGTATTTTTATTAGATTTTAATTTCGATACAATCTCTGTAGACGTAAATCTATCAAAACACCTAACATGGTATTCATTTTTAACCAATTCTGGAATTAGCATGGAGCCGATATATCCCCCGCCACCAATAACAAGAATTTTCTGTGGTATTTTCAATTAATTTTATCCGGCATCTGATAAATTTTAATCATGTGTTATCATTTTAGCACCCTGTGAGCTCAAACTGTGTACCATTGCCAATTTCTTAAAATAATTTAGTAACTAGTTATCAGGTTAATTTTACAAAATAATATAAGACCTAAAAATTTTTTCTATATTTATGACAGGTACCAATTATCTATTTAGAATTATTAAACATCCACAATTCGTTCTTAATGAAAATTTTATTTTACATCCTTTATCATCGCTTTCTACTTCAAGAAAAATTATAAAAAATAACCTCCCACTTATTGATTGTGTTAAAAAATTAACTGATGATACAACGGAAAATATAAAAAAATATTATGAAGATATTGCAAACAATTCTGAATTAGAAAAACACTTGCAAGACCAATTTGATGAATACAATTCTTACATTAATTCAAAAGATCTCAAGATTTCCAAATTTTTCAAAGAAAATCCTGCTGGTAGACTAAATAGACCATCTCAGGGACACGCAGGATTTTTTTTATATATTCTAGTTAGATCTTTAAAACCAGAATTTTTTCTGGAGACTGGTGTAAGTGCTGGGGAATCTTCTACTTATATTCTGCAAGCAATGCGTGATAATAATTTTGGAAAACTGTTTTCTATTGATTTTCCATCTGCAATTGTTGAAAAGGGTTTGACCACAATTATGCCAGAAGGAAAAACTTCAGGGTGGGCAATCCCAGAAAATCTTAAAGATCGTTGGGAATTAAGTTTAGGAAAATCAGAGGAACTTTTACCAAAAATTCTAGAAAGGCAAAAAAAAATAGATGTCTTTATGCACGACAGCCTGCATACTTATGATCATATGATGTTTGAATATACATCAAGTTGGGATTTTATTAAAAAAAATGGGTTATTACTTTCAGATGATATTGTTGTAATGAATGGAAAGGGTCACTCTCCGTTCATCGATTTTGCAGAATCAAAACAAAAAGAAATTGTGGTATACAACGTATTAGGTGGATTACGAAAATAATCGCATTCAAAATGAAAAAAAACGATAAATATTTGCTGATTTTTTATGTTTTGATTGCGGGAGGGATTTTTGTCGGTTTACTGTACATGGATTCTTCTTTAGAAAAACCGGTTGGCCCATTGAAGATAATTCCCACGCCGCTTTCAAATATTATTATTACAAAAATAGTTGATGTTGAAACTGAGACAATTTTTACTATAATGTCTGATGTAGAAAATTACCCATATGTACTCCCAAAAAATGTAGTATCAGTAAATAAACTTGAAGAAACTAATTCATCATTAAATTATGAAATAACTGTTATAGAGAAAGGAATCAAAACAACTCTTTTGGTTAGGCATGATCTTTTTCCATATGACGAACAAATCCTAACTATTATTGATGGTGATGCAAAAAATACAACAATTCATCAAAAATTCCAAAATCAAGGAAATTCTACAAAATTAACCACTGATGTTAAAATTGAGTTATCTGGCATACTAACTCCATTTCAATTTATTCCACAACATAATTTTCACAATGGTATGGACACTATACTTTCAGAATTTGTTACCTATTCTCTTGAAAAAAGTGAAAATGAAAAAATTGTGGATGATATTTATCGTGATATACTAAAACGCCCAGCGGATCAAGAAGCGCTTTTTTATTTTACAACCTTACTGGAAAAAAATGAGATAACACCAGAAGAAATCAAAACTGCATTATATGACTCTGAAGAGTATGATTCTACATTACAATTGAAAGGTTTAGATGAATTAACTGATGAGACCAAGGAAACAATTGATGAATTTTATCAAATTACTTTGAGGAGAGGTGCAGACCACGAAGGCATGCAACATTTTGGTTCGTTATTAGAATATGAAAAAATTACAGAACTAGAGATTATAACGCAATTGTTAAAATCAACCGAATTTCAGGGGGTTGCAAACGAAACTAGAAGTTTCGATATAATTTCTAAGGAAAATATGGACATAATTATCAATACCTATTTTGAAACCACTGGAAAAGATGCTGATCTTATTGTAGCAGGCATCCATGAATCGTTAGACCGTCAATTTGCTGAAAGACCACATGCTTCGGAAGAAGGTTATCTAGAAAAGAAAGATAAGGGTATACTTTTGTGGGCACACTCGGACAAGCTAATTTACGCTTTGGCGGTTTTCCTAGAATCTGAAACAATAACAGTTGATGAAATCAAGGAATTTTTATTGAATAATCCAGAAACGTGGAATTAAGATAATAAAATGTTCACGGTAAGAGGAATACTACCAGAAAACTAGTCTAAATGTTACTTTGTATCTTTTTTCCATAAATGTGACCAAACACATTATTTGAAAGTGTTTGGAAGGGATTTATTTTATAAATCATATACTTGAAACCCGCATTTTCTAAGATTTTCAATAAATCTTTAAGTTTATGTGAATTATCTAATGAGAGAAATTCTATTTTCACCATATCAACATTTTTTAAAGTATTTTCCGTTAGTAAGAACTCACATCCTTTACAATCCATCTTTAACAAATCTACATGATTAATGTTAAATTCTTTAAAAGCTGATTCTAAGCTATAACCCCTTGCGTGTGATAGTTTAACATTTTTTCCGTGAGTATTATAAACGAATGATGCACCGCCAGCAATTTCTGCCTGGTCGGATTGATAAAATTTGAGTGGGCCATCTTTACCAATTGCTGCATTTATTGGAACTATTCTTTCTGAAAGTTCTGGATTAAGGCTAATATTTCGTATCATTGCATCAAAATGTGCCTTTATTGGTTCAAATGCAAAGACTTTAGCACCCATACTTGCATAATAAAGTGGTGTATCACCACATTCTGCACCTGCATCCACTACAACCTTGTTACTCCATTTGTCGTGGGAATTTATCATATGTATGTTTGAAACAAATGTTTCTACTATTGTCACATATGGATGAATAGAATCAAGATAAAACTTAATGCCTGTAGAAGTTTCAACAATCTTCTTACCATCTTTTTGAATAATTTTTATCGTTTTATCACGAATATCTAAATCACCCATTTTATTTTCTGTAATAAAATTTGCCCCATGTATTGAACCCTTACAGAAAAGTTCTAAGAGGTTCTCATCTTCGTGAGATAAATTAGGTATGGAGATAGAAAATTTATTTTGGTGATCGAAGGAAAATTCTATTACCCCTTTGGAATTTATAGAATACGAAGTTGATAATTTTATGATGTGAAGAAGATTAGACAAATCTGTAAATTGAGAAGATTTAAACTGCAGAACCATATCGTTTTTAAATTTTACATTATAATTTGACCTTGAAGTCAAAATTGAAAAAATAAACGAAAATCTATTCTTTATTGGAGAAGGGGAAAAAAGAAATGGTATCATATGAAAGGCCGGCGCTAATTTTTCTCTAAGCGAAACCAATGCATTAAAACCTTTTCTCTTCCCATATATTTGTGTGAAATACGCGTCTGTTAAGAATGTAAATGTCTACCGGCAATTTGGATAAAATTTTGGTACCATACTTAATCAACTCATAAAACTTTCATTTTTTTCTTTTTATAATTTCACCTATAATAGAACTAAATAGACTTCTAGTTTTGAAATCTATAAGATAAGTAATTAGTAAATAACCACTTACTCCTATTCCTACAAATAATAAAAGATTAGGAACAAATTGAAAAACATCATTATTATATACTAAGAATTCTTCTGATAGAAAAAAGGCCAACCCGAAAATTCCAATACTAACAAGTAAAAATTTGAATATACGAGATATATCTAGTGATAAATTAAAATTCTTTTTTACCATTAAATATAGATAAATGGTGAAAGGTATAGTGGTTACCAAAGAAATGATTGACCAATGGATAACAAGTTCTAACTGAGAAACCGTATTGCGTTCTAGTAATAATACTATTACAAGTATAACTAAATACAAACTGCCATGAATAATACGAATAGTTGGAAGAGAAAATAATTTACTTTTGATAAAATCTTTAAAAGTAGATTCAGGTTTCAAATCTACCTTCTCTATACCTCTAAGAAATTCAACAAACACATCACTCAACGAAAAAAATAGAACTCGTAATATCATAAATATTACAATTGGTACTGCGATCTCATAGATAGGATTTAACGCAAATAGTCCGGGTCTAGCAAAAGTAAAGGATAGTGCTGCTAATGGGAATATAAAATAAAATAGGAGTGATATATTTTCCCTCAAATAACCTCTTGCTCCACCCTCTAGTAGTTTACTTTCAACCGAGCTAGAAGTTGCCTTTGCAAATGATACTAGATTTGCAATAACTAAAGCTGCCGTCATTAAAGCCACCCCCTCAACAGAACCGACAATTATAGAGAAAACTATAACATCAGTGGCAAGGAGCACTGTGGCAATCTTCCCATATAGAGGAATCCAAGAAAGTTTGAACCATTTTTTTACAAATTCAATATTAATTTTATTTTTAAGTTTAGTTCTACCCAAAATAAGGTGCACTGTACAACCTGCAATACTTGCTAACAACATTGAGAGTATAACACCTGAAACGCCCATATCTAAAAAAAGTAAAAAAATTAAAACAGATGGGATTTTTATGGATTCAGAAATAAGATTGGCATAACTTATAATTTGTGGCTTCCATCCTTGATTCATAGAATTAAGATTCTTCATTAGGAATCTTGTAGGTAGTAGAATTACAGCGAATAGTAAGATGCTTTGATCTATTTGTGTTTCAAGTCCAACAATAAATGCAGCAATAATATAGACAAAAACACCAGCCGTTGAAAAAATACCAGTACCTAATAATGTAGCAGTTTTTCCGGATTTTACACCTCTTGCTGTTTCACGTATAACCCAAACGTGAACCAAACTATCCAATATACCTCCATATGCCAACAAACCAATGATTAGACCCCACGTTCCATATTCTTCAATACTCAAAGTTCTTGTCACAATCACCATGAAAATCAATCCAAAACCTACACCAGCAAACGCTGCAAGAAGTGCAATTAGTCCTGAATAAGTTACTCTAATTTCTGACAACGTGATTACCGTAATTGTAAATTTTTAGACTGATGTAAAGTTTTCGTGATAATGTATTTGTTTTTTTAATTCTAATCATAGATATTTTTATTTTTTCAAAATATTCCTGTTAGTTCCAGGCTTGTTGAATATTCTTTATTTTTTCAAGTTCTTCTTCTGACAACTCGATTTTTGATGCCAGAACGTTTGATTTTAACTGTTCAACAGATTTAGCTCCAGGAATACAAATTGATACTTCATCTCTACTAAGTACGTAGGATAATGCAGCTTGGCTTGCAGTTCTATCCTCATTTACCAAAAATTGGAATTCCTGACTCTTTTCTAATTTTTTTTGTAATAAATCATTATCATAAGAATGACGTCTTATGTCTGAATCTGGAAACACATGACCAGGTTTGTATTTTCCTGCCAACATTCCCTGTGCAAGTGGCTCTGCAATAATTATACCCACTCCTTCGTGTTTTGCGACTGAAAATAATTCACTCAGTGGGGCTGGGTCAATTAGGGAGAAATAGAGTTGCAATGTATCTACAAGCCCTCTTTTTATTAATTCGATGCCAATTTGGTATCTATTTGCAACTGATGCACCACAATAACGGGCTTTTCCCTCCGATTTTATCGCAGTAAACGCCTTTTCTATGCCGCTAAAATCCTCTTCAGACTGTGGAGACTTGTGAATCTGAAAAAGATCAATATAATCCGTTTCTAATCTTTTGAGACTTCGATCTATTGATGCCATCAAGTGATGATATGATAGATCAATTTCAAATGCAGAATCTGTATACGATGCCACAGATCCTGCTTTTGTAAAAAAATTAATTTCATTTCGACAATCTTTTAATGCTTTTCCTAATCTAGCTTCACTTTTACCTAACGAGTAAAAATCTGCTGTATCAAATGTATTTATTCCAAATTCCAACGCAGCATTGATTATGTCTACTGCAGTTTTTTCATCCATTTCCCCAAATCCCATTGAAATCTCATTGATTTTTGAATAACCACCTAATTGATAACAACCTAATCCAATTTCAGAAACTAAAAGATCAGTTTTTCCTAATTTTATTTTTTTAATCATTTGTATTCATCACAAAATCTCTGTTATATTATTTTCAAATTTAAGATTACTCAATTCCTGAATTTGCGAGCCATCCTCCGTCAATGTAAAGATCTTGGCCGGTCATAAATCTAGATGCATCTGAAGCTAAGAATATGCATGGACCCACAAGATCATCTTTTTCTCCCCACCTTCCAAGTAATGTAAGATCTTCTCTATACTTCCTTGTTTTTTTGTCGTTGTATCTTTTTTTCATGATATCAGTTTTGATAAATCCTGGACCCAAATTGTTAATTCGTATTCCAAACTTTCCCCAATCTTTCGCTAGTGCCTTTCCTAACATCTTAAGTCCCCCTTTTGATGCTACATATGCTGGATTACGTGGAAATCCTTGTTCTGCAACAATACTTGTTATGTTGATTATGGAACCTGTAGAATTTTTAATCATGTGTTTTATCACGGATTGACTACAATTGAAGGCTGCAGTCAAATTCACATTCATCGTAGTTAGCCATCTTTCCATTGGATAAATCTTATTTTGTTTTTGTTCTGACAGTGATACACCAGCACAGTTAATTAAAACATCAATTTTTTTATATTTCTTAAAAATTTTATCACAGATTTTTTCAAATTTTTTGTAATTAGTAATATCACACATACTTTGAAATAGAAATTTGTTATCATGATCAGTCTTTTGAAATTTAATATCAACAGCATAAACATATGCTCCTCTCTTTGTCATGTTTACAGCTAAATCACGTCCAATACCTTTTCCACCACCAGTAATTATGATTACCTTGTTTTTTATTGAAAAAATGTCTTTCATTTTTTGTTTTTTTATAGTGAATGGGCTAATTAGTTTTGCTATGATTTGTCGAGAAGTTTGCTAGCTACAAAGGAAAATCAATACCAGATTTTTTTGCCCGGAAATTTAGAATACATAATAATATCAGCAAATTCTCTAAACGCACTTTGTCCTCCATTGTTTTTACATATGTAATCTGCAATTTTTTTGGTAGTAAAATCGCTATTTTTAGGGGTGCCTGAAAAACCTACTTTTTTCATCAGCTCTAGGTCATTGATATCATCACCGATATAGGCAATTTCTTGTGGACTAACTTTGAAATTTTTACAAATTTTAAACAAGATTGATTCTTTTTTTACGACACCGTTGAAAACATGAGTTATGTTCATTTCTTTTGCCCATTTTTTAACAATTCGGGATGTTTCTTTTGTAACAATTACAGTTTTAATTTTATTTCTAAGCAATACATTTACACCCATTCCATCTCTATTATCAAATTTTTTTACAGTTTCCCCATTTTTTGTATAATATCTGCCTCCGTCCGTGAGAACGCCATCGACATCTGTCAAAACAATTTTTATTTTCTTTGCTTTTTTTTGTATTGGAATTTTTAAATCGGTTTTATTTTTTATTATCTTTTGAACTGAATTTAGATCATCTGTAATGTTATAGGCTAAATAATCAAATAATTGCAGATCAGTTGAAACTAGTTTTCCCTGTGCGGTTAGATTCGCTTTTAATATATCAAATTTTGCCTTAGCTCTTTTACTCATTTGTACAGTTGTTTTAGCCATTTTAATAATTATAATTATTATAATATATTAACCTAATTTATCATTAAACTTGTTTTGTCTCCTAGATGGTACTTGCTTTCCTGCGTGTAGTATGATTGCTTAATAATATCGTTAGATTGTGAAAAATACTTCTTTCTTCTATTTTGTATTAGACGTAGTATACTTGGGATGTTCCTGTTTTATTTTTTTAAGATGTTCAGATGCTAGCATTTCAAAAGTTTTACTGTTATGATTAAGAAAAGTCTTCATTTTAGATTCAGAAATGTCTACATCAGAAAATAAAGTTTTAAAAACTGGGTTGGATTCATTATCAAATATGTGAGGGTTATACTTGAAAGATTCTTTTTCTATTATTTCGATATGTCTATTTAGATCCATTACATCAACTTTAGTTTTTAATGCTGAGCGTATTGCATTAGGCAATTCCTCTAAATTTTTAACTCGACGTATAGAAGGGTGAAATTCTTTGTAAATAGTATGGGCTAATACAATAGAAGGTTTTTCGTAAAACGCTGCTTGTAATGCACTTGTTCCAGTAACAGATATCACCAAAGAAGATTTTTTTATAATTTCATCAGGAGAAAATGATGGGTGTATCAATTCCACATTTGGCAAAGCCAAAATTTCTTTGTAAAACGAAGTTTTTCTCCAATACAATGGCTTCATAGCAAAATGCTCTTTAACATATAGCTTGTATTCGGGGGGCAATGATTTAGCAATACTCGTTACTAATTCTAACTGATTGGAAAAAAAAGGCGCTGAAATATCTATGTATCTTTCAGGTTGCACGTGTAATGGAAAAAATACAAATTTTTCATTATTTTTTATCTCCCTTTTGGAATAACGGGTTAAAAATGAATATCGATACTTGCGTTTTAGCATTAGTGATATAGTACCGAAAAAAACTTTGGTCCCAGTTCTTCCAATTCTCATAAATTCTTCGCGCTCAGCCTTATCTTTAAGAACAAATTCATCAAAAAGCGAATACAGTATTTTACTATTTAAAAAATTAACTTTTGAAGAAGTTACCCATTCTTTAACCCAATCGGCTTGACTAAATTCTTTCAAATATTTTTGTAGTTGATCAAAAGATCTTTGGCTTTTTGGAATTCTTTTCAGATCCATTGGATCGTAATCCATTTTATCAGTATCAGATATTATCCGTTTTTGGCCCATTTTAATATCAATAATACTAAGAATTTTTATCCCTCTCGCCTTACAAATTTCATGAAAAAGATTGACATGATGGAAGTCAACATCACGCATTATGATAAAATTTGGATTAACTTCATCTAAAACTTGCTCATAAAACCTTAATTCATTTTCAAATAGAGATAGAATTTCATTTCTAGTGAATTTATGATATCCTAGACCACCAGTATTACGTTGGTGAAAAAACCTCTCAGCATATGCCATAAGCCAAATATTAATTTCATATTTTTTTTCAACTGATGAAAGATATTCCATGTCAGGTTCCTTATTTTGAATCTCACCAGCATAATCATAAAAATACCATATTTTTTTAAACGGTACTAATTTTTGAGTTTTGAAAAATTTTTTGGTTTTCCCTTGGGAGTTATCAACTATACCGAATAGTTCACAGTCATGTTGCTTATTTAGAAAATAGGCAATTCCATAGTATACCAAACCGTTATCTAACCAGAATAATATTCTATCTTTCACAGTTTTTTTTGGAACCAACGGAATAAAAATTGTTATTTATTACTAATCTACTAGAAAAAAAATCAAATATTATACAAATTCACCTGGAGAAACGTTAATCTCGACATCAACTCCATCAAGAATTTTTGTTTTATCAGATCCATCTTGAATTTTTTCGTCATAGACTTTTGATCCAAATCTTAATTTACGCTGAATCATGGTGCCTAACATTTTTGAAATAATTTTACCTATTCCGTTTACATCAGAACCATTTTCTTCGATTTTTTCTTTTATCATTTGTTTCTGGGCATCATTTGAAAAGAACAAAATATCGATTGGTTTTTCTAATTTTACGGGCAAACTCCTAAATTTATCATTCATTAATTTTTGAAAATCATAAGTGAATTTATGCGAATATTCTTTTTCATATTCAAACACATTCCTTTTTGTCAAAATGCTAAAAATTTTCAGCTCTTGTAAAAAGGAATTATACTGCTCGTATGCTTGAACATCTTTTTTCTTTAAGAGATCAGAAGCTGTTGAAAATACTGCCTCGTGTATATCATCAATCAGATCTAATGCTGCTATGGCTCTATGTTTGAATAAAACATTTACTCCCAATTCTCCTTTTGCATATTTTTCTATAATTGTTTTATCACTTTTTATAAGATTGATTATTTGATCACGATTATCCAATAATTCATTTCGTGTATCATTATCAAATGATTGGTAAAGTTCGTTAATTTCTTTTGAGTAATATTTTCTATTTTCATGTAATATCGGTAATAAATCAGAGGGTTTTATGTCAAAATTTTTTAGAAAAGTGTAAAGCTCTAACAGAATTTCATCCTGATAGAAAATACCTAGGGTTAAAGTAAAGGAACGACATTCATAGTAATCCTCAATTGGTAAACTAGACGTTGCAACACAAATCTCTTCAATTTCAGCTGTCAGAATTTCCTTTTTTCCAAACCTATATGCACCAAAACATCGTGGTAATACTCTATACTTGGTTTGCATTTTCCAATAATTTTTGCTTATTTCAGAGCCTAATTCTGAACCTTCTAGAATCATACATTGATACATAGAGATTATTTTGATTGCTGAATCTGCTAATTTTAGTACTGTATTGAAATGTTTCTCTTTGGAATCACCCGGCAAGGCCAATATAACTTCCGAATAGGTATTTGCACTCATTTCATTTCCCGCTTTTGTCATTTCTAACAGCTGTTGCTCAGAAATATTGTTTCGCTTAACATTTTCTAATACTTGCTTATCTAATGATTGTACTGAAGCGGCTAATCCCATACTCCCTTTCAGTATAGATGCACATTCTAGAATTCTAGGTTTGTTGTTTTTACCAGCAGATACTTGAATGTAATGTGGATAATCATATTTCTCTTTAATTCTTGCAATACCAGCACTAATTTCAATATCTCTAGCATACATTCCAAAATTAAGATCTGCAATTGTCAACATTTTTCCTTTGTAGCGTGTTGCAACATATTCTAATTCTTGTTCAAATCTTGAAACTGACTTGTGATATATTTTTGAACGACTATCAGTTCCATCAACACAAAAAGTACATGTAAAAGGACAGCCACGATTTGATTCTAATAGTGGCGACAATCTAGAATCTTCTAGAAACTTATCCAGATACCCTTTTAGATAAGGCGATGGGATTTTATCCAAATCTTCAATTCTAGGACTAAATTCTCCAGTCTTGTGTAATTTATCATTAACAATAGAATAGCATCCAGGAATTTCTTTTTGTTTTACTTTGTTAATATCACGAGTTTCATACCACGCATCTACAATTTTTGTAAAACTCTCTTCACCATCACCTACAACATAAATATCAATAAACGGGCGTTTTCTAAGCCATTGTTCCCTTTGATTATTTTCTAATGGAAAGTTAGGACCGCCAAATACTATTAGCGTATTCGGATTAAGTGATTTAATTTCTTTTGCCAAGTCTGTTGATAGTTCAAGATTCCAAACATAATTACCAAAACCAACCACTGTTGGTCTTTTATCGAAAAACGCATCGATAAATTTTTGCGGATCCTTAAAAATTTCTATAGATAATTTTGAAGAATGCTTTGAATATTCTAAGAGATATGCCTTAATGCAACCTATAGGATAGGGCATTAAATTTGGTGAATATGATTTGCTTCCAGTATGAGTTAAATCAGCAATTAGTATTGTTTCATTCATTATTTACTTACATAATTATGCTCATTTTAAACATATTTCAACACTAGTAATATTCGTACTACAAAAAAGACATCTCAGCAGATGTTATTCTTAGTAGGTAACTATTAAATTAAAATGAATAGGGATTAATTTAATGGATCCAAAATGGACATCTGGAAATGAATTAAAATACTTGCGAGAAGTCCTCAGCAATTCAGATGATGTTAAAAAAAATCCGTTTACAGATAGGCTAGAAGAAGCTTTTTGTAACAAATACGGTGTGAAGTATGCTATTGCTGTAAATTCAGGCACATCTGGACTTCATGCTGCGTTAGTAGCAGCTGGAGTAAAACCTGGAGATGAAGTAATCACTACACCATTCACAGTTGTAGTTGATAGCACTGTACCAGTAATTATGGGGGCAGAGCCTATTTTTGCGGATATTGATCCAGAAACTCATAACATTGATCCTAAATCAATTCAAGAAAGAATTACTAAAAAAACTAAAGCGATAATTCCTGTAGCGCATGATGGATTACCGTATGATATAGATGAAGTCAAAAAAA
>Ga0310121_10002760_pt1 | contig 16456 bp, 11 predicted proteins | sample CB27_Tmax_986_MG_FD_203504 | JGI IMG/M metagenome (GOLD analysis project Ga0310121, IMG submission 203504) | Marine microbial communities from Western Arctic Ocean, Canada - CB27_Tmax_986 | ecosystem: Environmental > Aquatic > Marine > Oceanic | place: Canada: Western Arctic Ocean | collected...
TTGATGGGGGCGATGGGGCAGGGGCGTTGGGGGAGGGCCATTTTCACGGCTGTTGTGTGGATCGGGTGCTTGCGCGCGGTTGCTGGCCACTGTCGGCGGACATACAATCTGCGAGTGGGATCGGCTAAAGTCGAGCAAAGGAGCGTAGCTATGGCCAGTGACAATGTTTGCCAGTTCACGGACGACAACTTCGAGCAGGAGGTGATAAAGAGCGACAAACCGGTGCTCGTCGATTTCTGGGCCGAGTGGTGCATGCCGTGCAAGATGTTGGCGCCCACGATCGACGCGTTGGCCGAGAAGTTCGTCGGCCGGGTCAAGATCGGCAAGGTCAACACCGATGACAGCCGGGATGTGGCGGCCAAGATGGAGATCACGGCCATTCCGACGGTCATTCTTTTTAACGGCGGCCAGGTCGTGCACAAGTTCGTCGGCGTCACCTCGGAGGAGGATTTTTCCCAGGAACTCGAGAAGATCGCCGGCTGAAAATCATTTGTGATTTTGGATTTGTGAGTTGCCGTCTCGTAATGTGCAATCCCGTCAATCAAGACTCGCGGATCAAGAATTTCCAATCCCCATGCCCGTCCGTTTCCACCATCATCAACTTGCCAATGGCCTGACCATCGTGGCGGAGACGAACGACGAGGCCCACACCGCCGCGGCCGGCTTCTTCGTCAAGACGGGATCACGCGACGAGGATCCGGCCTTGATGGGTGTCAGTCATTTCCTCGAGCACATGATGTTCAAGGGCACGGCACGGCGCACCGCCACCGACGTCAACCGCGAGTTCGACGAGTTGGGCGCCAACTACAACGCCTACACCAGCCAGGAAAACACCGCCTACTGGGCGCAGGTGCTGCCGGATTTTCTGCCCGCCGTGGTCGATCTGATCGGCGACATTATGCGCCCGGCGCTGGGCAGTGAAGATTTCGAGATGGAAAAAAAAGTGATCCTCGAAGAGATCGGCATGTATGAGGACCGGCCCCAGTGGCGGCTCCAGGATACGATCATCGAGATGTATTTCGGCGACCACCCGCTCGGTCACCGTGTGCTCGGCACGAATGACACGGTCGGGTCGCTCGGCATCGAGCAGATGCGCGGCTACTTTCAACGGCGTTACAGCCCGGAGAACATCACGGTCAGCGCCGCCGGGCGCCTCGAGTTCGATCGGTTCGTCGAGGACGTGACCAAAGCTGCCGGTGACTGGCAGCCGGCGCAGGCCAGTCGGCGATACGACGAGCCGGTATTCCGTGATGCCAGTCGTGACATCGTCGACGCCAAGTTGAACCGGCACTACCTGGCGGTGATGTGCCCGGCCCCGACCGCCCAGGACGACCGGCATTACGCCGCGGGCGTGCTGGGCGATGTGCTGGGCGACGTCGATGGGTCGCGACTCTACTGGGCGCTGATTGACCCGGGCCTGGCCGATGAGGCCGATTTTTCGCACTTCACCCAGGACCGTGCCGGCAGCTACTTTGCCTGCGCTTCCTGCGACCCGGACCGTGCCGGCCAGGTTGAGAAGATCCTGCTTGAGACGATCGACGGGTGCCGCGACGGCATCGACGCCGCCGAAGTCGAACGCGTCAAGAACAAGATCGCCACGCACGCGACCCTGCAGGGCGAAAGCCCGTTGGGGCGGATGCGAAGCGTTGGTACGCAGTGGACCTATCTCGGCCGGTACCTGTCGTTGGACGAGGAGCTTGGCCGGATCATGGCTGTGACGGTCGACGACATCGGCAAATTGATCGCCGAGTTTCCCTTCCAGCCACGCACCATCGTTCGACTCGGACCGAAGGCAGTTGGGAATTAAAAGCGGTCCTTCCGGAAATACAGTGGCTGATTTTTGTGGGTACAGGTCGAGCCTGCCGCAGGAGAATATAGATTGCCGCCTGGAGGTGCTTGTTGTTTCAATGGCCGCAGGCCAGGCGCTTGATGGCCATATCTTGATATTAAGTCCCTGTGCAACGGCATCGAAATGACAAATGCCCGTACATCAAGAACTTAGACGCCACGAGCAGCAAGCAAAGCGGAGAGGGTGGGATTCGAACCCACGGTGACACAGAATGCCACACCGGTTTTCGAGACCGGCACCTTAAGCCGCTCGGACACCTCTCCAGCTATGGAGGTCCTGCGTACAGGGTTCCATGGTCGTGAAGGACATCGGGGATCACGCAGTTGTTACCTTCTGTTTATCGTTGCGATCGGGGGTGAGACTGTCAAGTTTTCCGGTCGAGTCGGATCCATGTTTCGGAAAACGATAGACAACAGGAGCTGACGTTTTTGCCGCACATCTCGTTGTCGAACGGCGTGCCGGCGGCTTTGCGGCCGTTGACGGCGACCTCCACCCGTCCGGCCGGGATGATCAGCGACAGCAGGTGAAACTCGGGGTCTGTTTCCGCCTCGATGCAGAACGCGGCGGGTTTTGCGAGGTCGGCCCAGGTCAGTTCGATCCGGCCGTCGGCCGACTCGATCACTTCCGTGCGTGATTGGCGCGAGTCGCCGTGGAAGGAAAACTTCGCCTCGGCGATGGGCAGGTCGCGCTCGGTCCAGAAGGGGTTCTGCATAATCTCACTTTTCAGCCAGTTGCCCAGTTCAATGCTGTCCGTGTAGATCGCAGCCAGGTCATCGTTGCCCTCACCGTCGAGGTCGCTGACGATGAACAGGGCATGGCCCTCGCCGACCGGTGACCAGACAACGCGGAAGAACGACGCGCGGGTCAGGTCGCCTCCGTCGGGTGTGTTGCGCAACTTGATAAACGGGTTTTCGCCGCTCCAGATCGCATCGCCGTCGTGCCATGTGTTGCGTGCCATAGGATCATGCTCCTGTGTTGTTGTAATTGCTGCTGATCGTATAGAAGAATCATGGCGACTGGTCAATCAGGCAGCGTTGATCGTGGGTGGCATCGCCGGCTCGGGCACACGTTCAATGGCGACACGTTCCACGCGTGGGGCGGGCGGGCGGGCGGTCGGGGATTCGCTGAGCGTCCTGCCTGCCACGGCAGGCGGACTTTTGCCTATCAACTACAATCTGCACCGCGGTTGTGCCCAGGCCACACCCGAAGAATCAATCGGTTCGGCCGAGGCAGCAAGTGGAGTATTTGTGATGGGCGTAAGACTTGGCATCATTGGCGCCGGCGGCATCGGTCGAACGCACGTGAAGGCGGCGGCGGCGGCGGGCGTGGAGGTGGTGTGCGTTGCTGACTTGAACGCGGACGCGGCGCAGAGCCTGGCGGTATCCGCCGGTGCCGACGCCGTGGACGATCCGCAGAAACTGCTCGATTCACCCAAGGTGGACGCGGTGGTGATCGGTACGCCCAACGCTTCTCATAAGGATTTGACGATCGCCGCCATGCGCGCCGGCAAGGATGTGCTGGTCGAGAAGCCGATGGCGCTGTGCGCCGCGGATTGCCGGGCGGTTAACGCCGTGGCGGCGAAGACGGATCGGATCCTGCAGGTCGGGTTCGCGTTCCGATACACGGCGGCGGCGGTGGCGGCCAGGAAGTTCATCGAAGCCGGCCGGCTGGGCACGATCTATCACGCCCAGGCGAGTTGGTATCGCAGGCGTGGTATCCCGGGCCTGGGCGGGTGGTTTACCACGAAGAAGATTTCGGGAGGTGGGCCACTGATCGATCTGGGCGTACACATGATCGATTTGGTGATGTACCTGATGGGCCAGCCGATGCCGAAGAGAGTCAGCGGCAAGACGCATGCCCAGTTCGGCCGGAGGATGCGTGGTTACGTATACGAAGGAATGTGGGGTGGTCCGCCTCGCTATGACGGCGTGTGCGATGTCGAGGACGCGGCCCACGCGTTGATACGCTTCGAGGGGAGCGCTACGTTTGAGTTGAACGTCACCTGGGCGGGCAATCTGCCCGACGATATGACCAGCCACATCCTGCTGATGGGTGACAAGGCCGGGCTGGCAATCAATCCGGGCGGCAGCGAGCTGCGCCTGTTCGGTGAGGATCAGGGCTACAATGTCGATGTGACGCCGAAGCTGGTCGGCGTGCAACATTTCGAGCAACAAACGCGCCAGTTCGTGTACAACGTCGAAACGCGCACGCCTCCGCACGCGTCGGGCGAATGCGGCCAAAAGGTGCAGGGCGTCATCGATGCGATCTACGAGTCGAGCAAGAAGAATCAGGAAGTCGGGATCGGTTAGGTTCGGCTTGTTGTGCCGCGCGAAGGCCCATGGCCTGGGGTGGCAGGATTTCGAGGTAGTTGTTGCACGGGTATCGATAGCGCCATGTCGCACGTGTTGTTCATAGTCGTTTGTTGCATCTGGGGGATGAGTTTCCTATTGATGAAACAGGGCCTTGCGGTGTTCGGCCCGGCGACCGTGGGTGCGGGGCGGGTGCTGTTCGGGGCGCTGGTCATGGCGGCGCTGTGGCGGATGCAGCGGAAGGCGTGGCCGTTGCGGAAGCGAGATATCGCGCCGCTGCTGTTTATTACGCTGGTCGGTTCCGCTATTCCGTTTGTCGTTCAGCCGCATATCATCAGGATCGTCGAGGCGCACTCGAATCACGGCAGCTCCTTTGCCGGGTTGCTCGTCAGCCTCGTACCGTTGCTGACGATCCTCGTGTCCATGCCGATGCTCGGCGTGTTTCCGACCGTGCGCCAACTCATTGGGATCGTCGGCGGGTTGGCGGGGATGCTGTACCTGTTCGGTGGTGAGCTTGACAAGGGCGTCGAGGTCGGCGACCTGATGATGGCGTCGCTTACGCCAATTGGATACGCCGTTGCCACCACCTATATCAAGCGACGGTTTGCCGACGTGCCGACCACTGCATTGGTCGCCACCACGTTAGGCCTGGCGGTGCTCATGCTCCTGCCCTTTGCGACGGCGTTGATCTCGACGGGCATCGAGCCGATCAAGACGGACGGGCCGGTCGTGGGTGCGGCCTGCGCCGTCATCGTGCTCGGTGTGGTGTGCACGGCGTTGGCGACCTTGCTGTTCTATACGATGATTCAACACGAGGGGCCTCTTTTTGCCAGCATGGTCAGTTACATCATCCCGACGGTGGCGATGATTGCCGGTGCACTGACGGGCGAGCAGATCACCGGCCGGCAGGTCGCGGTGCTCGCCTTCATTTTCGTGATGGTGGCGGTCACGCAGATCCGCCCGCGGCCGGTGGTCGCGGCGGCCCCGCGCGATGATTGACCGCCGCGGGGCGCATCGCCATACTGATTGCCGCCATGTCGGACAAAACGGTGGAACAGCTAGATGCCGGATCCGTGATGCGCCTTCTCGACGTGACGCGCAAGCTCGCGGCGCCGTGCGATCTTGATGAACTTCTGACGCTGATCATCGACGTCGGTCGCGAGGTTCTGGGCGCCGACCGCGGCACGGTTTTTCTCCACGATGCCGGGCGACGCGAGCTGTTCATCAAGGTCGCTACCGGCGTCAATGAGATCCGGTTCAACATTGACCAGGGCATCGCCGGCCAGTGTGCTCGTGATCAGCAGATCATCAACGTGCCCGACTGCTACGGCGACGGTCGGTTCAACCGCGATGTTGACAAGCAGACCGGGTATCGCACGCGTTGTCTCATCGCCGTCCCGTTGGTCGGTCTGGACGACGAATTGGTCGGCGTGATGCAACTGCTCAATCCCCAGAAGCCCCACTTCGACAATCTGGATGAGCGGATTGCCGAAGCACTGGCTGGCCAGGCTGCGGTGGCGATCCAGCGTGCCCGGCTGATCGAGGATCGGATGGAAAAGCTCAAGCTCGAGGCCGATCTCGACATCGCGCGGCAGATACAGATGAACGTGTTGCCCAAGACGCTTCCGCCCTGCGCCGGCTATGAGTTGGCCGATTTCAGCGAGCCGGCCGACCAGACCGGGGGCGACATTTACGACATCGTGTCCCTCGACAGTGAAAACGATGCCGCCCCGATGCTGATCCTGCTAGCCGACGCCACGGGGCACGGCATTGGCCCGGCGCTTTCGGTCACGCAGGCCCGCGCCATGTTGCGAATGGCCCTGCGGTACTCGGCCGATCTGGACAAACTGGTGTATCACGCCAATGCCCAGCTGGCGCAGGACCTGGCGTCCAACCGGTTCATCACCGCTTTTGTCGGCATGCTCGACCCACAACAACACCGGATCCTGTACCACGCGCCCGGCCAAGGTCCGCTGCTGCATTTTGCCATGGCCGATCGCCGGTGCCACTGGCTCAACGCATCGACCGTGCCGCTGGGCATTGTCGAAGATCTGGATATGAAGAGGCCCGATCCGATCGACATGGCGCCGGGCGATATGCTCGTGCTGCTGACCGACGGATTCTACGAATACCAGAACGAGCAGGACGAGCAATTCGGCCAGGATCGTGTAGGCGAGGTGATCTTGCGCCATTGCGATCAGCCCGCGGCGCAGATCATCACCCACCTGGTCGAGCAGGCCAAGCAGTTCGCCGGTGCGGCGCCGCAGGTGGACGATCTGACGGCGTTGATCGTCAAGCGCTTGGCATGAGCGAGCCTGATGCAAACGGACATTCCCGCCGCGACGCCGCTTGAACGCGCCGGCGCCGCTTGCCAATGCCTATTTCGATTTGGGAGTCGTGTGCGAGCATGGCTCGTACAGAGTACCTGCTTGATCTGGTCGGCCCCGGCCGGCTGATGTACGCCGGCGACGATCTGCCTGCCTGCGCCGACCGGGGCAAGTACATCACGTGGGGGGGAGGCATGGACGCACGGCAACGCGGATATCCTGGGAGTCAAACCGCGGATCCACTGCGATTTGTCGATGACATTTATTCGCTGCGAGGCGCTGCGGACCCCGTGCCGGGCTATCCGGCGTCAGCAATTGGGATCGGCCCATTGGGCGATTTTCCACGATACGGCCCAGTGGTCGGTTGCCGCCGCTCGGCGGTCGGTCACTGCGGCCGGCTGAGCTGAGTCTGATAACGTTCCGGATGCGGCCCATTGATATAAATTCGTTTCGATTCGATCCGGACTCCGCGTCGGTTCGTATAAGGATCAGCCGACAGGCGACGGATGATCCTCGAAGAGGGTTTGGGGCCGGATCGGCTGTGGTTTGGGGTGCTGCAGATCGTGGCCTCCGGGGCCGAGGGAGCGCACTTGTTGGGCATGTGTTGGAGGCGAGCCATCTGGGTGAATCGAGTACGGGCGCACGGACACCGCGGCGTTGGTTGCCCCGGTGCCACGGGGTGGGGTCCGTTCAACTGCTGGCGGGGTTGGGCCAGGTTCGGCATGGCCCCGGTGGGTGTCGTCGGTCTTGGTGGTTAGCGGACGGCGACCTGGAGGGTCGGCCTCAAACACACCAGCTTCCCGTAGGAATTGAATCGTCGTCGGATGGTGCCGTTGTCGAATATCGCGGCCATGAAGGACTCCTGCCCGGCCGTTTCTGCGTGGCAGGCAAACTGTGGATTCGACTGGGGGTCGATAACCACGCAAGATTCGTGAACAATAAGGTTACGGTCCGTACTAGTCTAAGGACATGCCTTTATCAGGCCGATTCCAATTGAGGTTTGTACCAAGGGTATTAACCGCGATCAGGACCACCTAGTGTCATGTCGGAGTACTGTTGGCCGATAAGCAAGGGGGCCGAGATTATAAAGGTTGTGCATGTTGTAAAAAGTTGACGTGCTTTATCGACCAACGTTTCGCCAGCGGGAGCGTTGTATGCGTAATCTGGAGTATTAAGAATTGTGTAGTTTTCATGACAGTACGAATTCATCGCGAAAGTTGGCGGTGCTATTGGCCGTGTCGGTATGCATGGCGAGCGTCGTCGGTTGCGAGATAGACACCTATCTCGACAACCCCTCAGGCTACGGCTATTACGAAGTAACGCCCATCACGCACATGATTATTAAGAAGCTTGATGTGATCGAGGAAGCGGAAGAGGACCCACCGAACCTCACGCCCGTGAGGGCATCGGATCTCGATCCCGAGCCGGCCGAGTACGTCATCGGTATTGGTGACGTGGTTACGATCGCCGTGGAAAACCTGGTGGAGTCTGGTTCGTACGCCGGCGTATCCGAGCGGGTCAGCGACATGGGCATATTCCGCCACGATATCCTCGGCGACATCAAGGTTGACGGGTTGACCATCGGCGAGTTGGAGAAAATGGTGGCCGAACTGGCGCGCAAGCAGGGTCATGTCAAAGACCCGAAGGTCCGTGTGTTTATGCGCAGAGAGACGCAGCGTACGTTCAGCGTGATAGGGCAACCGACCTTCGGCGTGCGACTGGGCAGGTACCAGATTCCCGGGGCTGATTTCACCATGCTCGACGCCGCCGCCATGATCGGGGGCATTCCCGGCAAGGTGCGGCGGCTGTTCATTATCCGTCGCGCCAGGCTGGTCAAGGGCGAGAGACCCCAGCACATCGAGGTGGAGGAACCGGCGATCAACGCTGTCGAGATGATCATCAACGTTATCGAAAATGGCGACGATGAGGACTCCCAGCAGCCACCCGATCCTTCCGGCATGGTGCCGCCGAGGAACTTGCAGGATGTGCTCGACCCGCCCGATGCGGCGCCGGATTATGTGTATGTCCAGGGCAAAGGCGGCCAGCAGGGCCAATGGGTCAAGGCTTATCAATCTTCACCGGCCGTGGCGATCGAACATGCGTCACCGAGGGGCAACACTGTAGAAAAGGAACTGCCTGAGGTCGTGCAACGTGTAATCGAGTTGCCCTTTGACAAGTTGCGCAAGGGAGACCTGCGCTACAATATCATTATTAGACCCGGTGACATCATTCAAGTGCCGGCACCAACGGGCGGTAACGTGTATCTCATGGGCGCGGTCGGCCGGCCGGGGACTTACGGGTTGCCCGGTGAAAACCGCCTGACGTTGAAGCAGTTGGTCGCCTCCGCCGGTGGGTTGCGTTCGACCAGTGCGGCCAATCGAGTTGATCTGACCAGGCGCATCGACAGCACTCACGAAGCGACCGTCCGGCTTGATCTCAAGGAGATTATCAACGGCAACGAGCCGGACATCTTTCTCAAGCCGGATGACACAATCAACATTGGTACGAGTTTTATGGCTGTTCCCGTCTCACTGGCGCGCTCCGGAATCCGCTTTAGCTACGGCTTCGGGTTTGTGCTCGACAGGAACTTTGATCAGGACGTGTTCGGCCAGCGCCGCCGGTAAAAGGCTGACCGTATTTTTGCGCAGAAGTTGAAGGCTTAATATTCGGGTGTGAGGGATGACCAGCGCTACCATCACCAGACTGTCTGATTCGGCACGTACCCGCCGGACACTTGTCACTCGGGCCGGCTGGGTGTGGATCGTCACGCTGACCGTCCTGTTTCTGTGGTTCCACTGGTCGTTTATCAACCGGATGGTCCACATTGCCCTGGCATGCGAGATGGGCAAGGATTTCAGTGACTTCCTCTACCACGTTTGGGCCAAGCCGTGGAGCCCCGACTGGTCGCACGCTCTGGTCGTGCCCTTGATCAGCCTTTATTTCGTGGGGCGGAGTCGTCAGCAGTTGGCCACCACGCCGCGCCGCGTTTGCCCGGCGGGATTGGTTCTGGTTTTTGTCGGCATGCTAGGGTTTGCCTTCGGCATCTACCCGGTCCGCAACGACATGGTGCAGGGCATGGCGATGATTGTGGCGCTGTTCGGCCTGATCCTGTTTTTGCTCGGCCCGGCCATGATGCGCTTTCTCTGGCTTCCGATTGTCTACCTTGCCTTCTTCATCAAGGTGTCTGACCGGATATGGGATGCGGTCGCTGAGAAACTGCAGGACATCGCCGCCACAGCTTCCACATTCGTTCTTCAGTTGCTGGGCTTGGTGATCAATTTCGATATCGACAGCAATGGCAACCAGATATGGATGCTCTTCGTGCAGGACGGCATTCCGGTCAGGAAGCCGATGCAAATCGCTGAGGCCTGCTCGGGCCTGCGCATGCTCATGGCGTTCGTCGCACTGGGGGTGGCCATGGCGTTCATCGGCCGGCGTACCTGGTGGCAGCGTGGCATCATGATGATCATGACCGTGCCTATCGCTCTGACAGTCAACGTCGGCCGGGTCGTCACGCTGGGACTGCTGCTGATGGTCGACGAAAAAATGACCAAGGGCGACTTCCACACGTTCGTGGGCATGCTGATGCTCATCCCGGCTGCGGGCCTTTTCTTGCTGCTTGGCTGGGTGCTCGACAAACTGGTAATCCACGACGGACCGGTCAATGTAGCCCGACCGGCCGCCCTTTCCCCGCCCCCCACTCAACCGAGAGCCACTGCCGGGCCCATTGTCACCGGCCTGTTCAGCGGTGCGCTGATGACTTCGCTGGTCGGGTTGGTGTACTGCCTGTTCTTTGTCGCGTTTTATGACAAGCAGGTGTTCTGGTTTGTAATCCCCACATCGGTTGCTATCGGAATGCTTGTCGTGGCCGTGTTGATGCTGATTATCGTTGCGCTGTTGACGGGTCGGGTTTTGACCCGTGCCGTTCCGCCGCAAGAATCCGAGTCCGGCGATTCGGATCGGAGCCAGACCCATGTGTCACTCGGAGGAACGATGGCATTGGGCATCAGCGTCGGCATTCTGGTGACCGCGGTGGTCGGATTCGAGGCCATTGCCAATACGAACAACGTGGTCATGTTCAAGGCCGCTGTTCCCCTACGGCTCAAACTCTACGAACTGCGCCGTGATTTCGGAAACTGGCAATTCTTTCACGAAGACCGGAACCTGTCGGCCGAGGAACTGCAGTACCTCAAGACCAATGACTACATAGGCTATCGCTACCGCGACCGCACTTGGCCGGCCAACGAACCGGGCGGCCAGGTACGGCTGCACATGGCGTATTACACCGGTCGGCCCGACACCGTGCCGCACGTGGCCGAGCGGTGCATCACCGCCGGTGGTGGCCTGCGCGAGTTCGTTGGGCGCGTTGAACTAAAACTCGCCGCCAATAACTATCAACCCCACGCCAAACGTGCCATCGCCGCGCTCAATACCGAGGGCGTATACATTCCCGGGATGCAGTTCCCGGCCACGATATTCCAATATCGGATGACCGCCAACGAACCGATTTCCAGCGTGGTCTATTTCTTTGTCGCAAACAATCAGGCCTTTGCCACTCCCGATGCCGTGCGATTGCGAGGATTCAGTCTTGCCGATCGCTACAGCTACTACTGCAAGGTCGAGATAAACATGGCCGACATCAGCGACAAGCAGGTCGCCGTCGAATGCGCCTCGCGATTCATTTCACGGATGATGCCCGAGATTATGGCGTGCCTGCCAGATTGGCAACAGGTCAACGATCCGTCGTTCTTGTCGGACCAGGATTCCGCCGGACCCCAACGCAAGCCTTAGGAGATGCCCAACATGCACGGTCGAATCAACAAGCGATTCCTCATCATTCTCATCGTCGTGGTCAGCGTGCTGGTCGGTAGTCTCGGTGGCGTGTGGGCGGTGTTCCGGAAGACCGTTGATGATCATATTGTGCTGGGAGATGAATATGTCGCCAAGAAAAAATGGTACCTCGCGGCAAGCGAATACGGCAAGGCCGTGAACAAGGCCGATTCGCCCGGCGCCGATTTGCTTGTCAAGTTATACGACGTCAGGAGCCAGATAAAGGTTCCATACGGTGCCGAGGCGCGCACGGCTTATGCTAGGCTGCACGGTCTTATCGAGCGTGCTACACGCGAAGATCCGAGTAATGCCGATGCATTTTCACGCTTGATGAAGATTTACATGACGCTCGGAGAGCATCTGGACCACTTGGCCGTCTGGGCTGAGATGGGCAACGCTGCGAGTCACACTCTCGAGGTCAGTCCGACGATGCGTGAAGCGGGAAAGTATCGCGGTATTGCTCAGGTTAACCGTCTGCGCCGTGGGTTGAACCTTAACAACGAGGAAAGGGCGCGAGCCAAGATCGATCTGGACGCTTATCGTGCCCTACACCCCGATGACTCTGACTGTACCTATCACCTGGCTATCTGGTACGTCGAGGAATCCAAGCGGATGGAGCAGCAAGATCGTGCCGCGGACAAGCAGCAGGTGGTTCTCCTTCGCCGTACGGCACAGGACTTTGCCCAAGAGTCCGCCGAAAACGCACCCGACGATATTGGGAGGCAACTCGATTACATACAAATTGTTTTGATGTGTCATGAACTGGAAAAGGGCAAAAAGGCGCGCCAGTTGATGCAGAAGGCTCGCTTGGCGGTCAATGACATCGAGGCGCGTCTGCTCGTCACGCCGGGATCACGCCGGGACTACCTGCGGATGTGGAGGTTGATCGCAGCGACGGATGTGACCGCCGACAAGACCAAGCAGTTGAGCGAAACAGATGCGGTTGTATTCCTGCAGCGGATTCGCAGATTACTCGCGGTGGCGTCCAAAGCGCACAAGAAGGACCTGCTTCTCAAACTCTCCTACGCGCGTACCGTATCGGCCAGTGATGATGATGACGCGAACGAGCAAGCCATGGCGCTGTTCAGGGAAATCCGCGAGACGAAAATCAAGGCCATTCCCATCGAGGCGTTTATTCAGACCACCGCCCAGAATCGTGCGGTGTTAGGCGAGGTCTCCCTGAGATTGAAATTGGCCAGCACGACCAGTGACGCCGACGCTAGGCAGGGGGATCTCGATGAATGCAATCGGTTGCTTGAGGATGCGCGCGGAACGTTGGGTAGTGCGGATCCCGAGCACTATCTATTGCTCGGTAAGTTGCGGGCTCTCCAGAATCGATGGGTCGAAGCGGTCGTTGCTCTCGACGAGGCCGACAAGTTGTACTCCCGGCCGAAAGCGGAAGTCATGATTATGCGCGCTACGGCACTCGCGCGAATGGGTCAGGGCGGAAGAGCGATGGAGATATATAAGAAAATACTCTCTATCGATTATTGGCCGGACAAGAAGCCGATCTATGAAAGGTTGATTCGGCTGGCGATAAGGCACAAGCAATTTAACGTCGCCGATCAATACGTCAAGGATTTCCGGAAACAATACCCCGATGAAAAGTTGGTGCTGCAGCTGGCGCTCGAAATGGCCAAGGCACAAAACGATACCGATAAGGTCGCGGATCTGCTGGTAGAAGTCAGAATGCTGGAGGGGGTGGCCCCGGGTTCCGCGGATCATTTTCAGGCGGAAAGCCTGATCTGGGCGGGTAAGAAGCAAGAGGCGCGGCAGTTGCTTGAACAGCGTCTCGCCAAGTCGCCCGATGATCAGAAGGCGATTCAGTTGCTTATGAATACGACGGATGACAAGCAGATACTGATTGAATACGTCGCCAAGGCCCGCCAGGCCGGCGCAAAAGGGGTGTGGCTGGATGGCATCGAGGGAATTCTCAGCGGCGAGATAACGCAGTTGGAGTTTCTTCTACGGCGCATCGAGCTGTTGCCCGACACGACCGATGCCAACAAATTGTTGCGCTATAATTTTAAGTACGGGACCCTGCTCCGCTTCGGCAAGACAGACGAGGCGGCGGATTTATTAGAGAAAGTAGAACAATCATATCCGGGTGCCCAATGGGTGGTGGATGTCCAATTTGATGAAGCGCTGCAGGAGCGAGACTGGGAGTTTGCCCGCATCCTGGCCAGTCGCGCTGAGACGGCCAATTTTGACCATGCCGGCGGAGCGTTTTACTACGGGCGGATCGCGGTTGCACGACAACGTTTTAACGAGGCCATCACGTCGTTCACGAGTGGTCTCAAGCGGTACAACCAGGAAAGTCAGTATTGGAGCATGCTCGGTGACGCCCAACGCGGCGCATTGTTGTGGTCCAACGCCATTGAATCCTACGAGGAATCTCTGGAGTTGAAGCCGGACAATATCCGCGCATTGGAGGGGTTGGCGGTCGCGCACGAGAAACTCGACCAGCGTGACGAGGCATTGAACTATCTCGCCAAGGCGGTCGAATATCAGCCTGAAAACGCCAAGATTCGCAACTTCTATCTGCGTTACCTGTCAAAGTACGGCAACAAGGATGAGGCGATGCGCCAGCGGCGCGAACTGGCGGTGTCACATCCGCAGGACGCCAATAACCGTCGCCACCTGGCGTACATGCTTGCCGATGAAGACAAGCACACCGAGGCTCGCGAGGTCATTGATCAGTTGATCGCCGATGGTGACGATCAGTTGTCTAACATGATCGTTTCCGCAGAGATCACCCGTCGAGCTGGTCGCAAGATGGAGGCGAGGCAGATTCTTGAGGACTACATCAAGAGACGTGGTGATGACAAGACCGCCGATGATCTGATCGCCCTGGCGCGTATGCTGCTGAAGATAGGATTGCCGGAAGATTCAATGCAGGCCTATGTGGAAGCGGCCAAGATGGAAGATCCCACCAAGATGGCCGCCACCCGCGAGCTTGCGCTTCAACTCGATAAGCGAGGGAAATATGGATACGCCGCGCAGCTTTATGAGGATCTTGCCAAGGCGTTGCCTGAAGATAAGGCGGTTGGTTATCGATGCGTTGAATTGATGGTTTATACCGGCCAGGTGGTCAAGGCGGATAAGTTTCTCGTCCAACTGATTGATCAATTTGGTCACGACGACTCAACGTACATACTGGGGGCGATGGTCGCGACCGAGATGGGTGATGCACCCCGAGCGCTCGAAGCACTGGATAAAGCCGAGAATCTCAATCCGCAGCGCGCCATGATTTACTTTATTAGGGCGCGGATTCTGTCAATGATCCGCGGTCGTGAGGAGGAAGCACGCCAGCAGGCGAGCCGCGCGCTTGAACGTGACCCTAATATGAGCGACGCCCGGCTTCTCATGGCCAGGCTGCTTGTCCGCATGGGGGATATGTCATCGGCGAAATCTGAGTTGATATCGATTATCAACGACGACCGGAAGTCAGGAGACGCCCGGTATGATCTGGCCGTCCTTTACAACACCGCTGGGGAGTCTAAAAAGGCCCGTGTCCTGCTGACCAAATCGCAAAATCTGTTTCCGAGTGAGGTACGCTGGCCGCGCATGTTGGCGTACATTGCCCGGATAGAGCAGAAGCCGCGGATAGCTTGTAATTACCTGGAGCGTGTCTTCGAGATCGAACCGAACCATATGAACCTGATCGATCTGGCCACAACCCACATCGAGGCCAAGCAACCGGCGAAGGCCATCGCGTTGTTCGTGGAAAACGAAGGGATGACCAAGCAGAATCCGGTGTATATGTACTCGGTGCGCGGCTGGTCATACGCCGCACAGGGGAATAACGACCAAGCCAATGACCAGTACCTCTTGGCGCTGGCCACCTGCAAGAATATCAAGGATTTTCAGGTCGTAAATGGCCACATGGTCCGCGGGATCGGACGCAGCCGGACGCAGGCCATTCTGGCGCAGATATTGTCTGACCAGAACTCCGTGCCGGTCAATCTGATGCTGGCGCAATACGAGAATGACGACCGCGATTTCGAGCAGGTAAAAAAGCGGCTGGGGACCATCGACGACCAGGTGCCTGTCAAAGAGCCGACACGCGCCTTATTCGATTACCTGCTCGCGACCGCGCAGTTCCAGACCGGCGATTACGAGGCAGCGCGCCAGTCGTACGAGCGGCTCCTCGATTGGAACATGCCCAATAAGGTCGAGATTCTCAACAACTTGGCGTACATTCTCAACGACCAGTTGGCAGACCCGGACAAGGCCCTTCCCCACGCCACACAGGCTGCCGAATTGGCCCCGGACAACCCAATGATCCTCGACACGCTTGGATGGATATATTTTCAGAAGGGAAGCAACAAACAAGCGATCGACACGCTGCGTAGTAGTGTTGAACTAATGAAGATTCCGGATAACTGCCTGCATCTGGCTGAGGCGCTGCTCAAGCAAAACGAGCAGGGTGATGAGGATGAGGCGCTGCAGTTGCTCAAGGAATCCATGCGTTTGTTGGCGTATAGCCCCAATGAAGAAATTAGTGATAAAGTTCAGAAGCACCTTCGGAAACTGGAAAAGTAAACCGAAATAGAAAACGAGGAAACCGATGAGCCAGAATTCCTTAACGCCAATTTCCCCGATCTCCGGCCAGCCTGCTCCGGTCCGGAACGCAATAACCAGGTTTACTCCACTGGATCCCGTGCGCGTGCTGCGGCAGTACATATGGCTGCTGAGTATATCCGTCGTCGTTGGCCTGACGCTGGGCATCGTGTCTGCGATCTTGTGCGAAAACTTCATCCCCGTGTACACCTCCGAGGCGCGCCTGTTGGTCTCGGGACCGCTGGAAGACATCTGGGACGTGACAAACGACGCTCAGGCGCCGGATACCAGGCTCGATGCCATGCGCGCTTTCATGCGCAACCTCGTGCTGCACATACGCAGCGAAACGGTGCTCAAGTTGGCGCTTTCAGATCCAGCCCTGCGCGAAACCTCTTGGTTCCAATCCTTCCCCAATGCCCAGGATGCGTTCGAGGACCTGAGCGACACGTTGTTGGCCAACGTGATGGCCGGGTCGACGTTTCTGCAACTCAAGATCAGCGGATCCGAGGAAAAGGACCTGTCCGTGCTGCTATCGGCGGTCACCAAGAAGTTCCTGGACATCTACAAACAGGACCTGC
>Ga0310121_10002761_pt1 | contig 16454 bp, 14 predicted proteins | sample CB27_Tmax_986_MG_FD_203504 | JGI IMG/M metagenome (GOLD analysis project Ga0310121, IMG submission 203504) | Marine microbial communities from Western Arctic Ocean, Canada - CB27_Tmax_986 | ecosystem: Environmental > Aquatic > Marine > Oceanic | place: Canada: Western Arctic Ocean | collected...
CAGACTTTGCAACATTTGCTCAGAGACGCCTATGTGGCCGACTCAGTTGTTATACTTGGGTCTATTGACATCGTCCTAGGTGAGGTGGACCGGTGACCCTAGAACAAGCACTATATTCCAGTTTAGCAGCAGTAGGACTCCTACTATTTTTATCATTCATGGTCCTCACATTAACTTGGGTCGAGCGCAAAGCGTTAGCTCGTATACAAATGCGTATGGGACCTATGAGGGTCGGCTTTCATGGCACTTTACAACCCATTGCTGATGCTATTAAGCTGCTTACTAAAGAGGATATTTTACCTTCTTGGGCGGATCGACGTATTTATTGGCTTTCTCCATTGGCAGTATTTGTTCCTTCGCTGATGATATGGGTAACGATCCCAATGGCCCACGACGTGGTTCTACGAAATCTAGACCTGGGCCTATTCTACATAACAGCTATCTCAGTACTTTCAGTTATGGGATTAGTTATGGCTGGATGGAGTTCTGCAAATAAGTACGCTATGCTTGGAGGTCTTCGGGCAGCAGGCCAACTCATTAGCTATGAAATTCCCTTCATTATGGCAATCTTAGGTGTTGCTATGCTTGCGCAATCGTTGAACATAATCGAAGTAGTAGATGACCAAATAACTGTTCCATATATATTTATTCAACCCCTCGGCCTTTTCATTTTTTTTATAGCTGGTTTAGCCGAATTGGGGAGAACTCCTTTCGATATCCACCACGCAGAATCAGAAGTAGTGGGTGGGCCATTTGTCGAATACAGTGGAGCCCACTGGGCTGTATTCTTTCTCGCAGAATATATAAACACCTTTACTATAGCGGCTCTTACAGTGCTATTATTCCTGGGCGGCTGGCGATGGCCAACCATGCCACTTGAGGGAGTGCTTCATTCCTTCTTATCCATGGGATGGTTTCTAGTGAAAGCTTATGCCGTAGTTTTATTGATATTTTGGATAAGAGGAACTTATCCCAGACTTAGGATCGACCAACTAATGTCTTTCGGCTGGAAGATGCTTGTTCCACTTTCATTCATTAACATTATAATTACGGCTACAGTTCTATACTATAACTGGCCTTTGTGGTCTCTCACGATAATATCTCTGATGATGTTAGCCTGTACATTTTATGTGATATTTAACTTTTCTGGCACAAGTAAGGCCAAGGATACAGTAAAAGTCTATCCAGCCATTATCGAAAGCAAGCGACTGGTTACTAATCAGGATGATGATCTTTCCTAGAATAATTGAGGATAGAATAATTGAGGATAGAATTATTACAAATAAAGGGCAATTAAATCTGTTTGCATTCCAAAGTTCGCACAATTAAATAAAGTAGGATTTCTTATCCTGAGGCAGGTTATGATAGGGTTTTTAGAAGGGCTAAAAGTGACATTAAAGACAACGTTTCGTCGACCTGTAACCGCTGAATATCCGGAGCCTGACAAGCGATTACAAGTCGAAAGTAGGTACATGGGATTTCCTGCTCTTACGTGGGACTCTGAAGTAAGTGAACCATATTGCACAGGCTGTATGGTCTGTATCCGCAATTGTCCCACACAGTGCATGACTGCACAGATGAAAGATAACCCATTAAACAAAGAAGGCAAAAGTAGGCGCCGTAAGATAATTGATACATTCGAAATAAATTTAGGCAGGTGCATACTGTGTGCTATTTGTGTTGACGTGTGCAATTTCGATGCTATAGAAATGAGCCATGAGCATGAATTGGGGAAATACCAGAGAAATGGTAACCGTGTCGATCTAGAGGAACTTCTGGATATGGGCAAGGAATATATGACTAAAATCGATTGGAGACCGAAACAACCTACGAAAAATAGCGGTGTGCCGATTAAAAAAGATACCTCTAATGACGATAAGATTACGAAAGGAAGGCGTATGGAGTTATCGTCTCCAGGTGATGGAAGAACTTCAGTCCCTAAACAGATAGCGAAGCCTTCGCCCAAGCTTTCTCTACCCGTCGCTATGGACATCGATACAGGAGATGTATCGGTCAAGGAAAATACCGATCGTGCTTCTAATGACGACAGAGGGACTGAATCCCAATCACAGGAGAAAACAACCTAACAATGGCAACCCCTTCTCTGATTCTATTCTTTGCAGCTGCTGCTCTCACTATAGGGGGTGGTCTCGGAGTAGTTATGACGCGTAATATCGTCTATGCTGCCTTCGCTTTATTGACATCTCTAATGGGTGTCGCTGGGTTATTCTTACTGGCTTACGCCGAATTTCTAGCATTAGTTCAGGTATTAATATACGGGGGAGCCGTAATTATACTGATTCTATTTTCACTAATGCTAACTCGAATCCAAGACTTTGACAGATTGACTGATAACAATCAATGGCCATTAGCCATAATAGTCGCCATAACCGTTTTTGGAATTATTTCAGCCGCAATAATATCTGATAATCCTCAGATTGGAGACCGTCAAGGAATTAGCTTGGAGATGCTAGGCAATAGCTTATTTACCGAATGGGCTATCCCCTTCGAAATTGCTTCTTTAGTTCTACTGGTAGCATTGATCGGAGCAATATTGCTGGTTAGAACGAAAGGAGGTAAAGATTGATGGAATTAGCGCACTTCCAACTTGTGGCAGCAGCACTGTTCTCAATCGGTCTATATGGCGTATTGGCTAGAAAGAGCGCCGTCCTTATATTGATGTCTATAGAATTGATGCTGAACGCAGTGAACATCAATCTCATTGGATACGCAGCCTTTATGGATTTTACTGTAGATCAAAGAGCTTTGGGACAGGTCCTCGTAATCTTTGTTATAACCATAGCTGCAGCTGAACTCGCGCTTGCGGTTGCCATTATTTTACGCTTGTATAGGAACCGTTCTTCTGTAAATGTTGATGAAATCGATACAATGAAATGGTGACAGTTCAGTATGTCTCAAGCATTTGCGAGAAATATACAGTAATGTTTCTGTTTAAGGAGTAACGAAAAGACATATGCCATCGAGTGAAGTAATAGGAATAATCCCCTTTTCCTGGATTATTCCGGCACTTAGTGCCGGATCATTCTGTGTCATCGTATTTTTCGGTAAATTTCTACCTCTCAAGGGAGCAGTTATTTCCATCGCGGCCATCTCCATTGGCTTCCTTATGTTCTGGTTCGTGCTAATTGATCTACTATCAGGCGATTTAGCATACAGACACTTTACTATCAACTGGATCACCGTAGGTTCAACAGAGATAACTTGGGGTATTCTTATAGATCGTCTGTCAATAGTGATGTTAGGACTGATCTCTTTCGTTTCCCTTTTAGTTCAAATATATTCACTGGAGTATATGAAAGGCGATCCACGTCTTGGGTGGTACTTTGCTGTTCATGCTTTATTTGCAGCATCCATGTTAACCCTTGTACTCGCTGACAATTTGCTTTTTCTATACTTTGCCTGGGAACTCGTTGGCTTAGGCTCCTACCTCCTTATAGGTTTCTGGTATGAGAAACCTCCTGCAGTCGAAGCGGCAAAAAAGGCCTTCATAACGACTAGGATTGGGGACGTAGGACTTCTAATAGGGCTTATATTGCTTTTTAAAGCTACAGGATCTTTCGAAATAAAAGAGATTTTCGGAGCAGCTCAGTCAGGGGCAATTGATACAGTGACCCTTAACATATCCATGATTCTAATCTTCCTAGGCGCAATGGGTAAATCAGCGCAATTCCCCTTTCACGTCTGGCTCCCGGATGCTATGGAAGGCCCGACTCCTGTAAGCGCGCTCATACATGCAGCTACCATGGTGGCTGCAGGGGTATATTTAGTTGCTCGCCTACTCCCATTATTTGAACTTACGCCAGGCGTATTATTTTTTGTGTCCGCTGTAGGTCTCCTAACTTTTATTTCGGCCAGTCTATTGGCACTGGTTATGAGAGATGTTAAGCGCATATTAGCTTATTCTACTATCAGCCATCTGGGCCTAATGATGCTATCACTAGGTGCATTCGGAGCAGGAGCCGCTATATTTCATCTAGTAGTACACGGTTTATCGAAAGCCTTATTATTCTTAGGTGCAGGCAGTATTATGCATGGACTCGCGGACGAAACTGACATTTGGAAAATGGGAGGACTTCGTCGGAAAATGCCGATAACAGCGATTACGTTCTTGATTGGCGCAGCTTCATTAGCTGGCATAGCACCTTTAGGTGGTTTCTTTAGTAAAGACGAAATTCTTTTGGTCATGCTAGACCATAGGGGCCCCTTATTCCTCTCTATCACTCTGGGCGCAATAGTTATTAGTTCCCTATATATGACGCGGGTGAGTCTAGTTGTGTTTTTTGGGTCTCAGAGGTCTAATATGGACCATGTTCATGAATCTCCGTTATTAATAACCTTACCCTTGATTATCCTAGCCATCTTGGCATTGATTGTTGGCGTAATTGCATTTAGTTGGACAAGTGACTACAGAGGATTCATACACTTTCTTACTGGAGAGGATGAATTCCACCTACTAATCTGGCTTAGTATTTTATCTTTACTATTGACACTATCCGGTGTATTCATAGGATGGGCTATATATCATAAGAAGATAATCGCAGTCGATTACCTAATAAAGAAATATCCTTTTTTCTATCGTTTTTTAATCAACAGATACTATATTGACCATCTTTACCAGTGGATCATAGACCGTGTAATACTCGCATTTGGGAAAACCATAGCCGTTTTCGACCGCACCATCATAAACGATGTGGGTGTCAACGAATCAGCGTCGAGCGTTTGGAGATCTGCCATCACTCTAAAGTATTTGCAGACAGGAAAATTATATAACTATGGTCTAACCATGGCCCTTGGAGTCGTGTGTTTAATACTAATTTGGTGGCTTTTATTGACATGACACCTACCAGGCAATCCTTAGCAATGATTTTCGTCAGTATCGATTTTCTAGAAATCTTAAAATAATGGAGTAAATTGGTGTTACCTTATGTTGACTCTAAAGAGCAACTCGTGACGGAATTATATATACGTGATGTGAGTATTTCATTTAAGTTCTATGCCGATTTGGGCTTCACTCCCATTAGAACATTAGTAGACTTCGCTGAATTCACATGGGAGGGGCACCGATTTATGTTAGAGGAACATAAGGAATGGGATTGGCCTTCTATTCCCAAGCATCCCCAAGCAAATATTAGAGTTATGGTTCCCGATGTTGATAAATATTGGCTACTTGCTATGGACATGAAAGCCCCTGTTTTAAAACCTATCGATGATAGGAAATATGGTCTCAGAGACTTCACTATCGTGGACCCAGACGGTTTCGCGATAAGGTTCGCGTCTCGTCTTAACGATATCAACTAATGTTTTATGAACTCCCAAATTGAAGGTTGATGATGGACACGTTTGATAACAACGTACTGCTCTTATTGGTTATTCTACCCTTGATAGGGGCAGGTCTTCTTTTGCCTATACCTGGAGGTCAACGTTCTTTAGTACGCTGGGTTGCTACGTCATTCGCCTTCATAAACATGATATTATCCATTTACGTCTTTACCTACTATTATTTTAGTAACGAAGGTGGCATGCAACTAACGAGTTCTTTTAGTTGGTTGGAATTGCCAGGCCCTTGGCCACTAGGTAGTCAGGGTATTTCGCTTGCTTTGGGCATCGATGGAATATCAGCTCCAATGATACTCCTAACTGGAATTGTAATGTTTACCGGTGTGCTTATATCGTGGAACATTTACGATCGCAACAAAGATTTCTTCATATTATATCTACTACTACTTTCTGGAGTCTTTGGAGTCTTTGTATCACTAGATCTTTTTTTCCTTTTCTTCTTTTACGAGCTATCAGTCCTACCAATGTATTTACTTATTGGTATGTGGGGCAGCAGTTCCGACTTCCTTACTTTTATCCGCACTAAAGAATACAGTGCGATGAAGTTAATGTTATTCCTAATCGCTGGCAGCGTATTGATATGGATTGCCATTCTAGCCTTGTTTGTAGAAGCTGATGTTGGAAGTTTCAATATAATGGATATACAAGGCATTAAATTCTCTCCGTTGTTCCAAAAAGTTGTATTCGCTTTCTTAGCTGTGGGGTTCGGGGTCTTGGCCGGTTTATGGCCATTTCATACTTGGTCACCAGACGGGCACGTGGCGGCACCAACTTCAGTCAGCATGGTCCACGCCGGTGTATTAATGAAACTCGGAGCTTTCGGCATAATAAGAGTAGGTATGTCCTTACTGCCAGAGGGAGCTGATTTCTGGATGCCTACTCTAGTTATTTTGGGTACCATAAATGTTATTTATGGGGCCATATCTGCTCTAGGCCAATCGGACTTAAAATATGTCGTAGGTTATTCCAGTGTTAGTCATATGGGCTACGTGATTATGGGTATAGCGACGCTGCATCCCCTAGGTTTAAGTGGCGCAGTTTTACAGATGTTCTCACACGGGATCATGACCGCTCTTTTCTTTGCGGTAGTAGGCATCATATATGACCGAACACACACGCGGGACATTTCCATGCTCGGAGGTCTAGCTAAGCAAATGAGAGGCACAGCAGCTTTATTTACAATCGCTGGGTTGACGTCAATTGGCTTGCCTGGACTCAGCGGTTTTGTAGCCGAACTACTCGTATTCTTGGGACTTTTCGAAACCTACGTAATATTAGGAGTTCTAGGCATTATAGGCGCAGCTATTACAGCTGTTTATATACTTAGGCTTTTAGGAAAAGTTTTCTTCGGGCCACTTGAGGAGAGATGGAAAACTCAAACAGATGGGAGCAAAGTCGAAATGTTCTCCGCAGCAATTCTGGTTGGCTTTATTATTCTAGTCGGCCTATTGCCATTTCCATTCATGAGAATCATCAATCTCGGAGTGACAGATATTTTAGCAAATTTTGCAGGGATAGGATAACTCAAAATGAATTACGCGACGTTACGTATTAAAAACGTTAACCGTAGTATAAGAAGTCGAGAGCACTATGGTGAATAACTTCGCTCTAATCGCACCTGAATTTCTTATAACGGGTCTGGCGTTTTTAATCCTATCCATTGATTTTTTTATTCGCTCAGACCGCCAACATTTACTAGCGTATATTGCATGTTCGGGACTTATCGGTATTCTGATATTATCTCTATTGGCCTTATGGAATGTGGAAGATAATCTTTACAATGGTCTGTTAGTGATTGATGACTATTCTCTCTTTTTTAAATCTTTTTTCCTCATCTTCGGGGTTTTTATTATATTGTCATCAATCGAATATGTGAAACGCCATCTTGAACACCCTGGTGAATATTATGGAATAATCGTATTCACTATATTAGCGATGATGTTAATGGCCATGTCAGGCGAACTTCTAACAGCTTATATTGCACTAGAACTTCTCAGTTTTGGCTTGTACGTTTTAGTGAATTTCGACCGTTATAATCCTAAATCAAACGAAGCGGGAACTAAGTACATTCTTTTGGGAGCCCTCTCATCAGCCCTACTTTTATATGGCATAAGTCAAATTTTCGGTCTTTTAGGTACAACCCGATTTAATGAGATACACTACATCCTGTCTACTACAAATGAGTTAAGTCCGGGAGTTCTGGTCGGATTAATCTTTATTATCTCAGGATTAGGATTCAAAGTGGCTGCTGTTCCATTCCACATGTGGGCGCCGGACACTTACGAAGGAGCTCCCACACCCATTACAGCTTATCTGGCCGTTGGTTCAAAGGCAGCAGCGTTCGCTCTTATCTTACGGTTCTTCACCGAAGCATTGATGCCGGCTGTCAATGATTGGCAGCCCATCATTATTATAATCGCTACTTTAACAATGATTTTAGGCAACTTGATGGCGCTGGTACAGAAAAATATCAAACGCCTTTTGGCATATTCTAGTATCGGCCATGTAGGATACCTCCTGCTCGGACTTGCATCGATGGCCTCAATTAACTCAGAAGGCGTGGTCTCACTTGATAAATCCCATTTGGCGTCAAACGCTATAATGCTCCATCTGGTAGCGTACGGTATAACCAATTTAGCGGCCTTCCTTTCGATTACAACAATTTATAATTCCATAGGGAAAGAGGAGATACAAGATTTTGCTGGAATGTCGAAACGTGCACCCTTACTCTCCATGGTATTCGCAGCATCACTCTTCTCTCTCGCCGGACTTCCAATTTTCGCAGGCTTCACTAGCAAATTCTACTTGTTCACAGCAGCATCTGCTCAGGGTTTACTATGGCTCGCTGGAGTCGCTATATTTGCTAGTCTTGTGTCGATGTATTACTATCTAACTGTAATCCGTCAACTGTACATAGAAGCATCTCCAGACGAGACCCCAATCTATGTCTCTAAATTAAATGTGGCTTTACTTGGCACCCTCTTATTCGGCATAGTGTGTCTCGGAATATATCCATCACCCCTGATAAATATCCTACAACATGCCAGTGATGCCATTCTAACTTTAAATTCTGCTTCCCAATTAACGCTATCTACAGACTATGCAGCATTACGTTAGATGAGCTTGGAGACCGTCATTTACCTGAATAGATGGCCATACAGTAAAAGGATCATAGCGGATAATTTCAAAACACAGACAAGGAGAGTCGATGGAGAGCAAAGAGAATAAGGATTTTACCAGGGGCATGGTTGTAGTAGCTCACGCTGATGATGCAGAATACGGATGTTCTGGAACAGTCGCCAAATTATGCAACCTGGGATTTGAAATGGTGTACGTCATGTGCACTGATGGAAGTAAAGGTACTAATAACCGTAATATAAGCCAGAAGGAGCTAGCTGCAATCAGACACGCTGAGCAAGTTAATGCTGGTAAAGTTCTGGGCTTAAAAGAAGTCGTGTTTCTGGATTACGAAGACAGCATGTTAGAGCCTACTATCGCCTTGCGGCGTAATATTACACAAGAAATACGTCGTCACAAGCCTGACATACTGATATGTCAGTATCCTCTGCGAACACTGGATGGCAAATGGGGAATAGGTCACCCAGACCACCTAGCTGCTGGGGAGGCAGCATTATCCGCAACATTCCCAAGTGCTCGAGACCATTTGACGTTTCCTGAATTGTTGGCAAACGGTCTCGAGCCTCACAAAGTGTCGGAAGTTTGGATAATGAGTCATCCAGTACCAAATCATTGGGTTGATGTCACGAACCATATCGAAACTTCTGTTGATGCTATTTTGCAGCATACTTCTCAGATAGAAGGTTCATCACGTGAAGAAGTGGACAAACGCATGCGTGAAGGCAGGAAGGAGAAAGGCATTGGAAAAGGCATGCAATATGCAGAAGAATTTAGACTTATTACAATGAGATAATCATCTCATTGTGTATAGAATACCATAGTGCTTATCTTTAACCTTTGTTGCAACCACATAATCTTAAGTGAAGTGAAGGCAAATCTTTAGAGGAGCAGGTAAATGTCTAATAAAATGGTAGCTCCATACGGATCCTGGGAATCTCCTATTACATCCCAATTGATTACATCAGATTCGATAAGTATTGGAGAGATCCACCTAGACGATCGCGACACTTACTGGACAGAAATGAGGCCAGAGGAAGGTGGTCGATATGTCATAATCAAACGAAATAAAGATGGAATGACCATAAATTTAACACCACCGGGTTTCAACGTAAGAACACGCGTACATGAATATGGAGGCGGAGCATTCTGCGTCTCCCATGGAACCCTCTATTTTTCCAATTTTGATGATCAAAGGATATATTACCAACCATCAGATTCGGCTCCCACACCTATCACTCCAGAAATCGATATGCGTTATGGAGACGGTATCATAGATGATCTGAACCAGAGAATGATATGTATACGAGAAGATCATTCTTCAGCTTGGCAAGAGCCCATTAACTCCATAGTAAGTTTGGATCTCAAGAACGGTTCCAGTCGAGTAATAGTATCTGGTTACAATTTCTATGCGTCGCCTTGCCTCAACAAGGACGGGTCCAAGTTAGCATGGTTGGCATGGAATCATCCCAATATGCCTTGGGACGGTACTCAATTATGGGTAGGCACCCTCAATGGCAACGGTGATATCACTAACGCTCACGTCATCGCCGGTGGCATTGATGAATCAATCTTACAACCCAAATGGTCTCCTGACGGAATTCTCTACTTTATATCAGATAAGACCGGCTGGTGGAACATCTATAGATGGATGGGCAAATATGCAGAAGCTCTATTCCCAATGGAAGCAGAATTCGGAATGCCTGCATGGATGCTCGGTACTAATACATACGGATTTGATTCACCCAACAACATCGTGTGTGCTTATACTCACAATGGATCCTGGTTTGTCGCCAATCTTGGCACGAACTCGGGAAAACTCACTGCTATCGAGACTTCTTATACCGCCCTGGGGAGAGCTGGGATGGAAGTAGGTAAAGGTAGAGCAGTTCTTAGTGCCGGCTCTCCATTCGAAGAGACCTCGCTAATTCAAATTGACTCAAATTCGGGTGAACTACATAATCTTCGGCGCTCAAGAGAGTTTATCATGGACAAAAAATATCTGTCAGAACCAGAAATGATAACTTTTCCCACAGAAAATAATCTGGAAGCACACGGATTCTATTATCCACCTCATAATCACGATCATGCAGGTCCTCCCAACGAGACACCTCCGTTATTAGTTGTCAGCCACGGTGGACCAACCGGTGCCACTTCAAATTCTCTAGACCTTTCAGTACAATTCTGGACGAGTCGTGGCATAGGAGTGCTGGATGTCAACTATGGAGGCAGTACAGGATATGGTAAGGCATATCGTCAAAGGCTGAACGGTCAGTGGGGAATTGTTGACGTATTCGATTGTATCAATGGAGCCAAATATTTAGTAAGAAATAATAAGGCTGACCCCGAGAAACTCATGATTAGGGGTGGTAGTGCAGGAGGCTATACAACCCTGGCAGCACTTGTGTTCCACGACATATTCAAGGCAGGAGCTAGCTATTACGGTATAAGTGATCTTGAAGCTATGGCAGAGGAAACTCACAAATTCGAGTCGCGTTACTTGGATACGCTCATAGCACCATATCCCGAACGGAAGGATATCTACCACGACAGATCCCCTATTCATTTTACTGAACAATTATCATGTCCAGTCATTATGTTCCAAGGTTTGGAAGACAGAATAGTGCCGCCTAACCAGGCTGAAAAAATGCTGGAAAGCCTACGCGAGAAACGCTTACCGGTTGCATACATTGCTTTTGAAGGAGAGCAACACGGGTTTCGTAGAGCAGAGAATATTAGACTCGCACTAGATACAGAACTCTATTTTTATTCACGCGTATTCGGATTTAAAGTAGCTGGCCACGTGGAAAAAGTGACAATAGAGAATCTCTCTACTCCCGATCCTCAGTAACTCATCCACACAACTGTCTAACTGTCTATAAGTTTGGACAGGGTTCCTCCATGTAATTTACACCATTCATGAATTATTGATACGTCCCAGCCTATGCAAAAGTGTTTTACTCCCATTTCCAGATAACGTTCAGCACCGCTAGAGTCAGGGAGTTCTATCCTAGGCTGAACTCCCATTCTAAGAGCTGTTTCTATAACGCGGATTTCAGCATTCTTTACCCGTGGATCGTCCCATTGCCCCGCTATACCAAGACTCATAGAATAGTCTGCCGGTCCAAATTGGACCATATCTATACCTTTTACTGATAAAATATCTTCCAGTTGATCTAACGCACTCTCTTTTTCAATCATTAAAGCCACCACTCCATCCTCCAAGGCCTGAACGTAGTCCTGCGATCCAGCACCCATAACATAACCTACGTCCCTCCGCATACCTGCGCCTGCCACTCCTCCTGTTGTCGGTGTATCGGCTCTAGCAGAAGCCACGGCGCTCCTAGCATCTTCTGCATCACGTATGTCAGCGAAAAGTAAGTTTTGAATTCCTGACCCGTTCGCGCGTACAGCCAGATAAGTTCTCGGGGTTTGCTCAATTTTCATCATAGAAGAGAGATGCGGAAATAGTTCAACTGCCCTGCCAAAGTTTTCTAGAGAGAGTAAATCGTAAGGAGCGTATTCACCCTGAAATTCTATGTAGTCTATAGACTCACTGTATCCGATAACTTCTACTAATCCTGGCCACAACACGTGTACATGGGTGCCTATGGTAGGTTCCCCAGCATTAAGTTTTTCGCGAAGTGTATTCCTTTTTATCATTTGCTTTCTACTCCCTAACCAGTGTATTCTTCCCGTTTGTGTTTTAAGTTACCAGTCTCGTCATAGGATTCTACATCATTAAACAGCTCATCTCAACAAAGTTTTTATATTTGTGACACGTAGGACTTTATATCTAAATCAACATTAGAGAGGGTAATATATTAATGCTCTTTGCCTAGTTTAGCGCATCTGGTGAATATCGTCGTTCACATTTAAAGCACCTGTAGGAAATAACGACTAATAAAGTGACTTAATCCAAATGGTCCTGATCCAAAGTTGCGTAGTATAAAGCAGAAATAGTGGATGCTGCCAGAAGCCCAGCATCCACTGGAAAGGTTATTCCTGTAACCCACCTCGATTCTTCGCTGGCCAACAAAAGTGCAGCGTACGCTACATCCCAAGCTGTGCCTTCTGTTCCTAATGGAATGATCCTTCTCCTCAATGAACGGCTGGTATCATCAAGATGCGGCGTAACCATAGGAGTGCAAATAAATCCCGGGGCTATACAATTTACACGAATATTATCTCTCCCATGGTGTACAGCCATTTGAGTAGTAAGGGTGGTTACTCCACCTTTTGATACAGAATACGGCAAGATCGTACCCAAACTACCTGATCTTAACGCCTCTATAGAAGACATATTTATGATTGAGCCACCGCCTGACTCAATCATCCTAGGTATAGCAAATTTACTCGTAAGCATCATGCCTTTAAGATTCACATCCATAGTCCGGTCCCAAACTTCTTCTTCAACATCCACCACGCTAACTGAAGATAAAATACCAACGTTGTTGAATAAAACATCTAGAGATTCATATCTCTCCACGGTTGTCTCTACTATTCCCTTACATTCCTTCTTACTAGTCACGTCTGCTTCATAAATAGAAGCTTCACCTCCCTCGTTCTTGATTATAGTAAAAGTTTCTTCTGCCCTTGAGGCTATTTTTATCGACTAGAAGAACTTTAGAACCCGGTCTTGCAAATAAAATAGCCGTAGCCTTACCAGTTTCCTGTACCGGGTCCACTAGAACCCACTCCAGTTACAATGGGAAACTTTATTTGCTAACCTTGCACCCATTAAGGTCATTCCACTCTCCTAATTTTATTAGAACAAACATGCCATCTCATGATATTTCTTGCCAATATTCGGCATTCAAATTTAAACAATTGAGATCATGACAGGCTGTTTACTAGTCTATTTAGAATTCCTATTCCTTAGCCACAAATATATTACCTGAGCGATAATAATCCATATAACACACATTCCTGCTATTAATACAATCTCTCCAATCTTTGGTTTTGGGTCTCTATTGTAAATCCATACAGTGCTTATTCCGATAGAGAGAATGATATATATCCATATTCGAAGTCCTTTGAACATAAGAATGGTCGATATCCTCACTTATCAATTTGTTATTATGTTTTTGAAGAAAAGTGGATCTAAACTATAGAGCCGGAGTCCTTACATACTCTACATTAATACCTATACTCTCATCAAAACAACTTAAAATGTTAACCATTAAGAAAGTCGATTTCTTGTTTCTCCATGATTGTTGTATATCTTTCTTTTATTTGATGCGATTATCGAATTATGCCTGAAGGTTCTCTTGCACACCTCAGCCTAGCATAATACACTTTAATTAGTACGGAGGGGTGGCCGAGTGGTTGAAGGCACCTGTCTTGAAAACAGGCATACTGAAAGGTATCGCAGGTTCGAATCCTGTCCCCTCCGCCGGGTTTCAAACATAATCGCTCAATGTATCAAATTTGTAAATGCGGAGTTAATCTTGAAAATTCATGAATACCAAGCCAAGAAATTACTTTCTGAATACAATATACCAGTACCGAACGGAGTGATTGTCTCACGTCCTGAAGAAGCTGCCGCTGCTGTAAGTGACCTGGGAGGCAAGGCGGTAATCAAAGCTCAAGTCCACGCTGGAGGCCGAGGTAAAGCAGGTGGAGTTACAGTAGTTTCGTCACCTCAAGAGGCCCAGGTCATTGCCGAATCCCTTTTAAGGAATAACTTAGTGACGTCCCAGACTGGACCTGAAGGAGTCCCGGTGAACAGCCTCTTAATAGAAGAAATAGTAGACATAGAAACAGAATTATACCTAGGGATGGTAATAGATGGATCCGAGGGAGGTGTAGTAGCTATAGCCAGTGAGGCGGGAGGTGTAGACATAGAAACGGTGGCCAATGAAACCCCTGATAAGATTTTAAGAACCGCAATTGATCCCGTACTAGGTCTGCAACCATTCCAAGGAAGAAATCTAGCGTATTCATTAAATATCAAAGATGATTTAGTGCGTCCAATATCTGAATTAATTGGTAATTTATACAAAGCATTCGAGTCTAAAGATTTCTCGCTTGCTGAAATTAATCCATTAGTTATAACTAGAGATAACAGGGTTTTAGCTTTAGACGCTAAGTTATCCTTCGATGACGACGCAATGTTTCGTCATTCAGACCTCCTTACTCTTCAGGACCCAAAGCAAGAAGATCCACTAGAAATCCAAGCTAGAAAACACAATATCAGCTATGTAAAACTGGAAGGTGACGTAGGATGCATGGTCAATGGAGCAGGCCTAGCTATGGCGACCATGGACGTCGTGTTGTCAACCGGAGCCCAGCCTGCGAATTTCCTAGATGTAGGAGGTGGTGCAGACGAGGAGAAAATATCCAAAGCAATCGACATTATTCTATCTGACACTAACGTAAAACGAATATTAATTAACATTTTTGGAGGCATCGTCCGTTGTGACGTGGTCGCACGAGGAATAATGATGGCCTCTGAGTCAATAACTCATCAGATGCCACCAATGGTAGTCCGAATGCTAGGAACAAATTCCGATGAAGGACGTAAACTTCTAAATGAGTCTTCATTAAACGTCACATTGGTAAATGACCTAAAGCAAGCGGCATCTGAAATAAAACGGGTGATTTGATATCACTTGATCTACATCCGTGCCGAACATTTTTCATTATTAATCCATAATATATAGTAAGTCGTGGTATAGAGTATCCTACAATCAATTAAATGTCGTTTTCTCTAAGGGAGGGTATATCCGATGAGCATTCTAGTAGATGAAAATACTCGTCTCATGGTCCAGGGTATTACAGGTAAAGAAGGTAGTTTCCATGCTAAGCGTTGCAAAGATTACGGCACCAATTTAGTTGCTGGTGTGACACCCGGTAAGGGAGGGCAGATATTCGACGAAGATGTTCCAATATTTAATACTGTCAAAGATGCCCTGGCAGCAACCGAAGCCAACGTTTCACTTATATTTGTCCCTCCCCCTTTTGCTGCCGACGCTATCGTAGAGTCAGTGGACGCAGGAATCCCAACAATCGCATGTATAACTGAAGGTATCCCGGTCATGGACACAACAAGAGTCGTGCGTTACTTGAGAGACAAAACAGCCGTCCTAATCGGTCCTAATTGTCCTGGCATGATATCGCCAGGAGCAAAAGCAAAAGTAGGAATAATGCCAGGTCAAATTCATATACCGGGTCGAATTGGTGTTGTCTCCAGAAGCGGCACGCTCACCTATGAAGCTGTTGGACAACTAACAGAGCTCGGTATTGGTCAATCAACATGTGTAGGTATTGGGGGAGATCCTATCAATGGCTCTTCTTTTATCGATATTCTCAAAATGTTCCAAGCCGACGACGACACAGACGCTATCGTTATGATCGGCGAAATAGGAGGGCGTAAGGAACAAGAAGCGGCGGATTACATCAAAAGTGATGTGACTAAACCAGTGGCTTCATTAATTGTTGGGCAGAGTGCGCCTCCTGGCAAACGTATGGGGCACGCTGGAGCCATAATTACAGGCCGTGATGGTAAGGCAGATGAAAAGATAAGGGCATTGTCTGACTCAGGGGTAACGATCATCCCTGCACCAGGCGATATTGGCGCAACGGTTCAGGAAATGATCCATGATCTAAATAAAATGACGGGATAATTTTCTGGATCAAATCCTTTCATTCCGAAAAAACTGTTCCATTTATAATTTTGGATTAGAAATCCTTCCAATTATCCTCGATTTAACAGTTTGCAACATTGACCTACCTTTTAATATAGTCTTATAATGCCATAGGTATTTCCCCAACCATACTTCGTGAGCGAACAACTTGATTGATCAGGTACACGCCGCCAATATAGGGTCCGGGAACGACGATCACCCTCGGGAAGAGTGTGGTGTCATAGGTGTTTACCTTACGGCGCAAGATGCAGTGAAGCCCACGTTTTTTGGTCTATACGCCCTGCAGCATAGAGGGCAGGAAAGTGTAGGCAT
>Ga0310121_10002762_pt1 | contig 16449 bp, 15 predicted proteins | sample CB27_Tmax_986_MG_FD_203504 | JGI IMG/M metagenome (GOLD analysis project Ga0310121, IMG submission 203504) | Marine microbial communities from Western Arctic Ocean, Canada - CB27_Tmax_986 | ecosystem: Environmental > Aquatic > Marine > Oceanic | place: Canada: Western Arctic Ocean | collected...
CGGGCCGAGTCAGCTTGACGTCGGTGGACCCGCCATCGACCATCTGCACCTTGCCCCCTACGGACTCCACGAGCGCGGAGTCATCGGTGCCGCTCCCAGCTCCCTCGTATGCGCGCCGGAGAAGATCGGCTGGAAAGACCTGCGGTGTGTGCGCATGCCACATCGCGACTCGACTCGGAGTGTCGACCACTCGCCCCTGTTCGTCGACTCGCTTCATGGTGTCGATCGCAGGGCACCCCGCGACTGCCCCGCGCCCTTCAGCCGCGATGTCGATGCACTCGGAGATCATGGCCCGAGTCACCAACGGCCGCGCGGCGTCGTGAACCGCGATGATGTCCACGTCGTCGGGCAGCGCCAGAAGCGCATTACGGACCGAGTCGGTTCGCGTCTCGCCTCCGGCCACGACTCTTATGCGACCGTCGAGGTCGGTGATCCATGCAGGGGGCTCGGCAGCGTCGTCCGGCGCGAGCGCAACGACAACCGCCACGACACGAGGCTCGGACAGGAAGGGCCGGAGCGCATGGCGAAGTACCGGCTCACCGGCCAGCTCGAGGAACGGCTTCCTCGATCCACCCATGCGACGCCCGGGTCCAGCGGCGGGCACGGCGACCCCCACTCGAGGAGGGTGATCGGGCCCGTCCCACGGTCCGGTCATGGACCGAAGCTCGGTCCCTCACTCTGCGGTCCGCCTGCGCCCCCCCCGGGCCCGCGCTGGACAGAGTCGAACCGAGTGTAGGCCTTCTGAAAGAACAACTCCACCACGCCCGTCGGGCCGTTTCTCTGCTTGCTCACAATCAACTCCGCCTTGCCCGCAAGCTCCTCACGCTTGTCCGCTGAAGCGTAGTACTCGGGCCGGTACAGGAACATGACGATATCAGCATCCTGCTCGATCGAACCGGAATCCCTGAGGTCCGACAGCATGGGTCGTTTGTCCGTCCGCTGCTCGGGCCCGCGGCTCAGCTGGGAGAGCGCCACGACCGGGATTTCGAGCTCGCGAGCGAGTGCTTTAAGGCCGCGAGAGATCTGGCTGACCTCTTGAACTCGGCTCTCCTGCCTCCCGGCTCCCGACATCAGTTGCATGTAGTCGATGACGATCATGCCTAGATCCTTGCCGTCGGCGCTCAGCTCCGACTGGAGGCGACGTGCCTTGGCACGGATCTCGAGCACGTTGCTGCTGGGCGCGTCGTCGATCCAGATCGGCGCGGTGTTGAGATGCCCGGCAGCGGCGGCGAGCCGCTGGTGTTCCTCCGCCGAGAGCCGGCCCCGCCGCAGCTTCAGCGCATCGATGCGCCCTTCGGCGCACAGGAGGCGCTGGACGAGCTGCTCGGACGACATCTCGAGTGAGAAGACCGCGACAGGGATGTTGTTCGAGATCGCGGCATTCGCCGTGATGTTGAGCACCCACGACGTCTTACCCATCGAGGGGCGCGCCGCGACGATCGCCAGGTCACCCTTATGTAGCCCCGTGGTCATGCGGTCGAGGTCCCGGAATCCGGTGGCCACGCCGGTGATGCCACTGTCGGACTCCTGAAGCCGCTCGATGTGTTCGAACGCTGACCACAGGACCTCTTTGATCCAGACGAAGCCCTCTCGCTTGTGGCTCTCAGCGACTTGGAAGATGCGCGCTTCCGCTTGATCGAGGATCTCATCGACCTCGCGCTCACCCTGGTCATACACGTCCCGGATGATTTGCGACGATTGCTCGACGAGTCGCCGCAGCAACGCCTTGTCGCGAACGATGCGCGCGTGGTACTCGAGGTTGGCCGCCGTGGGCACGGCATCAACAAGCGCGGCCAGGTAGTCGAACCCCCCGGCCGATTCCATCTCACCCGTCTTCTTGAGCTCCTCCGAGACCGTAATCACGTCGATCACGTCCCCGCGTTCGAAGAGGCGGACCATGGCCCGGTAGAGCCGTCGGTTCGCCTCCCGATAGAACATGGAGTCGTTGAGGAACTCCACGGCCCGCGGCACCGCGTCCCGGTCGATCAGCATGCCACCCAGTACGGCGGTTTCCGCCTCGAGCGAGAACGGAGGGGTACGATCGAATACGGCCTGGGCTAAGTTAGGTGAGGCTTCCATTAGTTCTAAGGTACATACGCGGTCAAGCGCGCAGCCTATGAGCTATTCATTACCCCCCTGAGTAGCTGCAGGTCGTCCCAGAACGCACGGGTCCACTTCGGATTCCGCAACAGGGCGGCGGGGTGATACGTAACGACGAGGGGGACCCCTCGGTAGCTGTAAACCTCTCCCCGAAGCTGGCCCAGGGCGATTTTTTGCCGACCGGTGAGAAGCTGCGCCGCGAACGTTCCGACCGCCATCATCGCCTCGGGCTGAATGAGCTCGATCTGCCTTTTGAGGTAGGGGGAGCACGCCTCGATCTCGTCGGGCATCGGATTCCGGTTCCCCGGCGGCCTGCACTTGAGCACGTTACAGATGTAGACGGAGTCCTCCCGCGAGAGATCCACGGTGGCCAGCAACAGGTCCAGGAACTTGCCCGCCTGGCCGACGAACGGAAGTCCGGTCTTGTCTTCGTTGGCACCCGGAGCCTCGCCGACAACCATCAGTCGCGCACTCTCCGCCCCATCCGAGAACACGACGTTGGTGCGGCCCTCGGCAAGCCGACACAGCGTGCAAGACATCGCGGCATCCCGCAGCTCCGTGTAGGACGCCGGCACCTCGGGAAGGGCTCCCCGCGGAGCCTCAGCGGACGCAGCCGCCCGCACGAGCCTGAGCGCCTCTTCGCGTGTAAGGCTATGCAGAAACAGGTCGGTCGCGCCGATTTCAGCGCGCTGACGCAATAGTCGTGCTGCTTCGGTTCGTAGAGGGCGACGGCCAGTCACGCTTCGCCATCCAGGCGACGCAACACGCGCTCGATCAGCTCCTCGGCGAGGGCTTCCTTGCCCATGAGGGGAAGTTCTTCCCGAGCGCCATCGCCGGACAGGAGGGTGACGCGATTCGTCAGAACTTCGAAGCCCGAGCCGGCCTCCGTCGCATCGTTCGCCACCAAGAGGTCGAACCCCTTCGCCTCGAGCTTCTTCTGGGCATTCGCCAGCAGATCGTCCGTTTCTAGCCCAAATCCAACCGCTAAGCTTCCCTCTTTGCGAAGGCCCATCGTATCGGCCGCCACGTCCGGGGTCGTGACCAGTGGCACGTTCAGGACACCGCCGGTGTCGGCGCGCTTCACCTTCTGGTCTCTTGCCTCGAGGGGACGGAAGTCCGCGACCGCCGCCGCGAATACCGTCACATCCGCGGAGGAGACCAAACCCTGGACGGCATCGTGCATTTCGAGCGCGCTCTCTACTGGAATCAGGTCTACTCCGACAGGGATCTCGAGCGCGGTGGGTCCAGAGACGAGCGTGACCGCCGCGCCGTGCCGCCAGGCAGCCTGCGCGATTGCGAACCCCATGCGGCCAGAAGAACGGTTTCCCAGATAGCGTACCGGGTCGAGGGCCTCACGCGTCGGACCCGCGGTGACCAACACGCGCTTCCCCGTGAGTGCGCCGTCGCCCGCCAGCGCACGACCGACGTGCTCTTCGATCTGCCACGGCTCGATCATGCGGCCGGGGCCCTCCCCTTCGCCCACCGCGAGCGTGCCTTCGGCCGGCCCGGCCACGGTGTAAGCGAGCTCGTCCCGGAGGTGCGCCAGGTTCGCTTGCACCTGCGGATGCGAGAACATCTTATCGTTCATAGCTGGACAGAGGATGACCGGCGCCCGCGTCGCGAGCAGCGTCGTGCAGATGAGATCGTCGGAACGGCCCTGGGCGGCGCGTGCCAGAAGATCCGCCGTCGCGGGCGCGATACAGATCACATCGGCCTCGCGCCCCAAGCGGATGTGGAGCGCGGCCCCCTCCGCGGAGAATAGTTTTGTCAGCGCGGGTCTGCCTGTGACACCCTCGAAACTGAGGGGCGCCACAAAGTTTTGAGCTGACCCGGTGAGAACCGAGTCGACCTTGGCTCCCAGGCGTGTTAGATCACGCGCCACCTGAATCGACTTGTACGCAGCAATCCCCCCGGTGACCCCCAAAACGACACGCCTATCTTTCCACGGGCGTCGGGGTGTCAGTCTTAGGTCCAGCATACGATAGCCGCCCGTGCTAGAAGTACAGCGGGCCGCGTTCAGCCGGATCCGGTCGAGGGGCCGTCGCCCTTGCGGCGGCGCTTCACCAAACGGAACTCGATCTGTCCGGAGGTCAATGCCTCGAGAGCACGGGTCGTGAGTTTCTTTTCTTCGCCAAGCGGCATGGATTCACGCGGAAGCGTGTTGAGCTCGCGCGCGTATTTCGCGGCGACGAGCACACCGAGGTACTTACTCTCGGTGCCGGTGGAGACTTCGTCGGGCGTAAAGACCCTCATATCTACTCCTCAGTTACCCGCATTCTCGTACTCTTCTTCTAGGATCTGTGCGATACCTGTGCGAAGCACGTCAATGTTATCCATGCGTACGGCCTCGAAGGTGTTCCCTTGCTTCCCCGTCACGATCTCCTCGATCTCATCTACACACCGATCGAGGTCGTCGTTCACCACGCGATGGTCGAACTCGGATGCGGCCTGCAACTCGTCCAGCGCAGACCTCAGCCGCATCTCCACCTCCCGAGATCCTTCCGTCCCTCGCCCTGTCAGCCGCTTCATCAAAACCGCTACCGATGGCGGTAGGACGAAGATCAACTTCGTGTCGGGGACCGAATCTCGGATCTGACGTGCTCCCCGCACATCGATGTCCAGCACTATATGCTCACCTCGCGAGGCCGCGGCCTCAAGGGCTGCGCGCGGCGTCCCATACGAACGCCCATGCACAGTGGCCCATTCAACGAGATCGCCCGCGTCTATCATCGCCTCGAAGTCGCCCTCGCTCACGAAAAAATAGTCGACCCCGTTCTTCTCGCCCTCTCGAGGCGCGCGCGTCGTCGCGGAGGTCGAGAAAACGAACCGGTCCGAAACGTCGACGAGCCGCCGGGCGAGGGTTGTCTTGCCAGCACCGCTCGGTGCGGTCAAGACCACGGGCGCGGCACGCGTCACTCGATGTTCTCGACTTGCTCGCGAATCCGCTCCAGCTCCTCCTTGAGGGTCACGGAGTCGTGCGAGATCTGGGAGTCGTTCGCTTTCGATGCGATGGTATTCACTTCGCGGTGCATCTCCTGCACGAGAAAGCCGAGCCGCTTGCCAACGGGCTCCTTGCCGTCGGCGGAAAGCGCCTCTTGGAACAGCTCGATATGCGAACGGAGGCGCACCAGCTCCTCGTTGATATCCCACTTCTCCGCCAGGTACGCGATTTCGCACGCCAGCCTGTCCTCGTCCACCGCAACCTGCTCGGAAAGCTCCTTCACCGCCTTCCTCAGTCGGTCCCGCTCAGCCACGAGCCGCTGAGGGGCTCGCCTTTCCACTCGGTCGAGCGTCTCAGCAATCGCCGACAGACTCCTCTCGATATCTTCGCGTAGCCGTGCGCCCTCGGCTTCGCGAAGCGATCGCACCGACCGTCCCGCATCCTCCGCAAGCGATCGGAGGAGCTCCGGTTCGACACCTTCCACCCGATCCTGCTCGGGCGTCCGGAACAGGTCGCCGACGCGCGTCAGCATTCCCAAATCGACTTCGCCCGGCACGTCGAGTTCAGACTGAAGGGACTCGAGCGACGCCCGAATCTGCCGTGCGAGATCGAAGTCGATCTGCCGTACCGTGCCGCTTTCCGTCGCGGAGCGGTCGATCGTCAATAACGCGCTGACGTGGCCCCGAGAAAGGTGCCGCTTCAACGCTTCAGCGATCTCATGCTCGAATTTACCGAAGCCGGATGGTGTCTTGATGCTGGTGTTGAAGAAGCGATGGTTGACGGTCTTCACCTCCAGCCGCAAATGACCAGCGGGTGATTCCCGCTCAGCCTCTCCGTACCCGGTCATGCTCCGGATCATGGACGACCTCCGCAGAGTCGAAAAAGGTAACGCGCCTGTGGGCTCAGTTCCACATCGTCCAGCGTAGGCCGTACCAGGTGCGCGTAATGGGCAGCACCCGACCCGGGAAGCTCTGCAGGTTCGGCCGGCGGATGAAGTTGTCCCACCCGATGAAGATCTGGACCGTGACGATGCGGATCTGGATGCGCCCGTACCAGTTCTGGTAGAAAGGCACCGTCTCGAGCGGGCGCAGGCCTTCTTCGTCCTCCTCACCTAGTATGTGAACGCTCATCCGGCTGTTCCCGCGCACGCCGATCTTCCACCCGAGCTCGAAGTTCCCGGACTCCAGATAGGTACGGTGGAAGACGAGCGCACCCCTGTAGATCTGTTCCGGCAGGTACGGCCCGGGCTCGTCCCACTGCTGCAGCGAGCCCTCCAGGCGCAGACTTTCCCAGAATGTTGGGATCCTGCCCCACAGTTCCCACCCCGTCCGCTGGGCGCCCGCCAAGAACGGTGAACCCCGGTCCGGCTCGATTCCGAGCGGGATCAGCGAGTCCGACTCTACCTCTAGCATCGCGCCCGACAGGGAAACACCACGCCAGGACAATGCCGCACCGAGTCTGGTGGCCCGCCGGTCCGTGATTCCGAAGAGCGGCGGGCTCGTGACGTCCTCTTCGGCTTCGGGGGGATCGGTTCCTTCGCTCGCGATTGGGTCGAGAGGAGGCACCGCCTCGAGCAGCGGCGTTGTGCGCGATCCGTATGTGCCCGACTCCCAGGAGCCGAAGAGTGAGACGACACCCAGGAGCGGCTCGGTCCACGCGCGTACTCGTTTGCTCCACGTCGAGTTGTCGGCCCATGATGCCCGTGCCAGGTCGGCCGAGATACCTCCCACGCCTGGCCGACTCGCACCAGCGGTCAGATCGATCCGGCTGGCGGGCAGGTCGTCTCCTCCGAAACGTCGGTATTCCCCTCGCGCCCAGAGGCCCGAGCGGCTGAGTCCGAGCCGGAGCCCGCGCTGGCTTCGGCTTCCTCCCTCCAGCTCGTACGCCTCTCGGGTGTCCTCCACGTCGTGCGACGACTTGCCTGTGTACGCCTCGCCTACCACACCTTCAGCGAGACGAATGCGCCCTCTCAGCGCCCAGTCGGTGCGCGTGATCGGAGACGCGTAGTCGGGTAGATCGGACTCGGTGCCCATGGTTCGGAAGTCGAGCGCCAACCCGGCATCGTCGCCGCGGTGCACTTGATATCGGAGCCAGCTGCCGGTCCGGTTGCCCTTTTCTTGTCCACCAGGTCCGCTGGTATCGACGCGCTCCAGGCCAAGCCCCACGCTGCCACCCAGCGCGGTAGGATCGGCAAAGGCGCCGCGGAAGATATTAGTACCGAGGTCACCGGTACCCGCCTCGACAAGCGAGTACGGCCGCCCGTCGTCGTACTCCAATGATGACATCTCGAGCCGCAACTCGCCCATGCCGCGTTCGAGTCGAACGTGCTGGATGCCGGCAAGCCCGATGCGCGCCAGATCGACGACCCCGCCCTCGAGCGGGAAGAGCTCGAAGCCGTCGCGGAACACTCTGACGCCGCCGCCGCCCGAGCCAAAGGCGCTGATCGCAGACGGAGTACCGTAGTCACCCGCGGCCAATACGATCAGCCCGGGGATCTCGGCCACCAACTCGGCTACAGTGTTCGCGCCGCTAGCCATAATGCCGGAGTGGTCCCACGACCAGACGCCGGTTCCCCACCCGTCCGGCACCTCACGCTCGAAGGCCGGCAGGTTGTAGAAGATGGTGTCCGCGGATGCGGTGTCCGGCATGACGTCGCGCGCCAACGAGTCGACGGCGATGCTGTCCGATGGCACGACGAGCGAGTCTTGCGGTTGCTGTGCCTCCAGCCCGGCAGACGGAAACAGCGTGAGCGCAACCACGAGGGAACGCAGGAACGCCCCGATCCGCGACAGGGATCGGGGCGCGAGGAACCGTCCGAGCGAGTCGGTCACCCGGCGCGACTCCGGACCCATTGCACGAGTAGCCGGGTCGGGAATCCGTAGCCGCCTTTTCGCTGATACGGGAGCTTACCATCCCCGTATGCGGTGCCCGCGATGTCCAGGTGCGCCCACGCGGCATCGAGCACGAACTCGGACAGAAAACTCGCCGCAGTGATCGAGCCGCCGGGACGCCCGCCGATGTTCTTCAGGTCGGCGGTCTCACTGTCGAGTTGCTTCCGGTAGTCCTCCCAGAGTGGTAGCGGCCAACACCGCTCCCCGGAGTCGTAACCGGCCGCGATCAGCTCCTCGACCACACCTTCGTCGTTCCCCAGGACCGCCGCGGCTTGGTTGCCCAGCGCGATCACCACGGCACCAGTGAGCGTGGCGCAGTCGACCATCGCCGCCGGATTTAGGCGAGCGCCATACGTGAGGGCGTCGGCGAGGATGAGACGCCCCTCGGCGTCGGTGTTGACCACTTCGACGGTCTTGCCCGCGAGCGTATCGATCACGTCGCCCGGCTTTACCGCAGTGCCCGACGGCAGATTCTCCGACGACGGCACAATGCCGACGACGTTCGCTTTCAGGCCCAGAAGCGCAATCGCCTGCATCGCACCGATAACCGCCGCACCACCGGACATATCGAACTTCATGTCCTCCATGCCACCGGGCGGCTTCAACGAAATTCCACCTGCGTCGAACGACAGGCCCTTCCCCACCAATACCAGGGGAGCCTCGCCTTCGGCTCCGCCTTTGTGCTCCATGATAATGAACCGGGCTTCTTCCTCGGACCCTCGCGAGACCGCGAGGATCGCGTGCATGCCCTCTTCCCGAAGTCGTGCCTCGTCAAACACGGTGACATCCAGGCCCACGTCCTCGCCCATCCGCTGTGCTTCGGCGGCGATGTGCGACGGCGTCGCGACGTTGCCCGGCCTCGACTGCAGCGTGCGCGCGAGGTTCTCGGCCGCTCCGATCGTGGCGCCTACCGTGACCGCATCCGCGGCACGCTCGCCACCCCCGAGCACGTCAACGGCCGTAACGTCCTCGTCGTCGTCCTCGTCGCCATTCTTCAGCTCACGAAACTTCCACGCGGCGAGCGCCGCCCCCTCAGCCGCCGCCTGAGCCGCCGCCTGAGCCGCAATATGGTCATCGACCTGGGCCAGACCGTCTAGCGACAAGCTCAGGGACGTGATTCCGAGGCGCTCCGCGACGCGAACCGCCCGAGCGCCGAAGCGTCTTACCGCCTCGCCATCGACCTCATCCGCAGCACCGATCCCGAGCAATAGTACGCGCTCCGGACCAAGCTCGGCACCGTACAGAACCACCTCGTCCTTCGAACGTCCCTTCATGTCACCGGAGCCCAGCGCGCGACCGAGGGCCCCTTTCAGCGCTTCGTCCAACTGCCCCAGCGACCCCTCGAGGTCCACTGTCCCTTCGCTGACCCCAACCGCCAACAGCGGCGTGGCATGTGACAGCGGGTCCGAGTCGATGTAACGAAGCTGCATGGGGTCGCCTTGGCTTGCGGAATTCATGGGGTGGACGGTGACCCTTAGTTAACGAGATTCGCCGCTTCGTTCCATCCCTTTGCGGGGGTTCCCTACGGGTCGACGCCCTCTGCCGTCTCGAGCACCAATTGCCGCACGACCGCCCTGAGGTCTCCGGCCTGCGCGAACGTCGCGAGCTGCCGGTCGGCGCTCGTGCCCTCCTCGAGGATGTTGAACGCGTACTCCACCTGCTCCCGGCTCCCGAGATCGTCCACTACATCCCTGAGGAGCCAGTCGAGCAACTCCCGGATCACCTGACGAGCAGGCCGCTCGGCTTCTTGGCCGAGATCGAGCAGGTCGCCTTCGACGCCATAGCGAACCGCCCGCCACTTGTTCTCTTCGATGAGTGTGAGCGGATAGACGCGGAACGTCATGTTATCGCAGCGCAGCCTCCAGAGTTTGGCGACGAGCGCCTGGAAGATCGCCGCGATGCACACCGCCTCATCGACCCGCGTGCACATGTCGCACAGCCGGAACTCGAGCGTCGGGTACAAGTGATGGGGCCGTATGTCCCACCAGATCTTGGATGCGTCGGGTATCGCGTTCGCGTTGACGAGCATGCGCACTATCTTTTCATAGTCCGCAAACGTCTCGAACATCGGCGGCACACCCGTGCGTGGGAAGTTGCGCCACAGAACGCTCCGGTATGATTTTAGGCCGGTTTTGCGGCCGATCCAGAAAGGCGAGCTGGTCGAGAGCGCGAGGATGTGCGGCAGGAAGTACCGCGACACTTTCATGGCGTCTATCAGAAACTCCGGATCCTCGATCCCGATGTGTACGTGCATGCCGAAGATCAGATTCTTGCGCGCGAGATCCTGGAGGTCCTGCTCAACGCCCTGGTAGCGTTCGAGCGGCGTGATCTCCTGATCCATCCACGAGGAGAACGGATGAGTCCCGGCGGCGAGGATCTCGAGGCCGTCCTTGGCCGCCAGGTCCATAACCGCGCGCCTGAGACGTACGACCTCCGAGCGGATCTCCACGGGGGTTTGGCACACAGTGCTGCCGACCTCGACGACGGACTGATGCAGCTCGGGCTTGATATCCTCGACGGTGATACGTCCGTGCTCGAGGATCTGTGTGATAAAGGATTTCAGCTCGCCGGTCTCGGGATCGACGATCTGGTACTCCTCTTCGATTCCGAGCGTGAGGGAGGGTGGTTTCATGAATCTCCTCCGGCCTCCTAGACTGCGTCGATGATCGCCTTAAGCGTAGCACTCGGACGCATCGCGGCAGCAACCCGGTCCTGATCGGGCAAGTAATACCCGCCGACATCCTGCGGCAAACCCTGGGCGCCGTTCAGCTCGGAGATGATCTTCTCCTCTTCCTGTGCCAGAGCTTTGGCCACCGGGCCGAATCGCTCGGCCAACTCGACATCGGACTGCTGCTCCGCCAGAGCCTGCGCCCAGTAGAGCGTCAGATAAAAAGCACTCCCCCGGTTGTCAAGCTCATGCACCCTACGGGAGGGCGCGCGCGCGTTCTCGAGATACCGGGCGGTGGCCGTATCGAGCGCGTCGCCCAGGACCCGCGCGCCGGCGTTGTCGAATTGATCGCCCAGGTGCTGCAGTGAGGCACCGAGCGCCATGTACTCACCCAGCGAGTCCCACCTGAGGTGCCCCTCGAGCTCGAACTGTTGCACGTGCTTGGGCGCCGAGCCGCCCGCGCCGGTCTCGAAGAGCCCGCCGCCGTTGAGCAGGGGCACGATGGAGAGCATGCGGGCGCTGGTGCCGATCTCGAGAATGGGGAAGAGGTCGGTGAGGTAGTCCCTCAACACGTTGCCGGTGACGGAGATGGTGTCTTCACCCCGACGGATACGCTTCAGCGAGAACCGCATGGCCTCGATGGGCGACAGGATCTCGATCTCCAGCCCGTCGGTGTCGTGCTCCGACAGGTACATCTCGACTTTGCGAATCAGCTCCGCGTCGTGTGCACGGGCGCTGTCGAGCCAGAAGACCGCCGGGGAACCGGTAGCGCGAGCGCGCTTCACGGCCAGCTTTACCCAATCGCGGAGCGGGGCGTCCTTGGTCTGGCACGCACGCCATATGTCGCCCGCTTCCACGGTCTGCTCGATGAGCGTGTCGCCACCGGCATCCATGACCCGGACCGTGCCGTCGGATGGCACCTCGAAGGTCTTGTCGTGAGAGCCGTATTCCTCGGCCTTCTGCGCCATGAGACCGACGTTGGGCACGCTCCCCATCGTCGACGGATCGAGTTGTCCGTGCTGCTGACAGTCCCGAACCACCGCGTCGTAAATGCCCGCGTAGCTCGAGTCGGGGATCACTGCCTTGCAGTCCTGCAGCTCGCCCTGAGCGTTCCACATGCCGCCCGAGTCACGAATCATAGGCGGCATGGAGGCGTCGATGATGACGTCGCTGGGCACGTGCAGGTTGGTGATGCCCATGTCTGAGTTCACCATCGCTATCCCGGGGCCGTCCGCGTAGGCCGCCCTAATATCGGCCTCGATGGCCGCGCGCTCCTCCTCCGGCAACTCCGCGATCTTGGCGACCACGTCGCCGAAACCGTTGTTCGCGTCGACGCCGAGCTCGTCGAGCACGCCTCGGTGCTCCGCGAAGACGTTCTCGAAGAACACCAGCACGCAGTGGCCGAAGATGATGGGGTCCGAGACCTTCATCATCGTCGCCTTCAGGTGGAGCGAGAATAGCACGCCGCGGTCCTTGGCGTCCTGGACCTGCTCGCGAAGGAATGCGATGAGCGCGCGCTTACTCATGAACGTGGCGTCGAAGACCTCGCCGGCCTCGAGCGGGAGTGACTGCTTCAGCACCGTGACGGTGCCGTCGGCCGACACATGCTCGATCTTCGCGGTGGTCGCAGCCGGGAGGGTGACGGCCGTCTCGTTGCTCTGGAAGTCACCCGCGCTCATGGTCGACACGTGGGTCTGAGACCCTGCGGGCCAAGCGCGCATACACGGTGGGTTCGCGCGGGCGAAGTCCTTTACTGACCTGGGGGCACGCCGGTCGGAGTTGCCTTGACGCAGCATCGGGTTCACGGCGCTGCCCTTCACCCGGTCGTACCGCGCCCTAATGGCGCGCTCTTCCTCGCTGGTCGGCTCGTCCGGGTACTCCGGCAGCCCGTACCCCTTAGCCTGCAGCTCCGCAATGCATGCTTTCATCTGCGGCGTGGACGCACTGATGTTCGGCAGCTTGATGATGTTAGCCTCAGGCGTCTCCACAAGTCGGCCCAGCTCGGCCAGGTCGTCCGTGACCTTCTGCCCATCGTCCAGCGCATCAGGGAAGACCGCGAGGATTCGGCTCGCGAGAGAGATGTCACGGGTCTCCACCGGCACTCCGGTCGCCCCCGCGAACGCTCGGACGACGGGGAGAAACGCATGGGTCGCCAAGGCGGGGGCTTCGTCAGTCCAGGTATAGATGATCGGGGGTGACTGGCTCATGCTCTCGCTTGTACGGGGCGTGGTTTTCTCGAAGGGGTCAGTTGGCCTGACTCGCGATTCCGAGGCGCGCACAGCTTGCCGACTGGGAGCGCGGGCGGCAAGGCGGCGTCACCAGCCGTGAGGGCGAATCGCCGTCTTGCACCCGCAAAATCTTCGGTTTATCTTCGGTTTACAAATTCAGTATTTATTCGGCCCAAACAGCTATGTCGGAGCCCCATCCGCGCTTACAGGGTGTTACCACCCACTACGGTAGAGGGTGGGCCCTAACAGACCAACCCACAGGATGGGCTTCGGGCCCGGGCTCTGGCTCGGCGTTCCTGTCGGTTTCGCCACGCGTCTCCTCGGGGAGTCGCCAAGCACTCTGCCTTTGGCTGCCTACCTTCGAGCTACGCCTCGAACTCGTCCGCTCCCCGGAACTCGACAGTACGTCGATCGCCCTGCTCGCGCCCGGCGAAAGCACTCGGCGCACGATCTGGCAGGTCTCGGAGCGTGCTCACAAAGCCGGAGTGCGTCCCGAACAACTCGTTTCGCAAGCGGTCTCTCTGTGCCCTTCGCTCACGCTGCTCGAACCTGATCCGGCGCACTACGACGCCGCGGTCGAATCGATGCTCGAGCTGCTCGCTGAGATCACACCGATCCTCGAGCCCGCGGGTCGCGGACGTGTCTTCCTCGGTATGGACGGCCTGAGCCGTCTCTTCGGCTCTCCCGAGCGTCAGGCGAAGCGGGCCCTTTGCTCGCTCTTCCGCATCTTCCCCGCTCCTCTCGTCGCTGCAACCCGAGCAGGCATGGCACCCGGGAAGTTCGGGGCGTGGGTCACGGCAGCGTCTGCCCGGTCCGGCGAACCAGTGATCGTCGGAGAAAGCGATCTCGCTCGGTTCCTGGCCCGCTGTCCGGTGAGTTCACTGCCCGTGGATCCGCTCATCGTTCAACGCCTAGAGCGGCTCGGTGTGCACACACTCGGAGAGCTTCGACGCTTCCCGGAGCCCTCACTCATCTCCCAGTTCGGCGACGAAGGCCAGAGTGCACTGGCATGGGCTACGGGGCGACGCATCGATCCCGTTAGGCCATGGCATCGTCCCGAGCCGATCCGTGTGTCCCTAGATTTTCCCAACCCCGTGGGCATCACCGATACGTTGCACAGAGCGCTCGACCGGTTGATCGAACGAGCGCTCTCCCGTCCCACACGTCGGGGGCGAAGCGTGACGGGTGCGCGCTTGGGCGCGCAGCTCGAAGGAGGGGGATCATGGTTCGTGGCGACCGTGCTCAGGGAGCCCACGGCTCAACGAGAACGAATCGCTTCACCACTGCGCATGAAGATGGCAATCTCACCTCCCCCCAAAGCCGTCGACATTCTCATCGTCGAGCTCACGCAGTTCGGTGCACCGAGCGCTCAGACCGGTCTGTTCGATCGCAGGGACGCGAACGGCCGCGCAGCCTCTGGTAGGGCATTGGCTCGAGGCGAGGTACCTCCATCGCTCCGCGATGCCGTGAAAGAGCTCAAGCTCCGGCTGGGACACTCTCCGCTCTACCACGTGGTCGAAGTCGATCCTTGGTCACGGATCCCCGAACGGCGTCATGCACTGCTGAGCTTCGATCCATGAGCGACGTACCCCGCCTACGACCGCTCGGCCAACCGCGGGTCGTGACGGTTCGCACCGACAAAAACGGTGAGCTGACCCACGTGCGCCTGCCCGGCAAACCGGCCCGCACTGTGGAATCCGTGCACGAGCGCTGGCGCATCGATGACGAGTGGTGGCAGCAGCCGATTTCACGAGAATACCGAGTGGTCATTCTCGACGATGGCAGAAACGTTACACTTTATCACGACCTGTTCGAAGGAAATTGGTACGCCCAACGAGATTGAGAGGCGTATTTAAAGCTACGCCACTCGCCGAAATCCTGAACGCTGTGCCGAGCCAACCTTATCGCCCCTGCAATGCAACCTTCGGATCTGGATCCTAAGCACCGCGTGAAGGACATGTGCATCGTCAACGAGCGTCTCTACGTAGATCTCGAAGACGGCCAGACGGTAAGCGTTCCGGTGGAGATCCACCCTCGACTCGCGAACGGCACGGACGAGCAGCGGGCGAACTGGCACCTCATCCGCTCGGGCTGGAGCATCCATTGGCCCGACCTCGACGAGGACATCGATACTCTCGTTCTTCTGTCTGGCATACGCCCCTCGCAATCCTAATAAAGCGTCTGCCAGTTGAGCTCAGCTGACCCGCTCATCACTAGCATCCAACCACTCCGGCCGCGCGGTCTAAGAGTCCTCATCCATCTCGACGAAGGCCATCCGTTCGAGGTGACGCTCGAAGCGCTCGAACGAAGCCGATTTGGCGTCGGGGACGCGCTGCCCGCCAACAAGCGCCACGATCTGCTCGACGCCGACGAGAACGTCCGCGTGCGTGACGCCGCGCTCAACCTGATCTCGTACCGCGCGCGCACGCGCTCTGAGCTCCGGATACGACTCCGTAAGAAGGGCTTCCGCCCCGCCCGTATCGACCCGTGTCTCGATCGGCTGGAAGAGCGCGGGTTTCTCAACGACGAAGCGTTTGCGGCGGCTTTTGTGCGCGACCGCCTGCGCCACCATCCGCGCGGCAGGGCACGCCTGTCCGCCGAACTCCGGGCGAAAGGTGTCACTCCGGACCTGGCCGACCGTGCGATCGAGCACGTATTCGCCGACGAGGACGTGACGGACCAGAAGCTCGCCCGGGAAGTCGCGGAGGGCTGGGTATGGAGACAGAACACTGCAGCACTCGTGGCACTCGCGCACGAAACACAGAACCCGGAGAGGGATAAAGCGCGGCGCCGGCTGAACGGCTACCTCGCAAGACGTGGCTTCCGCGGAGAGGCGCTACGCGACGCTACCGCCGTGGCACTGAGGCTGGCGAGAGAGCAACCCGCCCACGGAGAGAGTAGGCGGCCGCGACAGTTTCGCCTCGTATGAGCTGATTCTACGCTCCAGCCAAGCGCTGTCGCCTCCGGCGCGCCCAGACGGCCAGCGCGAAGATCACCGCTACTGCTAAACCCACAGCGATCGCGGGGGATCGGTGGTACAACGCCTCGAGCCCCACACCCGACGAGATGAAGATGATCACTCCGGGTGCGATTCCGATCGCCGTGGTCCACAAAAAGCGCCACCGGGGGATGAGGCACATCCCCGAGCCCCAGTTCAGGGCAGTGAAGGCAACCACCGGAATGAAGCGTAGCAGGAGTAGACCCCACCAGCCCGCGCCCTCCACTAGCTGGTCGACCCTATCGAGCTCCGCTTCGCTCGCCATCCGTTCGGCCGCTGCTCGACCCCAAGCACGTGCGATTTCATAGCTGATCCATGCCCCTGCCATCGCGCCGATACACGTAATCAGGCTCCCGACCACCGGACCGAAGAGCATCCCGTTCGCCATCGCCGGGGCCTCCGCCGGAATCGGCAGCACGGCGACGAACGTCATGACCAGAGGCGCCACGACATTAGGACCACAGGCCCAACCCGGCCAGCCAAAATTCGATCTCCGAGAACATCCCTTCCACGTCCTCCTGTCGACGCACCGCGCCTTCGGCGGTCCCCCGCACGAACCGCGTGCCCTACGCTATGGGGCCGGAGAAAGCTTCGTGGGCCGCAACTGTCCACTCGAAACGACG
>Ga0310121_10002763_pt1 | contig 16448 bp, 21 predicted proteins | sample CB27_Tmax_986_MG_FD_203504 | JGI IMG/M metagenome (GOLD analysis project Ga0310121, IMG submission 203504) | Marine microbial communities from Western Arctic Ocean, Canada - CB27_Tmax_986 | ecosystem: Environmental > Aquatic > Marine > Oceanic | place: Canada: Western Arctic Ocean | collected...
GGTCAGCAGCAATCCCACCACCAGTACACCACCGAGAACAAGCTCTAATCGCTTCCTGGATGCTTGAGGCATGGTCTCGTCTCTACGTCCTGTTGATCGAAAACACTAACGAGCTGTCCGTCGATCAAACGCAAGCCACCCCAACTGCTGGTGACGGAGCACAGATAGCTCGATCTCGTTTTCCCTGGCCCTAGCGTAGTGGGAATTGGCGGGCGGATCCACGGGGACGGCGTGCTTCTAACGCGAACAGACGAGCACGGACGCTGTCGGCCAACATCAGACGTTCGACCCGCATTACACTGCAACCGTGCAACCCCTCACGGCGCGTGGTGACCGCCTATGAATTTCGACGATTATCCCCTTAGGAAGGCGTTACGAAAGTGGCTGGCCATCGACAACGGTGACGCCACGCGGTATCTGTCTGAGCAGAGTGGCCAGAGCGTGAGCCACGCTACCGTCTACCTCCTTGTCCTTGAGGGACATCTGCCGTTGGTTGTGTACGTTCCGACTGGCATGAAGGGCAAACAGTCAGATCCATTCCTTGGGGTCAGGGAACTTGAGGGGGGGCTCTGGGACCTGCTGATGGAGGGGGAGCGAGGTAAACCTGGGAGACAGCAGATTGAACACGACTATCACAACCAGGCCCAGCTTCCCAGTATCGACGTAATGGGTATCGATGGGGCATGGGTGGAGCGAAAAATTCGCGGTCATGTTCACCAATGCCAATTAGAACCGGTGAAAGCCTTTAGTGGGGGCTATTCTAGGCCGCCCTCGGCGCTCTCTCCGGGGTGCGTCCTGGGGGTGAGACAGGAGGCTCTGGACGCCCTCTTGGCCGCGATGACGGCGCGTGGCACGCGCGACGAGTCCAAGCGTGTCGCGGCTGAATGGGAGGACGTGACAATCACGTTCACTAGCGAACACCAAGTGGAGATAAGGGTCCGCTCACCGTATCCACAGGTGGGTACTGATCAATCCCACGTCGTCACCTACGGAGACCTCGGATTCAGGAACAAACGTCAAGACAAACCCACCCTGGCGTGGGAAAAGTTCCGAGAGCTTGCCGAGGCCGAGCCCCACCGGATCAAGCTCCCTCCAAAAAAGCCTCAGGTGCGAAACGAACGTGAAGACAAACCCTCGAGCTGGAAGCGAGAGACAGGTGACAAGGAACGGGTCGCGATTCAACAGCGGGTGAGGGAGATTAACAACGGACTACAAGACGCCTTTAAATGCCTCGGGTACGAGATTCCACTAGAACCTAAACCGCTCCTGCACGACAAAGAGCACAAGCGTTACAAGCCGACTTTCAGCATCAAGCGGGCGCATTCCTACGGGTCAACCGCCCCAGACCCCACAAGTCTAGAGTGATTTCCACGCCGCTGTAATTACGGCCAAGCCCTCAAAAAACTGAAAGTTTCACCCATACCGAATAAAGGGGTTATGGATTTTGTTCGCCGTAATTCCAGGGGAGTGGACTTGCCCCTCCATTCACCCACGACTCGGCCGTCTCGCCGTGTGTGATCACTTTTACAGAGGAACTGTGCGCTACGTCATGGTGTCGGCAGTTTGATTCTGCCCCTCGGCACCACTTCTTTTTTCGTAACGTCCTCCCGATTAGTCTGTTAGGCCGTTCGGTTGTACGACTGTGATCCGGCTCAGGGTTGCCGTTGACAGCTACCTTGGCAGCCGCACTCCTCTTGGAGCATTTAGAGGAGGCAGAAGAATTCTGCGCTACGAGGCGGATGACACGCACCTATATGAGGCGTAGGCTGACCTGAAATTGACACGGCACGGCATCTACTTTCATCCAGGTTCTGATCTCTGAGACGTAGAGTGTCCGACGAACGGTAGGCTAGAGCCTTGGCGGAACCATATGGCAGCCGTAGGATAAGAGATGGAATGTCCGAATTGCTGGTTAATTAATCCGGACACGGCTGATCAGTGTGATTGCGGCTATTCGTTCAAAGCACAAAAGATGTCTGTGACGGATTTAGATGACAACCCACCGCCGACTTACTGCATCAACTGTGGTGCGAAGGCAAAAGTTGTCGCGAAATTTTGCCATGTCTGTGGGTCACCTGTTTACCGCGGTACGTCATCCGAGATGCCGTCTCCATCTCCAAGCCAACCGTTTCCCTCGACCGCAACGCCGGCACTGGACTGGTATCTTGCGCCGTGGAAGAAGTACGCGGTGTTCGCCGGTCGTGCGCGGCGGAAGGAATTCTGGTTGTTCTATCTGGGTAACGTGACTATTGCCTTAGGTCTCGGCCTAAGCGAGGGCCTCTTTGGCATCGCGGCAGAAACAGACGAAAGCGTTCTCGCCCTTCTATTCCAGTTCGCTGTTCTTGTTCCGTCGCTAGCTGTGGCCGTTCGGCGCATGCACGACACTGACCATTCTGGCTGGTGGCTCATGATTCCCATTGTTGGCTGGGTCTTCTGCTGTACGAATGGCACTCGTGGCGCGAATCGTTTCGGCGCCGATCCGATATGACTCCTTCAATGTTCCGTCGGTTGGCACTCACGGGGATGGTCGCATTACTGGTGGGGGCCGCTGCATACGCTGAGACGCCCGACCCTGAGACGCCAGACGCTCAGACGCCCGAACCTGCTCAAGACGACAGCATCGAGGCGGTCCGAACCCGTGAAAATACCGGGGACGCGGAGGCCCAGGTCACCCTTGGCTTGATGTACGCCACCGGCGAGAGCATGCCGCAGGACTTCGTCGAAGCGTACAATATGGTTGAACCTCGCGACGACCTATGCCGACGGATCGACACGAGAAACGTCGGCCAAGCAGCGTGACATCGTTGCTGAAAGTCTGACGCCAGAGCAGCTCGCCGCAGGTCAGAAGCTGTCGCGTGAATGGTTCGCCGCGCACCCGCGTGAGTAGCGCCCGTCCCCGTTGAACTACGCGGCGGATGACGCGCACCTGCTTGTAAGCTAATGACACGGGGACGATGAAGGGGAGCACTGCGCTAGGCGTGAGAGGGAATGACTGATGATCCACAGAATCGTTTTCACGTTATGGATGCTGGCCGCACTGATGGCTCTGCAGTTGCTTGCCCAGCCGGCAGCTGCAGGCCAAACGTCAAGATCGACGACATTGCTGTCCGATTGGCTGGCTCGAACGGCGTGGGGAGATCCAGACCTGCAGGGCATGTGGGACAACGGCACAATCACGCCGATCGAGCGCCCCAGTGACCTGGCCGACACGCCGTTTCTCACCGAGGAACAAGTGGCGGAACGGGAGCAACGGGCCGAGGAGAATCGCTTCGCGGATCGGGTTCCACGGGCAGGGGATGTTGGGACCTACAACCGATTCTGGTCCGACCGCGGAACACGGGTCGTCCCGAGTGGTCAAACATCGCTGATCGTAGACCCATCCGATGGCAGGATCCCTCTTTTGACACCCGAGGCAATGGCCCAAGCAGCTGTCCTGCACGCGGCCGCCACGGGCCGCACTGTCGAAGACGCCAGGCAGAATGCTCGGGTGCCGAGCTACGCGGCACCCGAAAGCTTCGACACGGGCGAGCGATGTATCACCGACGGTCTGCCGTATCTTCCCGGTCCATATAACAACAACTACCTCATTATGCAGACGCCAGACCATGTGGCGATCTACTACGAGATGTATCACGACCTTCGCATCATTCCGCTGGACGGGCGTCCCCATCTCCCGCGAGAGATCTCCCATTGGCTCGGCGATTCGCGTGGTCACTGGGATGGCGACACACTGGTTGTGGACACGACGAACTTCAAGGCGATCCTTGGTAGGTTCGTGAGGGATGACTTCAATAGCCTGCCCGGGCGGAACCTACGTCTGGTCGAGCGATTCACCAGAATCGATGCTGATAGGCTGGCCTACGAGTTCACGATGGAGGACCAAACGACCTGGACCAGGCCGTGGACGGGAACCTATCCGTTCACGCGGACCAGAAACGAGATCTATGAGTTCGCGTGTCACGAGGGGAACTATGCGGTTCCGAACGCACTCAGTGGTTCTCGCGCCCAAGAGGAAGCCTCGCCATAGCTTGCTTCGCCGGAGTTAGAGTCCAAGACCACCCTTGTGATTTTACGCTCAAGCGATGACTAGTAACTCTCATAATCATGGTATAGATGATAGCGTCCACCTTAGATGACGAGATTCATACTAACGGTCAACGGTCGCCGACAAACCGTAGACGTCGACCCCGCGACACCGCTCCTCTATGTGCTGAGTCAGGACCTCGCGCTTCGCGGACCGAAATTTGGATGCGGTCTCTCCCAGTGCGGCGCCTGCACTGTCATTGCAGACGGCAACGCCGTCAGATCTTGTGTGACGCCGGTGTCGAGAGTGACCGACGTTAACATCACAACGCTTGAAGGACTAGGCACGCCCGATCAGCCTCATCCCATACAACAGGCGTTCATCGACGAAGAGGCTGCACAGTGTGGCTTTTGTCTTAACGGGGTTATCCTGTCGGCGAAGGCGTTACTGGATCGAAACCCGCAAGCCACTGATGCGCAGATCGAGAAGGCCTTATCCACCGTGCTGTGTCGGTGCTTTGCGCACGTACGGATGCATCGCGCCATCAAGCGCTACGCACGCGAGATGAGTAAATGACGCGTGAACATAACACCCGTCGTGATTTTCTCAAGCGGTCCGGTGCACTCCTCGTCAGCTTCAGCATCGGGAGCGCGACGAGGTCGGTGTCCGACTCAGTCACTGCCGCACAACCGCTGCTGGTTCCTGGCGATCAACTGGACTCGTGGATCGCGATAGACGAGAACGGACTTGTCACCGCTTACACCGGTAAGTGCGATCTAGGACAAGGACTCGCAACGGCGCAGACTCAACTGGTTGCTGAAGAACTTGGCGTCGGTCTCGCCCAGGTCACACTCATTCAGTGCGATACGGCTCGAACGCCCGACCAAGGAACCACATCTGGTAGTCAGTCGCATCCTACGAATTTCAATAACCGAAACCTCGCGCAAGCAGCCGCGACGGCTCGAGAAGCGCTGATCCGTTTGGCATCGCAACGGCTTAGCGTGTCGACCGAACAGCTAGAGGTTCAAAACGGTATTGTTTTTGCCAGCCAAGAGCCGTCGCGGCAGGTCGGATATGGCGCACTCGTCGGAGGTCGACGATTCGAGTTAACTATCGACCTAACCGCTAAACGCCGGCGACCGGATGAGTGGAACGTTCTAGGAACAGACGCCGCCGGCCTTGATTTTCCAGCGCTGGTGACGGGCCAGTTTGAGTTCGTGCACAACGTGCGCTTACCCGAAATGCTCTACGGCGCGGTTGTTCGACCACCGGCGATCGGCGCCAACCTTTTAAATGTCGACGAGAGTTCGCTCCGTGACCTTTCCGGTATCGTCAAGGTCGTGGTGAAACGCGACTTCGTCGGAGTCATTGCCGACGGACCATGGCAAGCAATTCAGGGAGCGAAACAACTCGCCGTCTCCTGGTCTAATGGAACAAAGCTACCGGCGCAGAGCGACATTTATGAGCAGCTACGCGAGCAGCCCGCCCTCGATACCCTCGTGGTCGATTCTGGCGATGTCGATGAGAAAATGATCGCCGCAACTAGCACGGTCACGGCCACCTACCGTCACCCGTATCAAATGCATGGGTCTCTGGGGACATCCTGCGCGGTTGCCGATGTGAGTACCGACTCCGCTACGGTGTGGTCGGCGACCCAGGCGGTACACCCACTCAAGAGCACGCTGGCGATGATGCTTGGACTGTCCCAAGACGACGTGCGCGTGATTTTTCGCAGAGGATCGGGTTGCTATGGCATCAACGGTGCTGATACTGCCGCCTACGATGCGGCACTGTTGTCACAATCTCTCCACCGACCAGTCCGCGTCCAGCTATCACGACGGGACGAAATGGCGTGGGAGAACTACGGCCACGCATATGTGATCGACCAGCGGGTTGGTATCGGCGCATCGGGTCGTATTGTTGCGTGGGACTATGAGGCATGGTTTCCCAGACGGGGAGGTCGACCCGGACGTGGAACACCCGGCAATGTCGTGACCGGTGTCCTCGCCGGCTTCGCACCCACGACGCCAACTCCACGAAACCCGTCTCCGCCCCCGAGCGGACAATTCAGCAACCGCAGCAACGCCGCGCCGTCGTATGTCGCTGGCTGTATCGACGGAAGGTGCGGCGGCACCGGAACAGTACAAAGCGAACGGGTGCTGACCCATACGGTCGAGTCGCCTTTCTTCACCGGTCCACTTCGGTCTCCCTCGCGGCTACAGAACACGTTTGCCCATGAGTGCCTTATGGACGAAGTAGCCGCCCGGGTTGGAGCTGACCCGGTCGCGTATCGACTCGATCACCTGAGCGATCCCAGACTACGGGAAGTGGTCCAAGCTGCAGCGTTGCGCGCGAATTGGAATACACGCCCGTCGCCACGACCCGACGTCAAGGGAAGTGGCATCGTAACCGGCCGCGGCTTCGCCTGCGCGCTCTACGAAGGAGACAACGGTTATTGCGCGATCGTGGCCGACGTCAACCTCGATCAGGACACCGGATCTCTCAAGGTTAACCGGTTCACCGTGAGTGTTGACTGCGGCCCGATTTCGAACCCCAACGGACTCCGAAATCAGATCGAGGGCGGTGCACTGCAGGGCATGAGCCGAGCACTCCTCGAGGAGGTCACTTGGAACGACGAGTATGTGACGTCGGTTGACTGGCGGACTTATCGATCGCTTCCGCTCGGCTTTCCGGTTCCGGACATCACGACCGTCATTGTCGACCGCTTTAATGGTAAAGCGATGGGCGCCGGAGAAACCGCCATCACTCTTGTAGCGGCCGCCATCGGTAACGCGATTTTTGATGCTACCGGCACACGGCTTCGTGAAGTGCCATTTACTCGCGACCGAATCCAGTCCGCACTGAATGCAACGCGTCGACCTTAAAATGCACGCGTTCTATTCTCCTCGGCTTCTGGGCCTTCTACGCACTACGTCAGCTACCCCGCTGCTGTCCGCTGCGGCGGTCGCCCGCCTGACGTCGAGATCGTGGTCGCAGACACTCGGGAGCACGAAATTGCTCGGGTGCACCAGCGGCTTAAGGACCAGGTGTTGTTACCAAGACTGATTAAGCAATGGGCCTACATTACGGTGGCGGAGGTTTATATTCACTGCTCCAAACATGTTCCTCGGTTCCGGCCAGCGGGCAAGGAAGTTCATTGGGGAACGGATGACCCTAATCGAAAGTCCTGTAACTACTTTCAGAAATGAACTCTCCCCTGAGGGGGACACCCCTTTTAACGGTGGAGTGAATAGCGGCCAGACGGCTGGACAGACGGTCCTGCATTGGCAGGTGTATTTAGTCGCTCTCGTTGAACTGTCCGCCGACCGACCCGACAAGGCGGCCAGGCGTAGTAGCTCGCCCACGCTTAGCGCCTCAGGAGTAGACTTGCCCTATGACTGTTGCAACGCTCCGTCGGATGGTGCTCGCCGTGCTGGGTGCATTGTTGGTGAGCGCAACGGTGCTTGCTCAGACACCTCGTCCACAACCTGCTCCAACAGGTCCCACTCTTGCACCGGTAGACAACAGCATCGAGGCGTTGCAGAAACGTGCGAACGCCGGCGACGCGGCGGCGCAATTCAACCTTGCCTTGATGCACGACAACGGTCGGGGCGTGCCGCAGGACTTCGGCGAAGCGGCGGCGTGGTACCACAAAGCCGCTGAGCAAGGTCATGCGGCAGCGCAGTACAACCTTGGCGTGAGCTACGGCATGGGCCAGGGCGTGCCGCAGGACGACGACCAAGCGGTAGTGTGGTTTCGCAAAGCCGCTGAGCAAGGTCATGCGTTCGCGCAGAACAACCTTGCCATGATGTACATCGCGGGCCGGGGCGTGCCGCAAAACGTTGTCGACGCGGCGACGTGGTACCGCAAAGCCGCTGAGCAAGGTGACGCGTTCGCGCAGAACAACCTTGCCGAGATGTACTACAACGGCCAGGGCGTACCACAGGACGTTGTCCAAGAATACAAATGGCGCGACCTCGCAGCTGCCCATACCTCCACAGCGAACCAAGAACAGTACGCGGACCTACGTGACGCCACCGCCGAGCGTATGACACCGCAGCAACTCACCGATGCCCAGGATCTCTCGCGCGAGTGGCAAGCGGCGTTTGATCAGCGGACGAAGTGAGACTAAGCGAGAGCCCCGTGGAATGTGGTCTCTGGGTCGACTAGCATCCCATGTTTCGCACTCCGAGTTGATGCGGTTCGGAGGTAGGCGCATGATACTGGCTGATGTTGAGTTTTGCGTTGACGGGGCCGATGGCAGCAGTGATTTCAGACGATCTCCGCTACAGAATTGGCCGATCATTCGAGGCGTTTCCCGAACTCGGCGACCACTCAGTTACCGAGGGACTCACCTCGATGCGGGGTGTGGACGGACTCGCCGTTCCTGACGAAACGTTGATCCTTCTCAACACAAATTGGTACTGGGTGCCATTCTTTACGATCGGTAACGAGTTCATGCACTTGTTACAGCAGTCTGGTCTCGGCGCTGTCACACCCATTCGGCAGAGGGTGTAATCGCTTCCTCTGGGGTCCGGCCAGGGTCGGGACGGCCCGTGCCCTCCAGTCGGCTGATCGCCCTTACGGTCATGTCATGATCGCAAAGAATTTGGCATGACAGCCGCACGCCGCTCAGGCCCCTGGTGGCAAGCGCTTGCTTTTCAGCGGTAGTCATCTTAGACGGTTCACCCGCGATAAATTCAACGCGACATGTCGTGCAGCGCGAATGTCCACCGCACGCATGCATGATGTCCACTGTGGCGTCCTGCTCGACGGCCAGCACGAGCCGTTTGTTATTGGTGATTTCGAACGTTCCATATCCTTCAACGGTCAGTTTAGGCATTCCATAATTCTACCGCGTCGACTAAACGTGCATACCTCGGAGTGTCAGCACGTCATTTCGCTATAGCTGACCGCTGGAATACCGGAAATGTTGAGATGTCGCGCTCCATACGAAACTCACGATTCTCTTTACGCACGAGCGCGAGTCCCGGTATCTTCATGAGACTGTAGTTGGAGTGGAGCGAAGTCGACAGAGACACTACATTGAGGAGGTTGACGGATGCTGTACATGATGGAGTGGAAAATAAAGTCCGGCTGTTTCGAGAAAGCTCACACCAAGTTTTTAGAAGCAGGAGCCCCGATGCCAGAGGGCTCAACATTGATCGGTCGTTGGCACGCACCAGGTTCTGTCAATGGATGGTTGGTAGTTGAAACGAACAAGCCGGAGACTGTTTACGTACATGCTGCAGAATGGGGTGAACTAATTGAATGGCAAACCACTCCGGTACTAACGGACGCACAGGCAGGTCCGGCAAGCATTGCAGCACGTGAAAGAAATTAGCATAGTTCAGGGCCGTAGTTCCTGAGTGGATTCTGCCTCGTGTAGCGCGGCACGTAATCTTCTGCATCTTGGTTCTTCTTACTGGATCCGTACTGGCGGCGCCCTTAGCGGCGCGGTCCAGGATTCTCTCAGAGTGCAACGAATTAGCGACCATCGCATCCAATTACTCGGACTGGACACGCCGACTTCGCGCTTAGCGGGTCATTTCGTCACGGCCACGACGTCGTTTGGAAACGATAAGCACGCCAGCCCCTAGAGGAAGGGCGTAGACTGATCGGTATACACGCCAGACTTCGATATGGCCATCATGTTGATAATGCGTAGGCGTAAGGGAGTGAGGCATGGCCAAGGGCTATTGGATCGGGCGCGTCGAAGTGAACAATGAGGAGGGCTATAAGCCCTACGGCGCGGCGAATCCTGCAATCTTTAGGAAATTTGCCGCGAAAATTGTCGTTCGCGGTGGCAAGTTCGAATGTACGGAAGGCCACAGTCGTTCGCGTAACGTAGTGATCGAGTTCGCCGACTATGCAACCGCCGTGGCCTGCTATCGCTCACCTGAGTATCAAGCCAATCTCAAGATTCGGCAGGCCAATGCGATCACCGACATGATCATCGTCGAGGGCTACGACGGCCCGCAGCCATAGATTTTTCGTGCATCTGACGGGCACGGCTGTCGCATAAATCGGATCAATGAAAAACGATAATGACAACCCTCCGTCGGACAGCGCTCACGGTGCCAGGCACTCATCCCTGCACGTTCGTGCTTCTCACACACTTATGAGTTCACCCCGCTTGCTCGTATGGGTGTCCCTTATCCTTCTCTGTTCTGCCTGCAGTAGCGACCGGGCACTCTCGCCGATCAGCCCGAGCGACGTTCTGTCCGATTCGAGCCTTGCAGGCGATGTGCTTGAGCAATGGTCTCCCTACGTGGGTATCCACCTAACGAGGGAGGCGCTGGATGCGTACCGTGACGCAGTGTTGGCCTTGAGAGCGGCCGGCCAGCTAGACGGCGTACGGATCGACCTGGGGCGAAGCCTTAGTCCGGGCGACCCCACCTACAGGGCTATCAGCAGCACCGGCGTTGAGCTACTCGGCGTCATCAGCAACGAGCACTTATTTTCACCGAACATCGAGCAGGAGATCGACCGTATTTTCTGGACCTTTCCAGAGATCCGTCACTTTCAAATTGGTAACGAAGTCACAACGATTTTGCCCAGTACTGGACCGACGCTCACAATCGAGCAGTACATGACCATTTTTTTACGGATCTACGACCACGTGCAGAGTCGTCACCCTGGCCGAGCCATCCTCTTGACCCAATCAACAGTGGGTTCCGGTTTCCAAGGGCCGACAGAGCTGGAAGCCATGGTTAATCTTGGACTGACGCGGGTCGATCCTAACCATGTGATCATCGCGATCAATATGTACGACCTTGACTACGCTGGGCAGTTTGTCGGGCTGCTGGGGGGCCAGCTTCGTCGATTTCGCCTGTGGGTCACGGAGTCTGGGACCCGCGATCAAAGCCTACACATGACGTGGGTGAGAGACCAGTACCCACGCCTGCGAAACCTCGTTCGTGCCGAACGGGTGTACTGGTACGTCATGTGGGGAGGTGACTCCGGATCCGACACGGACTTCAGTCTTATCAAGAACCCGAGCCTCTTCCCGGACTACTGGAAGAGCCCATTGTTCGAGCTATTGACGGCGATGCGGTGACGACAATGCGAACCAGAAGGTGTTTCCACAGCACGATGACGCTGCTCTTCTGTCTAAGCCTGCCAGCGGTCGGTGGAACACAGGAACTATTGGCTGGCGGTCCGGACGACGAGCGGAAGTCCGGCACATACCTGCAGACTGGTGTTGCGCACGGACAAGGTGACCTGTTTAGTTCCAATAGTTTGACCCAGTGGGACGTCGCACTGTTTGGGACCGACTACGACTTCGTCAGTGGAAAGCTGGAGTTCGAGAGTTACTTCAGCGACACCTTCCTGCAGCTCTCTGGTTTCTCGGTCGGCTACCGGAAGGACGGCTTACGCCGCGCCGAGTGGGGCCACATGTTCAGTGGCAGCCTCTTCCGAGATTTTAACGTCAAGCTGTTCGCCGTGAAGGTCGGTGCCGGGGTGGAGTGGGGGCTGCCCTCGCTCAACTTCGACCAAACGGAGTTCGCGTTTACCGATGACGGGATCGTTCGCTATCGACACACCTACATGCATCGGAATGCCGACGTACCCTTCCTTGGGACTACGACTGACGGGGTGGTCTACCCGTTCGTCGAAGCGAGCATCGTACAGCGGCCGTGGTTTCTGCTGTTCGAGATAGGGATTCGCGTTGGCAGCACGAGGTTCAATTTCGACGACTTCGAGATTGGCCCGACCGACAAGCTCAGCCAAGAGTTCCGTCATCAGCGCGTCCTGGTGCCCTACCTCTTCGCTGACGTCGGCATCCGACTGTTCTAGGCGTTCACTTGCTCTCTCCGTGAAAAATTACACAACTATTACATTCCAGCTCTTCTTTCACCGCAATACGGACAGCTAAAATCTTGGGCGGACCGGGCCACCGAGTTACGGTGAGGGGAGATAGAAGATTGAGCGTCAGTCATACCGACTTCGGTGACAAGACCCAGGTCAATTGGGTCACGATGACCGCGATGGTGATTTTTCACATCCTCGCGGTGGTAGCGCTCTTCTACACCACATGGCAGGCGGTAGTCGTTGCCATTGCGCTTCATTGGATCTGCATCGGCTGGGGGATCGGGATGGGGTATCACCGCCTCCACACACACCGGGCGTATGAAACACCAAGAGTGATTGAGTATTTCTTGGCGGTCTGCGCAACGATGACGCTACAGGGCGGCCCAATTTTTTGGACAGCCGTTCACCGTATTCACCACCAGCACTCGGACCACGATGGTGATCCGCATACGCCGCGCGACGGCCGCTGGTGGTCGCACATGTTGTGGACGCTCTTCGGAGACGCGATGAACGCCAACACCGCCGTGATGGGCAAGTACGCGCCAGACCTCATGAAGGACCGTTTCTACCGCGTGCTTTCCAGGTGGCACTGGGTCCCACTGGTGATGCTTGGTCTAGGGCTCCTTGCGGTTGGCGGTCTGCCGTGGCTGCTCTGGGGTGTGTTCTTGCGAGTGGTGTTCGGGCTGCACTGCACCTGGCTCGTGAACTCGGCGACACACCTGTGGGGTAAACGGCGCTTCGAGACGGCTGATGACTCCAGGAACTCGTGGTGGGTGGCTCTCCTCACGTTCGGTGAGGGGTGGCACAACAACCATCATGCCTATCCGACTTCCGCGCGGCACGGCTTGGGTCGGTTCGAGTTGGATCTCACCTGGATTCAGATCAGGCTAATGGAGAAGATCGGTCTCGCCTGGGATGTTCGGCTCCCGACCGAGAGTCAGCTGGCTCGTAAGACACCTGTCGACGTGGTCGCCTAGCCTTCCCCTTCCGCTCGTTCAACCGCCGCGAAGACGCTATCCTATAGGTGATGGTTCCTGGCGAGGTTCGTCGGCTCAAAGTGTGGTTCGTCGCGCTGCTCGGCGGATTATTGATCGCCGTTGCGATCGCGCTGAACATCGGCTGGATCGTCGTCAACTGGCGTACCGGTTTGCTACTATTGGTTGGCATTGTCAGTTTTTCCGTGCTGATAGTCGGCCTTTGCTTCAATACCGCCTTCCTCATTCGAGAGATTGGTAGAACCGAGCGGCACAACGCCTTCATCCATGCCGTCACGCACGAGCTCAAGACACCGCTCGCCTCGATCAGGCTGTATCTTCAGACCTTACGTCAGCGCGATGTCGACCCGGTCCGACAGCAGGAATTCATCGAGACGATGTTGACCGACGTAGCGCGTCTCCAGTCGACGATTGACCAGGTACTGCTAACCGGGAAGACTGGCAGGGCACGCCGGGTGGTCAACCCGATCGATGTCAACCTCTCCGAGGTCATCGGTGAATGTGTGACCGTAGCCGGCCAACGGCATCATTTCGTCAACGATGAGGTCCAGGTTGTTGATCTGCTTCCGCCAGGAGAAAACGCTATCGTGCTGGGTGACCGCGAAGAGATCCAAGCAGCCATCACCAATCTTATCGACAACGCGATTAAATACTCTGGTGAGCGTGTCAAGGTGGCGGTGGAGTTGGTCAAGCTTGGGGCCCGTCGAGTCGCAATCAACGTCAAGGATCAGGGGATGGGGATCACGCGGCAGGAACTGAAGCGGATCTTCAGGCGCTTCTACAGGATCCCAGACACACTGAGCGCGCGCGTGCGGGGCACCGGGCTTGGTCTCTCGATCGTGCGGGCGGTTGCGCGACGTCACGGTGGTCGCGCGTACGCCGAAAGCGAGGGGTCAGGAAAGGGTAGCCGGTTTACCCTTGAGCTGCCTCTGAAGTCGTCATGAAGCGACTGCTTGTCGTCGAAGACGAGGAGCATCTCGCAAACGGTTTAAAGTTCAATCTAGAAGCCGAGGGATACCGTGTCGATGTTGAAGAGACCGGGGAGGCGGCGCTTCACAGGCTGACTCACGGCTCGCACGGCATTGACCTTGTCCTGCTTGATGTGATGCTACCGGGTCTCGATGGTTTTGAGGTTGTGCGCCGGCTACGCGCAGCTGGAAGTTTCGTCCCGGTCGTGATACTGACGGCGAGAGGACACAACGAGGACGTATTACTGGGCTTCGAGCACGGTGCGGACGACTATCTGACAAAACCGTTCGATCTTTCGATCCTCCTGGCGCGGATTCAAGGGCTCCTTCGACGGAAGAACTGGTTCGAGAAAGACTCCAACGAAGAGTCCCAACCGCCAGAAGAGTATCGGTTCGGCGGGCGGCGCATCGATTTTGGTCGCCAGGTGCTGGAGCGTGGTGGTGTCGAGCAGCCTTTGACCCTGATGGAGATGACTCTACTGCGCCATTTGATTCAGCGAGAGGGTCAGGACGTTCCCAGGAAAGCGCTACTCGAAGAGGTCTGGGGTGTTCGGCACGATACGGATACACGAACGGTTGACAATTTTATTTCCCGGCTGCGGCACGCGATTGAGGACGAACCGTCTAATCCGCAATACCTCCAGACCGTGCGGGGTGTGGGTTACCGGTTCGTGGCGGATCCCACTACTGAGGAATAGCCTCACGGTCGACGAATCCACGAGGTACTGGGTCCGGTGATTGAGGAGCTGGTGGTAGCTGAGGATGATGCCCGCCGAGGGTCCCACCTCGGTCATTGAGGTCATGATAGCAACGAAGAGGATGTTGGGTTTCTCGGGCGTTGCGGGCTCGGTGGGAGCGCATCCCCAACTCAACACAACCGAATAGAGAAGGAGTTTCTTCCGCACGCGACCAATAGCACTATAGCGACTGGGCCTCGTCGGTTCGACGTCGAGCCAGCCTGAACTGACGGGGGGTTGTTCACAGATCGCTTGCGAAAAAATGGCGGAGAGAGTGGGAGTCGAGCTGACGACCTAAGTCACTCCGAATGCATGACTTCTGTTTTCACCGCCTAGAGTGGTACCCCCAACGGTACCCCCAAAGCGTCTAGCTGCCCACGGATATAGTCAGCCCAGACGGGGGGTTTGGCACCCCCGGTTGCCCTTTTTCTCTGGTGCGTTTTTGTCAGGTCAAAAAACCGCGAGGGGGGTCCGATATGTATATATACCCGCCCGGAATTTATACCCGCCAATTTTTAATTAGTACGGATTTGCCCCGAGTGACTGATGCTGTAAAACCCCGGTTGCGCTTCCAGCGTCACGCTTGGCTCCAGGCGGGTGTCCTTCACAGACAGCCAGACCAGACATAGGGCGATGACGGTGAAGATAACTTTCATGAAATGGTCCGTTGTATGAACAACCTTTGTCGTAGTCATGGCAACTCCTTCGTGATGGTTCAAGGGCACGCATGGTATGGAGGCACGCATGGTACACACCGATAACCCGCAGCCTACACGCCACCCAAGAAAATGCAAGGCGAGAAGCTCAAGGACGAAAGAGCTGTGCGAACGGTGGGCAATGAAGGGCCAAAAAACTTGCATGGTTCACGGCGGCAAGACACCGCAAGCAATGGCCAAGGCGGAACAAATGGTCGAACTCGCCGAACTCAAACTGCGCGGCTTGGCTGTGCTCGGCGCGGAGACGCTAGAGCATCTTGTCGCCCACGCGGAAAGCGAAGCGGTGCGCCTGGCTGCGGCGCGAGACCTGGTGGACCGGAGTTGCGGGAAAGCCACCGAGCGTATTCACGTCGCGGCGTCCATCGTGGTCAAAAGGCCGTGGTGACACCCACCGCCGCCGCGTTATATTGGTCTGCAGTGCCGGTCACAGCTTCAACCGGACAGCCCCATCACAGCGCAGCCTCGGGGTGACAATGGTCGAAACGAATCAGATACGAAGCATGCTTGCAGAGAAACGTCGGGAACTGGCGGATCAGCTCGACGCCATTGACAGGGCGATCGCAGCTCTCAACAGCGCCGCAATGCCTGTCGCCGAAACGCGGCCAGTCGAACCAGATGTCACAGCCGAACACACTGCGAGCGCCGTGCTCCCGCGAGCGGTCAAGGCCAGGCGCGTGTTGAGCGATGCTCATAGGGAGTCGATATCTGCCGGCAAACGTAGAGCGCGTGCGGCCAGGGACGCGGCCAAAGGTCTTGTCCGGGAAATGCCCGACGAGTCGTTCGTGCCCGCGATCAAGACGCGAGGCGGGAGTCAGGAACCCAGGCTCGTGAAACGGCCGATCCAGAAGTAGCCAGTCTTGGTGCTGGTGTCCTGCGCAGGTTTAGGTGCGCGTCATCCGCCATAGGTTTCATAGGAACTTCCGGACGCACAGTAAAGGTACGATGCCAGGCCTCGGGATGTTGTCATTATGAATCGACTCGAAGACCTCACACCTGCGGCTTCAGGCGTGTGCTTTCTTGAATATTTTCCGTATCACTCGGAAAACTTCGCGCATGGTCGGCTCAGCTTGCCGTCGCAGACGTTCACCTTTGACGCGCTCAGAGCTGCGGTGGGACGAGGTGCGACAATCATCATTACGCGAGGGCGAAAGCTTTGGGAAAAGGCTGTGCCCGAATTGAGTACCCACGCGTTG
>Ga0310121_10002765_pt1 | contig 16444 bp, 10 predicted proteins | sample CB27_Tmax_986_MG_FD_203504 | JGI IMG/M metagenome (GOLD analysis project Ga0310121, IMG submission 203504) | Marine microbial communities from Western Arctic Ocean, Canada - CB27_Tmax_986 | ecosystem: Environmental > Aquatic > Marine > Oceanic | place: Canada: Western Arctic Ocean | collected...
TGCAGTGAATGGTACAGCCGTGACAGCGTCGTCTTGAACGTGTCCGGGTCGAGTCCGCTGCGCCGCAGCAGCTCCTCGCGCGGCATACCGCGGTTGTCGATCGCCAGCGAGAGCACCCGCCGGTCGTCCGGCTCGGTCGGCCTGTCGCGCGCGTCGCGGTAGACCATTGCGTCCTGCACGGTGCAGTAGGTGGCGTAGCCAGGAATCATGACCCCCAGCACAAGGTCGAACTCCTCGCCGTAGTCGCGCGGGTGGAAGAACCGGCCCTGGATGCGCAGCGACAGCTCGAATTCGGAGCGGATGCCGCCCATTTCACGGAACGCCTGCCGCGCGTCGGTGAAGCGCCGCTGCGGGTGGATGCGCTGCCGCCAGAGCAGGTAGCCGTCAAGCTCGCGCGGGCTGAACTGCTCGGTGACAATCGGGCCGTGGACCAGCCAGTCGCGCAGCTCGTGGTAGCCCGTTGCCAGGAAGGGCGCCCGCTGCGCAGCGTCCATCTCGCTGACCGGCCGCCCCTCGACCCGTTTGACGCGAATCACGTTGCTGTTGAACTCGCGCTGGTAGCTGCCGTGCTCGTAGAGCGCCGCCAGCACTTTGGGCAGCAGCTCGGGCTGCTCGAGCGACAGCTCGCGCACCTCGAGCAGCCCCGACATGGCCCACATCTCGAGGTAGCCGACCAGCATTCCGCCCTTGGTAACGGGATGCGTCCACGCGTCGCCGTAGCGCGAGAAGACCTCGCGCCGCAGGTGGACCAGCATCGGGTCGCGCCACGAAAGCACCCGCACCGTCTCCTCCTCAATTGGCACCTGCAGTGCCTCGACTTCCTTGGTGAGGGCATAGACGAAGAGCCGTGTCTGCCCCACGACGACCACCCGCGTCACCTCGCCGCTCTCCTGCAGCCGGGCGAGCAGGTTGCGCAGCACCGCCAGCGGCAGCCAGGTCTCGCGCCGCAGCGGGGCGAAGCCGAGCGGCCCCAGCCCGCGCAGCGCCTGTTTCACGAGCACCCGTTCCGGGTCCTCCGGCGCATCGAACTTCTCCAGCAGCCGATAGCGGTTATGCGTCGTCCAGGGGTTGCGCTGGCGGTTGAAGCGATGTATCTGCAAGCTGTCCTCAAGCCCGCGCAGCGCCGGCTCGACCAGCTCGGGGTTGCGCTCCAGCCGCGTCGTGATTTCGTGCCGCGTCAGTGGCTTGCTCTGCTTCAGCAGCTCGAGGATATCCTTCTGCAGCCGCCCCTCGGCCGGCCGGCGATAGACGGCTTGGAAGGCGCCGATGCGGTGCGCCGGGACATGCCGCAGCCGCCCGCCGGAGAAGCGTCCCTGCAGCAGCGCGTCGGAGTCGCGCCATTCCCACCATTCGGCGAGCGACTGCTGGGCCAGCCGGTAGTAGGCGATGCGCGCCGACGAGACGTCCCCGAAGGCGTCAAACAGCTCCTGTAGCCCCGCGAAGCGGCGGAAGAGTTTGGTGTCGAGATACCTGCGCAGCTGCCGCTCCGAGATGACGCAGAGGTCGCCGCGCGAGTGCGCCTCGAGGTAGATGACGTCCTCCGCCAGCAGGTAGTGCGGCGTCGGCCGCCCCAGCACGAAATTGCCCCCTTGCAGCGCCCCCCGCTCCTCGAGATCGTAGAGCGTCTGCTCGACCACCTGCTCCGGCAGCCGCAGCTCGACCGCCAGCTGCTCCGCCGAGCGGGGGCCGCAGTGGCCGAGGTAGGTGCTGACGAGCCAGTCGAGCGCCTTCTCGTAAGTGGCGGCCGCCGCCGGCTCGCGGACGCGGTGCCCGTCGGGGAGCCGCGCCACTCGGTAATGCATTTCCAGCTCGTCCAGCGCCTTGCGGGAGCGCACCTTGCGCCCCGCCGCGAGGCTCGCGAGCGCCTTCTCGCCCGCCTTCGAGAGTTTGTTGCTGCGGCCATAGACGGCGCGGTAGTATGGCACGAATTCGGGGAGCGTGAAGAGCGGCTCGGCGTCGCCGGTCCAGACCGACTCGACCTGCCCCGCGTCGATGAGCGTTTCGCAGGTTTCGTGCAGTTCGCCCGCCTGCAGCTCCGACAGGCGATAAACCGACCGCCGCCGGTCGGCCAGCAGCGCCAGCCCGCCGGTCTCGCGCAGCGCCTGCAGCACGCCTTCGGGCGAGTCAACTAGCGGCGCCTTTTCGTGGAAGTAGCTCTCGACCAGCTCGCGGTCGAAGCGCGCTTTGTCGCCGCCATCCTGCTCAAGCACCTTGCCGAGCACCTGCGTGTGGAGCTCGCGCAACAGCGCCGAGCGGTCCTCCATCAGCATGATGTCGCTCAACCCGGAGAGGATGACGCCGTGAGCCAGCGGCGACGGCACCGCCGAGTAGGGGCGGTAGCGCACCGTCCGCTCGCCGCTGGCAATATCGGCCAGCACCTCGCGCGCGTGCTCGAGGTCGAACGCGTCGTGGAGCACCTCGCGATACGCCTCCTCGAGTATCGGGAAGCTTGGGAGTTCGTGAATCGCCTCGAGCACTTGCGAGGTGCGCAACTGCTGGCGCGGCAGCGAAATCTCGCGTCCCTTGTAGTTGCGCAGCACCATGAACGAGCGGTTGGCGCAATGGCGGAAGCGCTGCGCGAAAAGCTCGGTCGAGGCGATGGCGCGCCGCAAGGTCGCTTCGAGGGCGTTCGGGTCGAGCGTCTCGCCAATGCCCTCCAGATCGACGAAATCGGGGAACGTCAGCAGGAACGAGTCGTCGTTGAGCGAGATGCGCACCGACGCGCCGAGGTCGCGCCCCAGCTCGTACGCGAACGCCCGCGCCAGCGCGTCGTTGACGCGCCGGCCGAACGGGAAGTGGAACACCGCCGCGCGCCGGCCGCGATTGTCGACGTACCCCTCGACCAGCAGCTGCCGGTCCGACGGTACGAAATCGCAGAGCTGCTGTTGCTCGCGCAGATGCGAGAGGATGGTGCGCGCCGCGCCGGGGTCGAGCCGGAATTCCGTTTCGAGCCACGCCTGCGTCTCGCTCTCGGGCTCGCCCAGCCGCTTGCCGATGGCGGCGCGGAAGCGGCCGACCGCCTCGCTCAGGTCGAACGAGCGCGGCAGCATTTCGCCCGACCACGAAGGGACGGTCGGCTTGCGCCCGAGGCCGTCCTTGACGATGACCCGCGGCCCCTCCGCGGAGAGGAATTGGTAAGTGCGGCCGCCGAGGACGAAGATGTCGTTGCGCCCCAGGTTCTCGACGAACTTCTCGGAGAGGTTGCCGATGTGCGCACCACCCCCTTCCAGCACCACCGAGTAGTTGATTTCCTGCGGAATGGTGCCGATATTCATGTTGTAAATCAGCCGCGAGCCGCGCTTGATACCCATTTCTTCGCCGTCGTACCACACCTTGGGGTAGACGCCGTGCTCGCTCAGCCCGTCGCCGCCGAGGAAGTCGAGCAGCGCCTCCAGCTCACTGCGGCTGTAGTCGTGGTAGGGATGCGCACCGCGGATGATTTCGAGCATCTCCTCAGGGCGCCAGCGCTGGTCGAGGCTCATCCCGATAATCGACTGCGCCAGCACGTCGGCCGGCTTCTGCGGAATCGCGACGCGGTCAATCTCGCCCGCGTAAGCCGAATTCACCAGCACCGCGCACTCGACGAGGTCGTCGGGGTCAAAGACGACGAGGCGCCCCTTCGAAATTTCGTGCAGCGCGTGGCCGGCGCGGCCTATGCGCTGCAATCCTTTCGCTATGGACTTGGGCGAGCCAATCTGCACCACCAGGTCGACGTAGCCGATGTCAATCCCGAGCTCGAGCGAGGTCGAGGTGACGACCGCGTCCATCTTGCCCTCCTTCAGTTTCTCCTCGACGTCGAGCCGCATTTCCTTGGACATCGAACCGTGGTGCGCCGCCAGCTTCTCGATGCCGCGCTCCTTCAATTGCAGCGCGACCGACTCGGTGCCGGCGCGGGTGTTGGTGAAAATCAGCGTCGTGCGGTGGTCCGTCACGAGGTCGGCCAGCAGGTCATACATGCGCGAATTGATGACCTCGGTCGAGTGCTGCGTTAGGTCGTCAACCGGGCAGAGCACGCGCAGGTCGAGGTGCTTGCGCTCCTTGACGTCGACGATGTTGACCGGCCGCAGCTTGCCGCGCGACCAGCCGCCGAGGTAGTGCGCGATTTCCTCGATGGGCGCCTGCGTCGCTGAGAGGCCGATGCGCACCGGCTCACGGTCGAGCAGGTGCGTCAGCCGCTCGACCGAGAGCGAGAGGTGCGTGCCGCGCTTGTTGTTGGCGAGGTCGTGGATTTCGTCGAGGATGATGTAGCGCACCGAACGAAAATGCTCGCGGAACTTCTTCGACGAGAGCAGCAGCCCCAGCGACTCGGGGGTGGTAATCAGGATGTGTGGTGGCTTGCGCACCATCTTGGCGCGCTCCGAGAGCGAGGTGTCGCCGCTGCGCACCGCTACCTTCACCGCCGGGAACTCCCAGCCACGCTCGGCAGCCAGCGCCTCCATCTCCGCCAGCGGCAGCTTCAGGTTGCGGTCGATGTCGTTCGCCAGCGCCTTGAGCGGCGAGATGTAGAGCGCCTGCACCCCGTCCTCAAGCTGGCCGACGGCTGCGCGGCGGAACAGGTCGTTGAGGATGCTCAGGAAGGCGGTGAGCGTCTTGCCCGAGCCGGTGGGCGAGGAGACCAGCACGTTCTTCCCGGCGTGAATCAGCGGCACCGCCATCGCCTGCGGTGGTGTCAGGTCGGCGAAACGGCCGTCGAACCACTCGCTTATGAGCGGCTCGAATTCCGCCAGCACTTCGACCTTGCTTTTCCTACTCTTTACGTACTTTACCATGGTTCCGGAAACACTACTCGCGCCGGCAGCGGCGAAGGGTGTAATAGGCTTCCGGCGGAGCCAAAACCTAATTACTGCAGCACTGTCGCGCCGCCGGGCCACCGTGGCTTAGGGGTATAGCGGCGCATTGGTAATGCGCAGGTCGCGAGTTCAATTCTCGCCGGTGGCTCCATGCCCCACCGAGCGCAACGAGGTGGGGCCCATGTTTCGGGAATTAAACTCGTTGCATAACGCCGTCGGCGCCTTGGTCCGGAATTCCCGGCTGCAGCTGGCGGACCTCCCGGCCACTACGGAGCAGGCGGACGCCATGTCCGCCGACCTGAAGCGGCGTGGCTTCAAGTTCATCGGCCCGACCATTTGCTATGCGTTCATGCAGGCGACAGGGATGGTGAACGACCACGTCGTGGATTGCTTCCGCTACGGTGAAATCAACGCAATGGGTCGCTAAGCCTCGACCCAGAACGCCGCGTGCCCCTTCGCCCAGCGCGAGATGTCGCTGCGCTCAACCGTCGCGAACGCAGCGCGCAGCTCCGTCTCCGCCTCGTCGAGCACTGCCTGCGGGGCGCCGCCGCGGATGGCGGGCGCCTTGAGCATCAGCAGCCCCTGCCGCGGGCCAAAGGCTTCCCAGTTGCGGCGGAAAATCGCCTGTTGGTCGCGCTGTGCGACGTCTTGGTAGAGGAAGCCGCAGCCTTTGGCCTGCGGCGCGTATTGCGCCGGGAAGTGGGCGTCGGCCAGCACCGGCAGTAGGTTGTGGTAGCGCTCGGCCACCACCACCAGCTCCGCCATCGCGGTCGGCGAGATTTCGACCGCGGCGACCCTGCCTTGGGGGCAGAGGTCGCCGACGTGCGTGACGGTCGTCCCTTCGGCAGCGCCGAGATAGAGCACGCGTGCGTCGGGCGTCAGCGGCCACTCGCGGCCGCTGGCGCGCAGCCACGCCGCCAGCTTGCTGCGGTGTGGATTCCAGTCGTGCCAGCCGTCGGGGCCACGCGTCTGTAGTCGCCCGCGGCGGGTGCGCAGATGCTCGCTCACGCGGCGGCGACGCCGGTCCACGGCTCGGCGCCGATAACGTGCGATGAGTCGATGCCTTCGACCCACAGTTCGAGGCCGTCGAAGCTGCGGCGGTTGCCGTCGGGGATGCGGAAGCGGTAGGTGGTCGATTCGGTCGTCGGCAGCCCGACCGACCAGATGACCTGCTGCCCTTCGCGGCGGCCCGGCCGTGGCTCGGCGTCGCGGATTTCGTGGTCCGGGACTTCCGCCCGCAGCTTGAAGCTGGCCGAGCGCAGCCGGTAGTTGGTGGCCCGCACGGCGATTTCGATGCCCTCGTCGGAGAATTCGATTTTTTCCTCAATCCAGACTACGTCCATGATGCGCGCCACCACCTTGTCGAGGTTCGGCACCGGTTCGCCGACGACGCGCGCCGCACGCTCAGCCATCGCCGGCAGCACTTTCTGTACCAGCTCGAACTTCTCGCCCAGTTTGGCGCGCTTCTTCTGCTTCTTCAGGTGCCGCGCCAGCGTCTTCGCGTTAGCGCGCAGCGCCAGCTTGATTTCGCGGCCGATTTCGGGAATGTCGGCGACCGCCTCCTTTGCTTCGGACGTAAACGGGATGTTGGTCGCGGCGACGTGCACCAGGATTAGTGCGGGGCCATTTGGAGTGCCCTTGCCGCCGCGCTGGTCGAGGCCGTAGTTGCGCCAGTTGATGCCCTGCACCGCCTTGGTGATGGCGCAGCCGCCCGCCTGGTAGAGCAGTGGCACGCGGTTGGCGAATCGCAGGATTTGCACCGGTTCGTCGCGCGGAAGGTTGCCGCCGAAAACCATCCCGACCTCGACCAGGAACGGCGTGCCCGCGAAGACCGCCGGCGCGCGACTTACGGGGGCAGTGTAGTAGTCGGGCCGCAGCTCCTCCAACACCTGCTTCAGCCCGAGCTTGATGAGCTGCGGGCCGATTGGCACGAGCACTTTGCTGGTAGGCGAGCGGATGGAGGTCGCCTGAAACGCCTCGCGCAGCGCTAGCGCCTCGGCGCGCGTGATATCCTGCGGCCGCACGACGGGGTCGAGCGCCGCCCGCGCGAGCACGTTCTCGATGGTGCGCTTGCCCATCGACGAAAATTCCTGCTGCAGGAACAGCCCCAGCTGGTGCTGGCTGGCGTGGTGCGCCATCCGCAGCAGCTGCCCCAGCTCGACGCCGTGCGGGTGCGGCTTGATGCCCTCCTGCGGCAGCAGCGGCAGCTCGTCCGAGGCGCGGTCGAAGCGCATCACCTCGCCGGCGGGGTCGGTGAAGCTGATAGTGGCGTGCGGGTTGACAATCGAGGTCGTGCGCAAGTATTCGCGCACCGACTGGCGGCCCGCCTGATACCTGCCCTTGAGGCTGAAGACGACGCGGGTGCCGTGCTCCTTCTCGGCCTGCAGTCCCTCCTCGTCGGGCGGCAGCCGCCACACCAGCTGCTCGCTGCGGTCGATGATGCCGCAATTGTTGCGCGAGTCGAGCTTGAGTATCACTTTCTCGGCGAGGTGGTCAATCGAGATGCGCGAGGTGATTTCCGCCGGCCGGCCGGTCGTCAGCTGGCCATACATGATTGCCGCGGAAATGCCGATGCCCTGCTGGCCGCGCGACTGCTTGCCGCTGCCGAAACGCGAGCCGTAGAGCAGCCGGCCGAAAACCATCGGAATCTGCTCCTTCAGGATGCCGGGGCCGTTGTCCTCGACGGTGATGCGCAGCTCGTCGCGCCCGAGCGACTCGAGCGCGACGTGCACTTCGGGCAGGATGGAGGCCTGCTCGCACGCGTCGAGCGCGTTGTCAACCGCCTCCTTGACGGCGGTGATTAGCGAGTGGGTCGGGTTGTCGAAGCCGAGGATGTGGCGATTCTGCTCGAAAAACTCTGAGATAGGAATGTCGCGCTGTTCCTCTGCCAGCTCGTGCGCCCGTGTGCGCTGCGGTTTCTTGCGCGGCGCGGGTGGCTCCGCTTCCGGAGCCGGCTGCGGCTCTTCGGGGATTGCCGTCGGGATGTCGGCGACCGCCGCTTCGGCCGTGTCGTCTTCACCCACGCTCCCGTCGAGCGTCGTCTGCCCCATGCGCCGGCCCAAGCCGCGGCGGGATTAAGCCTTGAGCCCGCGCGCGAGCACTTCCAGCGCCACGGCGCCGTCGCGCAATTCCAGCCGCACGCGGTCGCCGCTGTTGAGCGCGAGACAGGGGTCGGCGTCGAATGAGTGCGCGTACGGCACGCCGAGCAGCGAGCAGGCGGGGAGCGTCTGCTGGTCGAGCGCGGTATTCACGACCGCTAGCGGGCCGCGGTCGCGGTAGAGCAGCCCGAGCAGCACGTAGGGAGCGACGCTCGAGCCGCTGCCGCGCGGGAAGACCAGCACCCGGCCGGCGATGCTTTCGCCGTCGAGTGGGTGCCCCGGCTCCTCGACCATGCCAGTCCTGCGATTGACGAAGCCGAGGAAGGTGAGCGGCACGTCGGTGACGAGCGCCTCGCCCTCGACCACCCATGCGTCTTGCGACTCGATGCCGCTGCCGACCAGCGAAAGATTGCCCGCCTGCGGCGCCTTGGCCGAGCGGTGCGCCGCCGCGCGCGGCGGCGCACCGCTCTCGGGGGCACCCGCACGGCCACCGCCAGCCAGCGCCGGGTCGGCGGCGTGCGCGATGCAGTCGGCGAGCGGCGCGACCGAAGTCGGCATGCTATTGAGGCCGGACTGGAGATAATGCTCCGCCTTCAGCGAGTTGGTCAGGATGTGGTTGACCGCGCCGCGGTCGTAATGCACCACCTCGGGGCAGGTATCGCGCAGCACCATCCCGCCCGCCGCCTCAATCGCAGCGACCTCGTCGCGCAGCGCGTTCCAGTGGCGCGCGGCGGTGAATACCCACAGCCGCCCTTCGGGCAGGCTGCGCCCGCGCACCAGCGCCGCCGTCGCGCGCACCTCGTCGGGCGACGCCTGCGGGCAGCCGATGACGACTAAATCGATGCGGTGGCGCGGTGCCAGTTCGTCGTAGCGCGCCGCCAGCTCGGTGGCGGTGAAGCGCAGCGTCGCCCGGTAGTCGGCCGCGGGTGGCTCGTCGAGATAGAGCAGCGCGCAGCCGTAGTTGGCCGCCGCTGCCGAGAGCGCCTTGCGTGCTTCGTGGCTTGCCTCGCTGACGCCGCGGAAGTGCGGCACGGGGCCCCACGGCAGCGCCAGCCCCGGGGAGAGTTGCTTGCCGACCCAGTCGCCCAGCACCGAAAAGTCGACCGGCTCCGCCAGTTCGCACTCAACCTCGACCAGCAGATTCGCCGCGCGGTGTTCGTCACGCAGCAGCCCGTAATCGGGCGTGCAGCCGCAGATGGCCGCCGAGAGCGCCGATAGCCCGGAATCGCGGTTGGTCCGCAATCCTGTATACGAGTTGGCGTAGCAGACCGCGTTCGACTCGGCCCACGCGCCGACCCCGTCGGGGAGCGGCGCGGCGGTCGCCTCGTAGGGTGTGCACGACAGCGTCAGCCGCACCCCCAGTGCCGCGTAGGCGTCAAGGATGTGCTTCTGCCGCGCGACGTAGTCGGCGGTCGCCCCCATCTCGCGCCAGCAGCGGCTGTCGCAGCCGGCCGAGTTGAGTGTCGTCTCGACCGCCACCTGCGCGTCGTCACCGAGCTGTTCCAGAAAAGTAATCAGCCCGTGCCCCCCCGTCAGCGGCGAGACGCCCGAGACGTGCGCCGCCACGACCGGCACCAGCCGTGGCGCCTCGGCCGCAGTGCCCAGGTCGACCAGCAGCCGCATCGCTATCTGCTTCGCCGCGCCGCGGTCGCCGGCGAGCATCGCCTGCTGCTCCGCGGTAAGCTTCATGCTCGCGCAGGCTGGACCGGGGTTAAGGGATTGGGGGCGTCAGTCAAGGTAATCTTCGAGCTTCACGTCCATCGCCGGCGGGGTGCGCGTGAAGTGCGCCGCGTCGCGGTCGCCGGGGATGGTGCAGTCGAACCCCTGCTTGCAGGTCACGCGCGTCTCGACGCACGCCGACGGGTCAAGGCTCGAGCCCTTCGACTGGAACGCGACCGTGTCGCGGTCGCCCTGGAAGCGGGTCGCAAATGCCCACTCGACCATGTCGCGGTCGTGGATGTCAATGTCGTCGTTGACCACCCAGACATGCTTCAGCGACGCGTGGCCGGCGAACGCCGCCTCAATCGCCTTGCGGCCGTCGCCCGCCGTGCGGGGCTGGATGGCGACGACCGCGTGCAGCCAGGAGCTGCCGCCGGGGGTGACGTAGACGTCGACGCATTCCGTTACTTGCGAGACAGCGTGGAAGATGGTCGGCTCGCGCGGCATCCCCATCAGTACCTTGTGCTCCGGGCCGCCCGGGAGCAATGCGTGGAATATCGAGTCGTCGCGCAGGAAGAGCCGCTTCAGCTGCACGACCGGCTGGCTGCGGACGATGTCGGGCGTTTCGGTCAGGTCGAGAAACGGCCCCTCGTCGACCATTTCGCCGGTGAATTCGCACACCATTACCAGCTCCGACTGCGGCACCGTGTGGCCGCCCACCTCGATGAGCGGTGCCGCGCCGAGCGCGTTGGCGATGGCCATTTCGCTGACGTTGATGCCGAAGCTGGTCGCGGCGCCGAGCAGCACCGGCACGGAGACGCCGTTGCAGAATGCGAATTCCGTCAGCCCGCGCTGCCGGTAAGCCTCGAGATTGCGCGGCAGGATGCGCAGCACCAGCCGCCGGTCGTCCAGCTTCATCCCGCGGTGGTAGCTCAGGTTCAGCCCGTGCTCCCCGTCGTGGGCGGCGGCGATGGCGGACGCGATGTAGGGGCCGCCGTCGAACTTCTGGTGCGTCAGGATGGGCAAGCCTTCGAGCGTCGGCTCGACCTCGCGGTAGCCCGCCGCCTCGGCGCGCGGGACTTCCGCCTGCGCGTCGCCTGCGGTGGCGATACGCTGCATGATTTCCGAAGGGTCGCAGCCGAGCCCGAGCGCGACCAGCTCGCGCGAAGCGCAGATGTTCGTGACTGCCGGCATCCGGCTGCCGGCGATGTTGGTGAAGAGCAGGGGAGTGTCGCCTGCCTGTGCCATCAGTGCCGCGACTTCGTATTCGGGGCTCACCTCGCGCGAGATGGTTTGCAGTCGCCCCGACTCGGCGAGCAGGTCAACGAATTCGCGCAGGTTCATGTCGCTCCGCCGAAGGCAGTCTCGTATGCCGTATAACCGGCTTCGGTCAGCGCCTGCGCGACCGCCGCCTGCCCGTCCGCCCCTTCGGTGAGCGCGACCATGTTGCCGCCGCCGCCCTTGCCGGTCAGCTTCGCGCCGAGCGCCCCGGCGTCGCGCGCGATGGCGACCAGCTCGTCGAGCACGGGATGGCCGACGCCGATGCTGTTGAGCAGCTCGTGGTTACCGTCCATCAGCTCGCCCACCCGCGCCAGTTCGCCCTCCTTGAGCGCGGCGCGCGCGTCTCCGACGAGCGCGCCAATAGCGGCGAAGTAGCCGTCGTAGAGCCGTGGGTTGGCGTCGTGGCGTTCGCGGACGCCGGCGACCAGCTCGCCTGTCGACGCGGCGATGCCGGTGTTCCCGAGCACGAGATAGCAGCGCGCGGGCGACCGGAACGGCCGCGGCGGCTTGCCGCTGGTAAACCAGACCGGCTCCTCATGGGCGACGACGGTGTTGTCGATGCCGCTGGGGGTGCCGTGGACCACCCGCTCGGCCTGGAAGACGATATTCGAGACGGCGTTCGCCGACAGCTCCGCGCCGAGATGCGCCGCCAGCGCGCGGCAGACCGCGGTCGAAGTCGCGGCGCTGCTCCCCATGCCGGCCGCCGATGGGATGGCCGATTCGAGATTGACCGTCGCGTTCGGCTCCGGGGCGCCAGCGCGCGCCAGCACCGCCTGCGCCGCGACCGAGAACTGGTGCGCCGGGTCGCCGCCCAGCGTCAGCCGCTGGCCAAGGTCGCGCGCGTGGATTACCAGCCCTGCCCCGTCGCGCGTAGGCTCGATCCACGCCCGCGCGCGCAACCCCGATAGCGGCACCGCGATGGCGGGTTGACCATAGACGACGGCGTGCTCGCCGAACAGGATGACCTTGCCCGGGGCGGTGAACTCCATCGGGGTGGCAACGGTTGCGGGATTTACGGCTGGCGGCGGGCTGCCAGCTTTATGAACTGTATGCGACAGGCACCCACATGGGCTTCTTCGACACCATCGCCCGCGGCTGGGCTATCAGCAAGCTCAGCTTCGGCGTCGTCTGGCGCGACCCGGAACTGCTGGTCTACATGCTCATCTCGAGCATCATGGTCGGGCTGACTGTCTTCGCCGGTGCGTTGCCGGGCATCGGCTACGAAATGGAAATGCCGATGTTCGACTGGGCCATGACCACTGACCCGGAAACGGGCGAAACCACAGCGACAGGCCCTTACTTCGCCTGGATTTTCTTCACCTATACAATCGGTGCGACCTTTGTCGTCTTCTGGAACTGTGCCATCACCTACAGTGCGCATATGCGGCTCACCGGTGGCGACCCGCGCTTCATGACCGGCATCTCGGCCGCGATGCGGCACCTGCCGACCATCGTGGCGTGGGGCATCATCACCGGCATCTTCGGAATCCTGATGCGGCTCATCCGCGACGCGGCGGCCAACTCGAAGAATCCCGCGATGCGAATCGCGGGCGCCATCTTCGCCTTCATCCTCGAGACGGCGTGGTGGATTACCACCTTCTTCATCATCCCCATGATTGTGCTCGAAGGCAAGGGCGTCCGCGACGCCTTCAACTCGAGCAAGTCACTCTTCACGAAAACGTGGGGTGAGAACATCACCAGCGGCCTCGGCGTCGGCCTCATCGGCTTCCTGCTGGTGCTGGTCGCGTTCGCGGTCGGCATCCCGCTGATACTGCTCGGCCTCGTGCTGCCCGGCATCATCGCCATCGTCGTGCTGATGCTGCTCGCCATCCTCTGGACCAACACCGCCGAAGTGGTGGTGGTCGCGGCGCTCTACGAGTTCGCCCGCACCGGTGAGATGCCCGACCTCGACGGCGCCGGCAAGCAGGTGCAGAAGCACCTCGGCTGGGAAAACGAGACGCCCGAGATGCTGGCGTGGCGTGAAGGCACTGCTTAGGCGCGCTGCCCTCCGACGCCTGAAGCCTTAAGCCCGCGAGCGTTTCCCGGCCGGAATGGACCGCATCGTGGTCGGCATGAGTGGCGCCTCCGGCATCGCCTACGGGGTGCGGCTGCTCGAAGCGCTGCGGGAGCAGCCGGTCGAGACCCACTTTGTCGCGACCGACTCGGCGCAGCTGGTGCACCAGCACGAGTGCGATGGCGACTGGGCTGACGTCGAAGCGCTGGCCGACGTGGTGCACCCCAACAACGATGTAGCCGCCTCCATCGCCTCCGGCTCATTCCGCGCGCGGGCGATGGTCATCGTTCCCTGCTCGATGGACACGCTCGGCAAGCTCGCCGCGGGGGTCAACGACAACCTGCTGACGCGCGCCGGCGCGGTGATGCTCAAGGAGCGGCGGCCGCTAATCCTCGTGCCGCGCGAGACGCCGTTCAGCCACATCCATATCGAGAACATGCTGCGGCTCTCGACGGCGGGCGCGATTATCGCGCCCGCCGCACCGGCGTTCTACAATCGCCCGCAGAGCCTTGACGACAACGTCAATTTCATCGCCGGCCGGGTGCTCGACCTGCTCGGCCTCGATGCGGACCTGTTCGCGCGCTGGGAAGGCGGCTAAGCGCGCAATATCTCTGGCTCGCTCTCGAGCGTCTGGCGGCCGCTGAAGCCGTCCTCGAGCGGGTGCCAGTGGGTTACGGCGGACTCGCCCAGCCGGTAACAGAGATAGACCAGCTCCGCCCCGCGCTGCGCGTGGAAGTCGATGAGCCCCAGCACCGGGTCCTTCACCTCGATGCCGTGCCGCGCCAGCGCCTCGAAGAGCCGCTTGCGCTCCGTCAGGTTGGTGTCGAGCCGCACCTCCAGCTCGATGCGGTCGCGCGCCGGCCCCTTGCCCGAGTCCTGCTCGGCCTCAATCAGCAGCTCCTCGAGCTGCCCGCGCTCGGCGCATTTGTCGGCCAGCGCGACCAGCAGCGGCCGCAGGACCGGCAGCATCGCGTTCGCCTCGTGCGGGGTGAAAAGCCGCACAGCGTTTGACTGCACGGAAGCTCCCATCCCGGGGGGAGATTTAGAGCATGCGGCGGAATTGGCGGGGGTCGGGCCGCGTTAAATAGGGAAATCTAGAGTAAGTCGCATGATGGAAGGCGAAGCGGCCGCAGCTCCTGCCCCGGTCCAGCAAAAAGGATTCGTGGAACTATTTAGTGAAACGTTCAGGTTTTTCGGCAGCAACTTCGTGATGATTGCCAGCATAATCTTCCCGGTTTTCTTCGTAGTCAACATTGTCCTGCCATTCCTGCAGGATTACATCCCCGATCTTGCCGAGATACTGGGCCTTGCCACTGGCAATGAATACTTGGACGACATAATTAATGACGTTCTGGGTGGCTTGCTGATAGGCATAGTCGCGTTGATTATGGGAGGAATCGCCGAAATTGCTTTGATTAAGGCTATTGCCGACCAGTTGTCGGGCACACCAGTTTCGCTGGCAGACGCCTTCTCAACTGGAGTAAGTCTCCTGCCTTTCTATGCCATAACTGGTATCCTCTTCCTGGTCATCGACGGTATCGGGTGGATACTGGTGTTAATCCCCGGTATAATCATTATGGTCTACTGGGGTTTCTGGGGCATGGCGGTGGTGCTGCGGGACCAGCATACCTTTGGGGCCTTCTCTTACAGCTACAGGCTCGTTTCGGGCAATTTCCTGAGGATACTGCTTTACTGGATTGCCCTCCTCATTCTATTTTTTGTCCTTGGTATTATCTGGGACCCAATTTCGGGTGCCATAGTGCAGGGTGCTGAGGGCGAAATGGTCTACAACGCCACCTCGGCGCTGGCAGCTGCCTTATGGAGGACAGTGGAAACTATCTATGCTATCTTCCTCATAATTCTGTTCTTGGATTTGGAAAAGACTCGGTAAGCAAGAAAGGCAGTCTACAGCAATTATACAGGACTGGGCAACGTTCATAACTCCGGCCAGCGTGCCGCCGCTGTTTCTGCATGGGCGCCCCACTCGAGCATCCCGACACCTTCGTGCGCCGGCACATCGGGCCGGCGCCAGCTGACATCCCCGAGATGCTCGCCGAGCTCGGCTGCGCGAGCCTCGACGAGCTGGTCGACGCGGTCGTGCCGGCCGACATTCGCCTGGCGGGGACGCTCGAGCTGCCGCCGCCGCTCTCTGAAGCGGCGGCACTGGCGGCGCTGCGCGAGCTCGCGGGGCGCAACGTAGTCGCGCGCAGCTACCTCGGGATGGGCTACTACGGTACAGTCACGCCGCCCGCGCTGCGGCGCAACCTGCTCGAGAACCCCGGCTGGTATACAGCGTATACACCCTACCAGCCGGAAATCGCGCAGGGGCGGCTCGAAGCGCTGCTCAACTTCCAGACCATGGTCTGCGACCTGACGGCGATGGAAATCGCCAATGCCTCGCTGCTCGACGAAGCGACTGCTGCCGCCGAAGCGATGGCGCTGGCGTGCAACGCGGCGCGCGGCGACCGCGCCACTTTCGTGGTCGCCGCTGACTGCCATCCGCAAACCATCGCCGTCGTGCGAACCCGCGCGGCGCCGCTGGGCTTACGCGTCGTCGTCTCCCAGCTGGCGGAGATGGAGTTCGACGACGACGTGTTCGGCGTGCTGCTCCAGTATCCCGCCACCGACGGCGCGGTCTGCAACTACACCGGCGTGGTCGCCGCGGCACACGACGCCGGCGCGCTGGCGGTCGTCGCGACCGACCTGCTGGCGCTCTGCCTGCTCAAGCCGCCCGGCGAATGGGGCGCCGACATCGTCGTCGGCTCGTCGCAGCGCTTCGGCGTGCCGCTGGGCTACGGCGGCCCGCACGCGGCGTTCTTCGCGACGCGCAACGCGCTCAAGCGGCGGCTGCCGGGCCGGCTCGTCGGCGTTTCGCGCGACGCGCATGGCGCGCCCGCACTGCGGCTGGCGCTGCAGACGCGCGAGCAACACATCCGGCGTGACCGTGCAACGAGCAACATCTGCACCGCGCAAGTCCTGCTCGCGGTCAGCGCGGCGATGTACGCGGTCTACCACGGCCCCCGTAAGTTGCGTGCCATCGCGGAGCGGGTGCATTGCCTTACGGGGATGCTCGCGGCTTCGCTACGCGCGGCTGGCGTTCCGGTCGCGCATGACCACTACTTCGATACGCTGCGCGTCACCGCCCCCGGCGCGCTCGAACGCGCCGCAAAGCACGGCATCAACCTGCGCGACCTCGGTGACGGCGACGTCGGCATCGCGCTCGACGAGACCGTCGGCGAAGCCGAGGTCGCGGAATTGCTGGCGGTCTTCGGCGCGAAACTGGCGTCCCCGCCAGGCGACGAGTTACCGGCCGCGCTGGCGCGCGCATCGCCCTATCTCGCGCACCCGGTTTTCAACAAGTACCACAGCGAGACCGAGTTCATGCGCTACCTGCACCGGCTCGAGACGAAGGACCTCGCGCTGAACACCAGCATGATTCCGCTCGGCTCCTGCACCATGAAGCTCAATGCGGCGGCCGAGTTGGAGCCGATATCGTGGCCTGGCTTCGCTGACCTCCACCCCTTCGCGCCCCCAGAGCAGGCGGTCGGCTACCGCCACCTCATCACCGACCTCGAAGCGTGGTTCTGCGAAATGACCGGCTT
>Ga0310121_10002766_pt1 | contig 16443 bp, 12 predicted proteins | sample CB27_Tmax_986_MG_FD_203504 | JGI IMG/M metagenome (GOLD analysis project Ga0310121, IMG submission 203504) | Marine microbial communities from Western Arctic Ocean, Canada - CB27_Tmax_986 | ecosystem: Environmental > Aquatic > Marine > Oceanic | place: Canada: Western Arctic Ocean | collected...
GTGCTGATGTCCGTTTGCTACGTGAAAGGTATCCGGGGGTGCCGGTCGTCACGTACGTGAACACTTCTGCCGAGGTAAAGGCTGAGTCTGATATCTGCTGTACTTCAGGCAACGCAGTCCAGGTCGTCGAATCCTTGGGCGCTGACCGCGTGATCTTTCTACCTGACCGATTCCTCGGCCAATGGGTCGCCAGCCAAACCGACATAGACATCATACTCTGGGAAGGTTCGTGTATGGTGCACGAGCGATTCTCGGGGGAAGAACTACATGTCTACCGTGACATGCATCCAGGCATTCAAATCATCGCACATCCAGAGTGTCCCCCAGATGTCCTTGAAGAAGCAGATTTCGTTGGATCCACATCAGGGATGATCCAGTGGGTGAAGACCGAGCAACCGAGACAGGTGGTCATGGTTACCGAATGCTCGATGAGCGATAACGTCGCTGCTGAATTTCCAGAGATTGAATTTACCCAGCCCTGTAACCTGTGTCCGCATATGAAACGCATCACGCTCACAGGCATCAGAGATAGCCTGCGCGACATGCAGCATGAGGTCATCGTAGATCCGACCGTAGCTGACCGCGCACGCGCTTCGGTCGAGCGGATGTTGGAGGTCCGCGCCTGACCGACGGCACGAACGCGGATCGCTTTCTTCGCCTGGCTCTCGAGGAAGATTTAGGAGACGCTGGAGATATCACCTCAAGAGCGGTTGTCCCCGAAGAGACGACCGCTCAAGCACATATCGTCGCTCGTGCACCCGGAACCATCGCCGGACTTGAAGTGATGCTTCGAACATTTACCATCGTCGATCCTGAAGTTCATACGGAATCCCTCGTTCACGATGGGATACTCGTTGAGGCAGGCTCGCTACTCGCGATCGTAACTGGCTCGGCGCACTCATTGCTCGCCGCAGAGCGTGTGGCATTGAACTTGTTAGGGCAACTCAGTGGGGTCGCGACAGCTACACGAGAACTTGTCGATCAAATCGCAGGTACGAATGCCAGCCTAGTCGATACAAGAAAGACAGTCCCAGGCCTTAGGGCACTGCAGAAAGCAGCAGTTCGGGCTGGCGGTGGACAAAACCACCGAATGGGCCTGTATGACGCCGTATTGATCAAAGACAATCACATCGCTGTAGCTGGATCAGTTGAAGTGGCAGTCGAACAAACTCGCGCCGCGGTTGGACCCGGCACCAGTATTGAAATCGAAGTTGAATCAACAGGACAACTCGAGGCTGCAATCGCTGCGGGAGCAGATATCGTCATGCTCGATAATATGAGTGTGGACGAGATACGAGAGGCGGTACTCATAACTGATGGTCGGTGTCGTACTGAAGCTTCAGGCGGAATTACGATTGGGACCGTCCGCGAGATCGCCAAGACCGGCGTAGACATGATTTCCGTCGGCTGGATTACTCACTCCGCTCCAGCGCTCGATGTCGCCTTGGACCTCGAGTATCTCGAGGGCTGAGCCTATTTAGTAGAGAAACCGCCCTGGGGGCCTCTTCAGCGAAAGTATTTGCAGTCCACCAAGTCAGTCCGATGTTAGCCGTATGCAATGCCCCCACTGCACCGCCACTCTGGTGATCCGACGATCCTTACTTGTCGCCCTGCTGTCACTCACAGCATGCGACTTATTCATGGCCCCGTCCGTGGCCACCACGATCAGGCTGTCGCCCACTGAAGTCACATTCGATGCTCTGGGCGATAACCTCCGCGTGACTGCTACAGTCGAGGATCAAAGCGGGAACGTGATGAGCAACGACACGGTCACATGGACTGCGTCGGATCGGGGTATCGCGATAGTTTCATTTTCAGGCCTCGTGACCGCGGTCGGGCCTGGGGGACATCGACAGTCACAGCTTCGGCCGGCTCAGCGAGCGGAACAGCCACGGTCACGGTCATTCAGACACCGACCAGCCTCGAGCTCTCGGATACAGTCGTAGGCTTTTACAGCCTTGGTGACACGACCCGCGTCAGAGCAACAGTTCGTGATAAGAACCAAAACCTGATGAGTGACAACTCTGTCATATGGACAACTTCCGATTCCAGTGTCGCTGGGATTTCTTCTGGCGGCCTCATCAGGGCATACGAAGTTGGATCTGTGACGATCACAGCGACCCTAGAATCCCTGAAGCCTGAGGCGAGGGTCACGATTACGCTCTGGGAATCGATCACATCAGGTCAAATTCACTCCTGTGGACTCATGGTGACCGGAGCAGCCTACTGTTGGGGAAGCAACCGTTGGGGACAACTCGGTGACGGTACGGGTAGCAATGAATCAATCCCTGTGCTAGTCGGTGGTGGACATACCTGGGAGTCGGTCACTGGCGGCGGCTATCACACCTGTGGTGTGACCACATCGGGCGTGGCTTACTGCTGGGCGAGGAATAACAATGGCGAGATCGGTGACGGCACTACCACGAATCGCACGACACCAACCAAAGTCACCAACCCGTGGTAGCCTGACACCGACGTGTGTCGTGACACAGTAGGACGAACTGATGTCTGCTATATCCTGGCCAAACCTGATCGAGCGCCGTACGGTTTCTTGATTGTGGCACCTGTAATAGGTGGCACCTGTAATAGAAGGAGATCCAAATGAGAGATACTCATACGCCCCGAGTACTCGGCATTCTGCTTGTCGGTATGATGGCATTCACACTGGCGAGCGCTGAACAAGCCAGTGCACAGACAGCTGACGTCGCAGGTGACTGGACGCTCACGGTATCTACGGATAATGGAATAACCAACCCATCACTCACCTTGGTCCAGGACGGTGAGACCCTGACGGGCCACTACTCGTCCGAAGCCTTGGGTGAAAACGATATCAGAGGGGCGGTAAGCGGATCGAGCGTCACGATCAGATTTATGGCAGACTTGCAGGGCCAAGGCGTGCCGGTCGTTTATAGTGGTACGATTGATGCCGAAGGTAAGATGAGCGGCACCTTGGATATCGCTGACGGTATGCTCGGAGGCACCTTCACAGGTACTCGTTAGGACACAGAGAACTCTTCAGCCAATTCTGAGTGCACCTCACCCGTCAAATGATACCGGACTGATTTGTGTACTCTGAATCCAGACAGGAGTGGGCATGAGTTCATCTACCCAACCCGAAGCATCAGGCGTCCAAGGTACTGACTCCGGGATGCAAAATTTCTTAGTGAGCTTCGGTCCAGGTCTCCTCTGGGCCGGTAGTGCTATTGGGGTATCGCATCTCGTCCAGTCTACGCGAGCAGGTGCCACTGCGGGGTTTGCTCTGACAGGTGTGATCATCTTCGCACTCATTCTGAAGTATCCATTCTTTGAGTTCGGGCCCCGATACGCCGCAGCTACCGGAGAGAGTCTTGTAGAAGGCTACAGGAGGATCGGCCGCTGGGCCGTGTGGCTTTATCTGCTCATTATGCTGAGTACGGTAGTCTTCACGAACGCAGCGATTCTGCTCTTAACTGAAGCCCTATTTCAGTACGCACTTGGGACCAGCTTCTCCCCTTCCCTAGCTTCCGCCGTCATATACGCCGGCTGCCTTCTCCTGCTCTGGGTTGGGCATTACAAAGCCCTAGATCTCGCGATCAAAGTCGTCGTACTCATGCTTGCGTTGTCCACACTTGTCGCGGCGTCGCTAATTCTTCCGCAGGCGGATTTTTCAGATATGAATCTGCTTCCGCTCACGCCCTCAGGGGGCACGGTGACATTGGCGTTCATGATCGCGTTAGCGGGATGGATGCCCGTGGGTATAGAAGCTGCAACACTTAGCTCGCTCTGGACGCTCGCAAAAGACAAGTCAACGAACGTACGCACGAGTGTTTCTACGGCCCGTCTTGATTTCAACATCGCCTACGTGGGCACGGGAATCCTCGCATTCGCTTTTCTGATCCTCGGTGCGGTCGTGATGTACGGATCGGGTGAAGAATTCAGCGCTTCCCCAGCCGGTTTTTCTACGCAGTTGGTCGCATTATATGAAAGCACGCTCGGCGGATGGGCTGGACCGATCGTGGTCACGGCTGCGGTCACCGCGATGTTTTCGACTACGCTCACTGTGATGGACGGCTATCCGCGAGCTATTGATCGAGCAATCAAGGTCATCAAGACAGATGATCCTGATCAAACCGCCAACGCTGATATCTCACAGCCGTACTGGATTGCACTCATCGGGATCGGCGTGTTGATGACACTGTTCCTGCACCTGTTCGTGAGCAGCTTGACTCAGATGATCGATTTCATCACGATCGTCTCATTCATGACCGGTCCAATTCTGGGCTACCTGAACCTGAAAGCGGTGACGTCTCCAAACGTTCCCAAGGAACACCAACCAGGTAAGGCTATGATCGCCTTTTCCTATTTTGGCCTGGTGTCGATGGCTGTTGTAGCCGTCATCTTCCTCATGAACTGACTTAGCACCCGATTAAGACAAGAGAACTCCAATGCGAAACCCCCGACAAATAGGCCTGTCAGTCCTAGTGGGCTTTAGCTTATTGACCAGTACATCAGTCGCTGATCTCACGGCGCAAATCTCCACAACGAACCCGTACCGTGCGAGCACCGGCTGGGAGAATCTCCCTGAGGGAAGAAGCCTCGGAATCATTAGCGGTGTCATTCCTGATCCTGATGGCGAGCACCTCTGGATCCTCGATCGGTGTGGAGCGAATCAGTGCGCGGGAACTGATCTCGACCCGATCCTGAAGTTTGATTTAGATGGGAATCTGGTGGAGAGCTTCGGACGAGGGATGTTCGCGTTCCCGCATGGATTCGATCTCGATGACGATGGCTTCTTGTGGGTGACCGAGGGCGGATCACATGGAGACGCCCGGGCTACGCTCGGTGAGAGCATGGGCATCGGGCATCAGATCCTGAAGCTCACAAAAGAGGGCGAGGTCGTGATGCGGTTAGGTGAGGCAGGTGTCTGGGGAAATGATGAGACGCATTTCAATGGACCGTCCGGTGTAGCGGTTGCACCCAATGGCGATATCTGGATCGCAGACGGACACAGAGGTGGCAACAACCGGATCGTCAGGCTCGCAAGTGATGGCACGTTCCTCATGGACGTAGGTGGTGGTATCGGCTCAGAAAGCAAAGAAGCTGGAAGCTTCAGTGATCCTCACGATATCAAGATCGATTCCCAGGGCCGTGTGTTTGTCGCCGATCGAGGAAACAGCCGGATCCAGGTTTTTGATCCCAATGGTGAGCTTCTCTACATCTGGACCCATTACGGTAAGCCGAGCGGCCTGTTCATCGATCGCAACGATATCCTTTATGCAGGGGATGGACTGTCAGGCATTCTACGCACTGGTCCCCCAGATCCATGGCGCAGCAACTTCGGCTGGGAAAAAGGCATCCGCATCGGAGATCTCAAGACCGAACAAGCATGGGTCACCCACTTCATTCCGCAGTACGATGAAGACAACGGACCCGGAATCGAGTTTCTCGGTGTCGACTTCGACGGGAATATCTACGCAGGAGAAGTGAACCGTATGCGTATGGTAAGATACGTTCCGTTCAGGCCCCCAGAGATCGGAGGAAGGCGTCCGGGCAACTAACGCGTGTCAGGGGGCAGCAACCGGAGCGCTACCAAAGATCCCGCTAGACCGGAACCTGCGATCTGCACGACGACGTACTGCTGACCTTCGTGCATGAATCCCATCATGCCGTACTGCCCAGGTGCCGGAAGCTCAACTGTACCCAAACGTTCGCCGGTCATCTTATCTATACCATGCAGTACAGCTGCGCCGCCTGCGCCTTCCGCTGTAAGGAGCAGAGTCGGCGTGACCATGGTGATCGGATAAGAAAGCCGCCCAGTATTTGGAAGGTCGACACCCTGCAGGGAACGATGGTTACGTATGTAGTCGGGTGTGTCCCCATTCGGTACAGCCCACAGGTGTTCGCCCGTGTTCATATCGATCGCCACGATTTGGCTGTAAGGCGGCTTGAACACCGGAAGACCTTGCGGACCACCGAAATCTCCACGATTCGCGACAGCCCACTCAGCGATCGTCGTGCCGGTGGTCATGATGTCATCAGGTAAGTCCAGCTCTTCACCGGGCACGATATTTTCCGACCTGCACCCTCTGCGAGTAGACACAAACAGGATGCCCAGCTCCGGATCCGCCGAAGTCGGACCATTGATGTTGGTCGCACCACTCGGGCAACTCACGAACGAACGTAGACCCGACGGATGCCCGGTCTGGATCGGTGGATTAAAGATCGGGCCGATCCTGTAGTTGCTCACAATCTCGAGCGCTTCAGCCCGAAGTTCTGGAGTAAAGTCTATGAGATCATCTTCAGTGAGCCCCTGCATTTCATACGCGGCTGGCTTCGTCGGAACCGGCTGTGTTGGAGATAGGTTTTCACCCGGAATCTCCGACTGCGGAACCGGACGTTCCTCGATCGGCCAAATCGGCTCGCCCGTTTCGCGATTGAACGTGTAGGCCCATCCCTGCTTCGTGGTCTGGACAACGATCGGGGTCGGCACACCATCGATCATCACATCGAGTGAAATCGGAGCCGTCGGGTTATCGAAGTTCCAGATGTCGTGATGCACGGTTTGGAAGTGCCAGGCACGATTACCGGTCTCCACGTCGAGCGCGATGACACTCGTGCCGAACAAACCATCACCTTCGCGGAACCCTCCGAAAAAATCGATCGTCGGTGGGTTCGTAGGGATGTACACCAAACCGCGTTCCGGGTCAGACGACATCGGCGCCCAAGACGAGACGTCACCGGTCCACTTCCAGGCATCGTTCTCCCAGGTATCGTGACCAAATTCACCCGGCCTGGGGATCACATGAAATTTCCACTTATGCTCACCCGTGCGGCTGTCATAGGCGAGGATATCACCCGGCACCATTTCGATGCGCGTCTGGTTGTAACCCTGCTCTGCTGAGTTGCCGACAACCACAACACCGTTGACCACGATCGGTGGTGAGGAGTTTGTGATGTGTCCCAACTCACGAGGGATCCCGAAGTCCGGATCATACGGGCCACCGTCCCAGGTCTCCCACGGCTCCCAATCCCTGATAAGGTCAGGAAGTAGATCCACTACCCCGGTTTGGGGGAAACCGGCGAGAGGTACAGGAGTGCCCCAATCCTCAATAGGTACACCGGTTTTCGCGTCTAACGCATAAAGGAAGAAGGCCGGACTGGTGATATAGATGACACCACGTCCGTCGATCTCACCGTAGGCGACACCCTTGCCGTATCCGTTACGCATACCGCGATCAAACCGTGTGGTGTGTGGCTCACGGAAGATCCAGATGGTCTCACCTGTTTCTGGATCAATCGCGACCACAGCTCTTCGTTCGCCTGCAACCGTGTAGAGCATCCCATCTACGTATAGCGGAGTCGAACGGGATACCGCGAGCGGACGTGGGCCATAGTTATCACCGCGCCAGACCCAAACCACTTCCAGATCTTCGAAGTTGTCGGCGTTGATCTGATCGAGAGGCGAGTAACGAGTGTGTGCAGCATCGGCTCCGATGTAACGCCACTCACCTGAGTGATCCGCTTTGGCCTGAAACCCTCGGACGACCCCCATCGATACGTCTCGCAGATACGCCGCATCCGCCTCATCCAGTGTGACTACAGTACGACTACCGGTCTGACGGGACTGTTCTACGCTCGTAGAGGGTGCCCCTGAAAGATCTCCTCCCGTAAGTGCAGCATACATCACACTCGCGACCAGATAACTTCCGATAGGACTGGGGTGGGATCCATCAGCAGTGAACAACTCTAGGTCCGGTCGCTCCCTCGCTACCTGCTCCCAAGCGAGACCCGCGGGCATGACAGGGCCACCCAGCTCTTCACCGATCGAAGTATAGGCATCGGATAACGCTCCGATCTGATCCGGGTAGGCTTTCTTGGCCCACGTCATGTAAAACCATGGCTCAGCACCAATTTCTCGGACCTGCGCGACTACTTCACGGGCTGACGAATGAAAGGGTTCAGGGTCACCGAGGATTCCGAGCGTAGTATCCGCATAGGTTGTGCCCAACGTGCTTTGTTCCTGAAGGATGACCACATCCCACGATTCTCGAGCCCAGACCCCAGGTAAATGACCGTCCTCGAGATGACCCCTGAGAGAAAAACCACCGTGCGTATGCTGAACAGAGCGAAGGAGGGGACCATTCGGTATTGCTGTGGAGAATGCCTCCAACTGGCTTGGGAGATCATTGTAGTAGATGTAGCTGTTACCAACGAACAGGACATCGATCGTATCGCGTTGGGCCTGAGCTCCCGCCAAGCTGGGCCCGAATACAAGAGTGATCGAGCAAAAAACAGCTACGAAGACCGCTCGCTGAAAACGATATATATAATTCTTTATCTGATTGTTATATAACATTTTATAACCTTATAGTTCATGTGCTTTCTTACATCTATATTGAATCCTATCAGCTAATCGGACGCCTGCGTCCCGGCGGAGCGATGATCGCTCCGAAACCGTGCTCTTCAAGCAGATCATTAAACGCATCGAGTCTCGGACCAACTAAGTCCTGAACTGTGCCACGATGCTGTGTCCAGCGTACACGTAGGTCTCCGAGTACGTCTCGTGAGCCTCTCGTTACACCTGTTTCGGCTCCATCGGCGTTTCCGTGCAGCCAGACGTACTGGAATTTCAGACGCGACGGGAAGTTGATCACCGTTTGTCCATCCACAACCCGTGCCTGATAGAGCGAATCTGCAACGGTCTCTAGATCAGTAGTCAGTCCGTCAGCAGCAGCTTCAACGATGTCGGCTCCTTCCCTGCCCTCGATTCGTTCCAGCAGCGTGCCGATCTGCTCATTCACGTCGTTTACGTCCATTGCTGCGCGATGAATCTCGGTCAATTCAGCGGCAACTTCTGCTACGAACGCATCCTGTTCGATGTATTCAGCGAGTGTAAGGTCCGCACGCGGATCCATACGCACCTCGAGTGGCTGGGTCATCGTGGTCTCCCCGGCGGTGAGCCGAACCTGATAATCACCCGGCACGACCCTTCGGCCTTCCAGTGAACCAAAGACGAACGCATCCGTGATATTGGGGATCTGCTCATGACGTAGATCCCAAACACCCCGGTTGTGGCCGGCACCCAGCGGTACCGGCTCCGCTTCAGGGCTCAAGTCTTCATCAGGATGTGTCGAGTATGTTCGGATCACGTCCCCTGCACTGCTGAGCACTTCGACGGTCACGGTGTCGGTCTCTGTGGGTTCTTCCGCGAGATAGATGTCGAACACTGCACCGTCCGGTGGATTTTGTCCGCCGTCATTTCCGCCAGGGCCTCCTCCACCCGAGAGCGCCAAGCGATACGCATGACGTGGAGGAAGTAGATACGCCTCACCCTCAACCTCCACTGCGTTTTGCAGAGGCGTCAGATCGTCCAGAATCCAGAAGCTCCGGCCTGACGTTGCGGCCACGAGATCGTTTTCGCGACGCTGAATGATGAGATCATTGATCGGTGTATTCGGCAGATCGAGCTGCAACGATTGCCAGTGCCCGCCCTGGTCCCACGATACATACATCCCGGTCTCGGTCCCGAGATACAACAAGTTCGGGCGCACGTGATCTTCACGCACGACCTTGGTCCAAGCTTCCTCTGGGATCCCGTTCGTGCGGTCGTCCCAGCTCTCACCGTAGTCTGTCGTAATCAGGACATGAGGTGTGAAATCATTGAACTTATAGCGTGTATAGGCGACGTATGCGGTCGCCGGATCATGCGGAGAAACCTCGATTGCGTTGATCTGGCCGTCCTCGATGTCGTCCGGAGTAACGTCCGTCCACGTCTGGCCATCATCACGCGTAAGATAGATCAATCCATCGTCGCTACCGGTCCAGATCGTGCCCTGTTCGTGTTCTGATTCGATGACGTAATAGATCGTGCCATAGATCTCTCCACCTGCACCTTCGTTCGTGATCGGTGCACCACCGTATCCTTGCTTGTCGTCTTCGTCACGCGTCAGGTCCGGGCTGATCTCCTCCCAGGACATGCCACGGTCTTCAGTGCGTACGAGATGGTTCGAAGCGTGATAGATCGCCTCGTAGTTGTGCGGGGAGGCAACGATGGGCGCGTTCCAGTTATACCGATACTTCATCTCCCTGCCCTGCAAGGCAGCGGGTAGGACCGGGTACACACCAATGTCTCTCGATGCAGCTGTCTGATGATCGTATTCGCTGATGATGCCCATATAGCAGCCGGCGTAGACGAAGCGTGGATCATCTGGATCGAACGCCGTATACGCGCTCTCGCATCCACCCACCTGATACCAGTCCTTCCAGGTGACGCCGCCCTCGCCCCTGCTCGCGATCGCAACAGAGCTGTTGTCCTGCTGACCACCGTAGACGTAGTAGGGGAATCGGTTGTCCACGTTCACCCGGTAAAACTGTGCAGTCGGCTGATTCTGCTGTGTGGACCAGGACGCACCACCGTTGAATGACACGTTCGCGCCACCGTCGTTGGCGTTGATCATCACATCACTGTCGTTCGGGTTCATCCAGAGATCGTGTGTATCACCGTGGGGCACACGCACGGTCGTGAAGTTTCGACCACCGTCGATCGATTTCATCATCGGCGCGTTCAGAACATAGACCGTCTCCTGGTCGACCGGATCAGTGTAGATCTCGATGTAGTACCAGGCCCGAGCTCGTGCAGACCAGTTGTCGCTGACCAGTTCCCATGAATCGCCTTTGTCATCGGAGCGATAGATACCACCGTCTGGGTCAGCCTCGATGATCGCGAACACCCGATCCGGGTTTGCACGTGACACGTCAATCGAAGTTTTTCCCATCAGTTCAGGCAGTCCGTTTTCGATGGGGTGCCAGTTGTCCCCGGCGTCATTTGATTTCCAGAGACCGCTACCGGGTCCTCCGCTCTGTACCTGCCATGGTAGGCGCCGGTGGTCCCAGAACGCGGCGTACATGATGCGTGGATTCGTCATATCCATCGAAAGATCGGATGCGCCTGAATTCTCATCTACATAAAGGATATGCTCCCAGTTCTCTCCACCGTCCGTCGAGCGGTAAAGGCCCCGTTCTTCATTCGCACCATACGGGGCACCCTGCACCGCGACGTACACTAAATCGGGGTCCGAAGGGTGTACCCTGATACGTGAGATCGCGCGCGAACGATCGAGTCCCACATGGGTCCAGGTTCGGCCTGCGTCGGTCGAGCGGTAGACCCCATTACCGTGAGACGTCATCACACCACGAATCGCGTGTTCGCCCATGCCCACGTACACGACATTGGGGTCCGATTCAGCAACAGCGATCGCACCAACTGACGAGGTCGCGAGCTGGCCATCAGAAACGTTGTCCCAGGTGATACCAGCGTCGGTCGTCTTCCAGATCCCGCCACCCACGGTGCCCATGTAGTACGTCCTCGGTTCCGTAGGTACACCGGTCGATGCCACAGACCGACCACCACGGTAGGGTCCAATCGATCGCCATTCCATCGCACTAAAAACGGAAGAGTCCACCTCAGGCTCTATTTCCTGCGCAGTCACGCCTTGGGACATGCAAAGCATTGCTGCCGGGAGAGCAACTAGAGCGAATGATCTCATGAGTTCATTTCCGTCTCAGGGGGTGAATGGACAGCCTAATCTCTAGGGTAGTCCAATGGTCTTATGGGTTTGAATACTGAGCTTCCACTGGGGGAAACGAAGACAATAAGCGATAGCTTTCGCAGTATTCTTCTCTATATCGGGTCCGTCCATCGGCTGCAGAAAATAATGATCGAATTCCAGGTTTTCGAACTCGGTCGGCATGGCGTCGAGTTGAGGGAAAACGAGCTTCAATTCGTGACCATGAGTCAACTCTAATGGAGCCGAGGCTTTTGGGCTCACACAAATCCAATCGAGACCCTTCGGCGGAGTCTGTGTCCCATTCGTTTCCACTGCCACCTCAAAGTCCTTAGCGTGCAGTGCATCAACTGCAGCTTCGTCTAGTTGCAGCAGGGGTTCGCCACCTGTGCACACGACGTAGCGATTATCGTTCGTCTCGGCCCCACTCATCCATATCTGTTCGACTGCTGTAGCTAGCGATTTCGGATTAGGAAATTTCCCTCCGTCTGGCCCATCTGTACCAACAAAGTCGGTATCACAGAACTGACAGACCGCTGTCTCACGGTCCTCTTCTTTACCTGTCCAGAGGTTACAGCCGGAGAACCTGAGGAAAACCGCAGGCCAACCGGTGTGTGCTCCCTCACCCTGGAGTGTGTAGTAGATCTCCTTAACCGAATACATCTAGAGAATTTCGACCTGCGATAGTCGAGCAACCAGGTTCATCAGTTCGTATCCGTCACGAAGGCTTAGTGGATGAGTCGGGATAAATAAACGTCCGCACGGTATTCAGACCACTACGATGCATCATCTTGAATAGTTGTTACTATCGAACACCCCTTTCAGTTTGTAGGCCATGTTTCCACTTGGTGACGAAAATCCTACCACGCTACCACCGCTGATCACCTTCGCTGTGATCGCGGCATGCACAGCGGTCTGGGTGTTCCTGCAAGGGGCCGGGATGTCAGAGGAGACATACTACAATTCGATTTGCAATCTTGGAGCGATTCCGGCTGAGTTGACTGGAAGTTTCAACATGAGTGAACAGCAGGGTCCATGCCCGACAGGCGGCCTCGGTTGGCCAGCCCTCTTCACATCCATGTTCTCGCACGGAAGTTGGATGCATCTGATCGGAAACTGTTGGATGCTCTGGATCTTTGGTGACAACATTGAAGACTCCATGGGACATCTACGTTTCTTAGTGTTCTTCATCCTGACCGGTCTGATTGCCGCTGGCGCTCACACCTTTATGTCGCCTGACTCGAGCATCCCGATGGTTGGTGCATCAGGCGCGATTAGTGGAATCATGGGCGCGTATTTCATTCTGTACCCGAAGGCGCGTATCAAAACGCTCATTGTGTTCTTCTATTTCATCCGCATCATGCCCATCCCGGCATGGGTATTTCTCGGGATATGGATCGGTATGCAGTTCCTAGGCCTGGGAGCTGCAGCAGCAGGGGACGGCGGAGGTATAGCCTACGCGGCACACCTTGGTGGACTCTTCGCTGGACTCGTCCTGGTTTTCTTGTTCCGTAAGACGAAACCAGCAACCGCCTGGATGTGAGGTAAACAAGGGGCTACAGGCGCAGGACCTCAAAACAACCCCGAGAAAGTGTCTGATTGCCCTCCCATTACAACAAATTGATGGCGAATGGTCACTCACTCAGTGGGCGGCCATTTTCTCCGCGCTCACTTCATCCTGAACAGATAACTCAGCTTCACGAAGAAGCCGTCGTTGCGGCGCTCTAGCCCGCGGAACCGGAAGGACTTCTGCTCGGTGAGCGTGCTTCCGTATCCCGCGAAGACCAGGGTTCCCGGACTCGGCTCGTAGGAGAACAGTGCGTCGAATCCGAAGTTGTTGCGGGTTTGAGCGAGTACCCGTTCGTAGCCCCCGTTTCCGTCTGACCTCACAAGGGGATCATTGGTCCGGCCGTCATCTCGGAGGGCGTCGACGTTCACCGCGTCGTACTCCCCAACGAACCGGAGGAAAATGTCCCGAGTGAGTTGGTACTCCAGCTTGATGCGGGGCAAGGACCTTAGTCGAGCTGAGGTCCGGTCCGTCTTACGCAGGTACTGCTGACGCGTATAACTCCACTCGGCTCGAAGCTTTTCGGTGGGTCGAAAGACGAGGTTGCTGGACCACAGCACCACATAGGAACTCGACCATTCGTCGAAGTTCTCGTCCTGACCGAAGATAAAGAAGCCGTTCGCGCTGAAGCGCGGGGAATTCGGTGTTCGGAAGCTCAGGACTAGGTCGTAGTTGTCCAGATTCGGTTCACCGACGAACGGAATGAACTCCGTGCCGGTCGGCGTCTGATGCTCGATGAACAGACCTTGATACAGGTCAGGCGGATAGTAGAAGCGCTCGATAAACGCTGAAATCCCGATGTTCCATCCACCGCGAAGCGTGAAGTCGTGCCCGAACGTCGACTTTAACCAGTTGTCCGGTGTCCCCCCGTCCATGAATGTCTGATGGAGCCAGTTGGACTCTAGGACCAGACTCGCCTGGTACTGCTCCACGAACGACCCGGCGTTCCCGTAACGGGTGAGGCTCGGCCCACCCCTGAGTGCGACGGTCCCCACACGACTGAGGAAGCCACTCCTTGCGATCAGGTCATCGGACATGCCCTTGAAGGAGACGTTGAAGCCGAACTTGCGACCCTGACGCCGGAGATTCGCGTCCCACAGGTGCCCGTTTTGTGTGACTCCCGAGTTCCTGTCAAAGCTGAATGCGCCCTGCATCTGCAGGTCGTAGATGCCGCGGAACACGAGGCGCGTGTCTGCGCTCACGAGCCTGTTGTAGTTCGCGCCATCAACTCGGTCCGTATAAGCGACGCCGAGTGTCGACTCTTCTCCGAGGTCCCGTTTGACCCGAAGGATGTTGAAGATCGGAGAGCTCCCGTCTCCCGCGAAGTCCGAATCCTTCGCGGACAGGAAGGCCACCTCGGTGCCCGATACCTTTCCGGTGATCTTTGCCGCCACGTCCGGACTGGCGATCCGTCGTGTGTAGATCAATCGGTTTGGCGTCTGGAAGTTCTCGCTGCCTTCTAGGAAGAAGGGTCTCTTCTCAGGAAAAAATACTGCGTTCCTCGGATCGAATTGGGTCTGGCCCGCATCGGCTTCGACCTGTGAGAAGTCCGGATTCACCGAGCCGTTGAGCGTCAGGTTTCTTGTGATGCCCCACCGTACGTTGCCGCCCAATTCCGGAGTGGAGGCATCGTAGCTCCACTGGAATGTACCCGGGCTTCCATCGATGGATGACGTCACGACCGGATTGAGGTCCAACACCAAGCCCCGGTCGAAGTCTTGGAGGTCTTGGAGCGTGCCTCCCTGGGCCAGGAACGAGGCTCGCCCCAGCTGAGCCGGCGTCCAGGTTTGTTCACGGCCCGAGTGTTGAACGCGGCGGATCACGTTAATGCCCCAACTCTGGATATCCGCAGGCTGGAAGGAGACGCTCTTGAAGGGGATCCGCATCTCGATCTGATATCCGAAGGGGGTGAGCTGTCCCTGCGTCTCGTAGATGAAGTCCGGGCTCAGGTCGACCGGGTCCCGCTCGCCACGTCCCCCGAAGCCACGTGACTGTGCGCCCCGTTCGACCCGCGACCCATCGGACTGGATCCCGAGCGGATTGACGCCAAAGACCGTCGCGGTCCGCCCGTCATTGAAAGTGTCCAAGAGGATCTGGATGTGGTCGTCATTCACGATCCGGTCGCGATCGGCCAGAGTGGAACGCACCGTTCCGTGGGGCTCATACGCCTTGATAGCAAAATGGATGGCCGTCGACGAGTACCAGACCAAAACCTCCGTGTTGTCCTCGGCTGCCACGCCGTCTACAGGGCGGTACTGTGAGAAGTCCGTCAGAACTGCGGCTTCGGCCCACGCCGCCTCGTCGAGCACCCCGTCGATGACCACGTCTTGGTCCATGCGGGGAACCATGACGTCCAGCTCTCCTCGACGGCCGCTGTATTCGATTGTCGACGCAGGGACGCCTGCCTGAGGGGTGAGTTGGAGCAGGGCAATCAGAGGGACAAGCATGAACGACGTCTTCCGGGCTCGGTCAGGGCGAGAATCGAAGGACCAATATCACAGCGTTCAATCAGGACATCGGTTCGTGGAATGTCAGCAGCGTCACGAACATGGGCGGCATGTTCAACCATGCCAAGCCGCTCAATCAGGATTTGAGCGGCTGGTGTGTGTCTAACATCACTGTCGCGCCCGTTGCCTTCGATTCAGGGGCAACCTCTTGAGTTCTGGCTCGCCCGGTATGGGGGACGTGTCCTTAGTAGCAGCAGTGCAAGACGCTAGGAACCTCACTTCGGCGTTAGCTAATGTGACCATATTCTCGAAGCACCCTTCGATCACAGCCTCAGAGGGTGAGTCCTTCACCTTGATGCCGTCCATGAAGTACCTGATAAAGACATAGCCACACGGCGGCGGCGGTATCGCCTACGCGGCACACCTCGGTGGGCTCTGCGCTGGGCTCGGTCTGATTTTCCTGTTCCGTAAGACGAAACCAGCAACCGCCTGGATGTGAACTAGACAAGGGGCGCTAGCCTCAGAGTCCAGTGATGAGCCCTGCCCCATCCCAATCACTTCTTGGCCGAGTACGACCTCATATCGGCCATCTTCGTACCCAACGATGGTGATCTGCCCATCAAGGTCAGTACGAAGCACGGTCTCGGCTGCCGAGGTATACGCCTCTAGAGCTTCGGCGTGCGGATGCCCGTAGGTGTTCGATCCTACTGAGATCGCAACAACCTCAGGCTCTGCGTCTTCGAGAAATTCCGATGTGAATCCGTTATAGCTTCCGTGATGTGAGGCCTTGAGCACGGTTACATTGGGCACAACATCCTGTTCGGTCCAAAAGCTCAGCTCTTCGACTTCTGAGTCTCCACTCAAGAAGGCTGAAAAATCCCCATAC
>Ga0310121_10002767_pt1 | contig 16438 bp, 13 predicted proteins | sample CB27_Tmax_986_MG_FD_203504 | JGI IMG/M metagenome (GOLD analysis project Ga0310121, IMG submission 203504) | Marine microbial communities from Western Arctic Ocean, Canada - CB27_Tmax_986 | ecosystem: Environmental > Aquatic > Marine > Oceanic | place: Canada: Western Arctic Ocean | collected...
AAGGTCCGCCGCGAGTCCGAGCGACTCGGGGATGACGAATTGCTGTTCGACAGTGTTCGCCTTGGGGACGTAACGCTCGATAATTCCGCCGCGCGGATAATCAATGGTCCTGTTCGCGGTCTCGCGAGGGGTTATCTCCCCCGTCACGACTCCGGTGACAGGGCCTTCAGTGGTCGCAACCCGTGTCAATGCCCATTGCCACTGGGGGCCATGGCGCGGCGTAAACTGCATCCCGCCGGTGCTGAATCTGGCGCGATGGTTCGGATGGTTCAGTTCAATCGCGTCGTCAAGGCCGATCAGTTCGTTCAAGGCCATCGCTTGGACTTGCCGCGGCTCCAGGTTGAGTGTGTTGGAACTTTGGTGGGAGGCCCCTTTCTCAATGGCGCGAGTGTCTTGCGCCTGAAGCTGGCAGAGAGCCATAACGATCAACGCGACCGTGAGTCTGCCGCTTCCGTTTAACCCAATCATGCGGTAATTCATCTTTGTCTCCCGTTTAGTAATAAACTCGCGAGCATTGTCCGCCCCTGAAGACGGTTTCGCTAACGCTCAACCCGGATGGCCGGGTTCACTCAAAGCCTGGGGGCAAATCGATGCGTCTCCTTCAACCTGGAAGCATGATTGAGCTCGCGGGTGGTTGAGTCAATGAATTTCCCGAACCGGTCGAGGACGACCCTCACCGGGGCCTTTCTTCGTCCGCCCTTCGGTGTGTGCCGGCGGTGGCGCGTGCTCGGCGGGTCGGGTGAAGTTGTTCGCGACGAAGACCCCGGGGCCCCTGTACGAAAAAGCAGGGGGGGCGCACACGCGGTAGGGCCCCGTTCTCGCATATTATTTTATTTTTTTATTTCAATTCTGGCGGTCGGCATCGGAGCAGGTGGCCTAAACCGCGTCTGCGGTCCCAGAATCGGTGAAGGTGGACCGGAGTGACGGATGAGTTGTCGAGGACGGGTATGTTCGACTATGCTTCTGCAATGAGGGTTGCGCTTGTTATTGGACAACGTGCTCATCGAGCGGCTGTGGTGGACGCTGAAATACGAGGAGATTTACCCGAAGGCCTATGCCGATGGGCTGGCTCTACACCAAGGACTTGGAGACTACTTTGCCTACTATAACGGAGAAAGGAGACATTGGGCTCTGGACAAGAAGACCCCGGCAGAGGTATTTGTCGGTGGAGGGGGTTGGACATGATCGAGCGAGATGCCGTCGCTTCGTTTCGGAGACGGGCCGCGCCACGCGACGGCATCAGCAGGGGCGGCTTGTTGACCGCTCAAAACACGCAACAGGCAACCACAGATTCCACCTTAAATTCGCCGGTTCGTGCTCTAAAGATTGGGGGGAGCCGCAGTTTACGGTCATATGAACTTACCAGTCGAGGGGAAACCACGGCCTTCTGTCAACGGAACGGATGATCTGCTCAGAAGGATATTGGTGTCTTGGTCACCGCGTGTTCAGTGGAGCCGTCGGAGGTCCTATTCTAGGATGAACGTCATTGACACGAGTCTCACGCAGCGGGATAATCCACTCAGAATTGAGGGATTTGTATAGGTCGGTTAACCATATGGGATATGTCGGGTCCTGCGATAGAACCGATGTAAGTAGAGGAGGATCGTCAAGAAGTGATCAGGTCATCCTCGACACTGCAACGGTACCGTTCATGAGCAAAGAGACCGGGGGCAGCCGATCATACTCATGCCGAATTTGATCTCTATTGTCTATCTCAATTCAAAGAGGTTCATGGTGCTTATCATGTTCTTCATGATGAATTATCCGCCGATGACCATGCAATTCAGAGATGTAACGCTTGAGACCGGCATTACACACACGTTCACGCCGGTCCCCGATGATTGCGCCCTGCATGGGCCGGTGGGCGACACCACGAAATACTTCGCCGGCGGAGTAGTCGCCGAGGACTTTAACGCAGACGGCTGGTTTGATCTCTACGTGCTCCAGTCGGGGATATTGCCGAATTTGATGTATATCAACAACGAGGGTGCATCCTTTAGCGAAGAAGCCGCGCAGCGAGGTGCTGATCTTGTCGGGTTTGCCATGGGGACGGCGGCCGCCGACTACGATAATGACGGAGACGTGGATATTTGCGTGACGTATTGTTCGTCGCCGCACGTTCTTCTTGTGAATGACGGCAGCGGACATTTTACGGCCAACACCACGATGCTGACCGTCCCCCTGTCCAGTGTTACGAGTCCGTCATGGGGTGATGTCGATAATGACGGTAACTTGGAGCTTGCGGTTGGCCAGTGGAATGACGAGCCTCAGAATGTTTGTCTATATCGAAATGTCGGGGACGGCGTCCTGGAACCTTACGAGTTTCGCGACTTTCCGCACAAGGAAATCCTGTCGTTCACCCCTAGATTTGCAGATTTCAACAACGATCGCCTTTCCGACCTGATGCTGGTTTGCGATGGCCAGGAAACACAGTTGTACATGAACATCGGCAACGGCCGTTTCGAGAATGTAACGGGCACGCATATAACGATTGTGGACGTGAACGGCATGGGTCACACGGTCGGTGACTTTAACAATGACGGGTCTCTGGATATATTCGTGAGCAGCATCATCGCCCATGACATTGGCAATGCACTCTACAAGAACAGGGGAGACGGGACATTTTATGATATCGCGATAAGTGCTGGCGTCAATGATGGTCATTGGGGATGGGGCGCCAGTTTCGGCGATCTGGATAATGACGGTGATCTCGACATTTATCATGTCAATGGCTGGGGACGGCCATTCAACCGGAAGCCCGCTCGGCTTTTCGAGAACCTGGGCGATGATACTTTTGTCGACGTGGCCGCCGCCTCCGGTGCGGCCGACCTGGGGCAGGGAAGGGGAGTCGTTCTGTTCGATTATGACAATGACGGTTATCTGGACATTTTCATTGTGAACCATGAAGAGGCAATATTCGACGTCCAGCCGGTCGAGATTCGTCCGGGAATGCCCGTCCTGCTGCGCAATGAAACCGCGCAGGACAATCACTGGCTGAAAGTTTCTCTGGAGGGCACGCCTCCATTTCACCATCATGGTTTGGGATCGCGGGTTTATCTCAGGATGGAGTCCGGAATGCAGATGCGTGAACTGGACGCCTCCTCAAATTACTTGTCCCAGAATCCAAGCAGGATGGCTCATTTTGGCCTGGGGGCGCGACAGATGGTCGACGAGGTCCGCGCGGAATGGGTCAATGGAGACGCCACCGTGGTCGAGAACGTTGAAGCCGATCAGTTGATCGTCCTTCATAGTCCAATGGCGGAAATATCCAGTCGTCGGGTCGTCATCGGATCGCCAGTCACGGCTGCGGCGGCAGGCGATTTATCACAGGCGGCCATTCGGAGATGGATGATCGAGGGTACGGAGCATGAAGACCCCGTGACCTATACGTTTAACGTGCCTGGAGAGAAGGAATTACGGTTGAATAGGCTTGACCAGGATGGAGAAACGGTTCTCTTTTCCGAGATTTATCGTATCCAGGTCGCGGCCCCGGATAACAAAGTACCGGAATCGCTCTGGTTAAGTCTGAACTGAAGAAGGGTTGAAATATCACCGGCTTCTGCCCAGGGCGTTATGGGATTTTTTTTCGCTGCCTGATCGACCCTCCCGGCAGACTTCACTGCGATCATCCATTCGCCAGGGCTGATAAAGCCGGCCCTGGCGAATGGTGGCGTTTTAGATAGTCCCCGTAGCAAAACCTCAATTCTTGATCCGGAGAGGGGTTGAAATCTCATGATAGGGCGTGGCGAAAGCTCCCCAGCGCCCAAAGTGACTCCGCAAGGGGGCGTGGCGCGCGGTTTGGTGGCTCAAACATGTGCGTCCGGGCGCGGTTTGGCCTTGACCCCTTCCGTCGTCTTGATTTCTGGCCCGCTTCGGCGCCGTTCAGGCCCCGGCGAGGTGGCCGGTCAGCAAGCGCAGGTTGTAGGTCAGCACGCCCCATCCCACATAGGCCTTAAACGATCGCGCCCCTTTCCACAAACACCGTTTCAAACCAAAGCTACGCAGCAGCGTGGAGAGGTTGCCCTCGATCCCCGCGCGCCAGCGCAGCAGACGGCGGAACCAAGGCGCCTGTTTCAAACGCTTTCTCAGTTGGCTCAAGCGCCCCGGCTTGGGCAGCGCGATCTGCTCCACGCCGGCCTCGGCGGCGACTTTTTCATTATGTTTACTGTGACAACGCCGATCGGCCGTCAGTCGCCGCGGCGAAGGAACACCGGGCCGACATCATCGGGATGAGCGCCTTGCTGACCACCACGATGCACTACATGAAGGAAATTGTCGACGGGTTCCGGGAGGCGGGGTTGGGACACGTGCGGACGGCGGTCGGCGGCGCGCCGGTCAGTCAGATGTTCGCCGACGAGATCGGGGGCGACGGCTACGGGGAAAACGCGCCGACGGCGATTGAGTTGTTCAGGGAAATGGCGCCGGGCGACTGACGGGACCGAGAAAGAGACCGCGCGATGGCGGAGGCTATTTCCTGGCGAGTGCCATGTCCATCCACACCGCAAGAATCAGCACGGTTCCGCGCGCCATGTACTTCAGCTCGGGCGACACGGCCAACAGCGTCATGCCGTTGAGCAGACTCGTCATGATCAGCGCGCCGAACAGCACCCCCATCACCGTGCCCCGTCCGCCTCTCAAGCTTGCCCCCCCGATCACGCAAGCCGCGATCGCATCGAGCTCCATCAGATCCCCGACCGTCGTCGTCGAGGCGCCGGCATAGGCCGTCTGCATAAAGCCCGTCATCGCGACGATCGCCCCCAGCAGCGCATAGGCGCCGATCACAACCTTCTGGATCGGGATGCCGGAGAGCAGCGCGGCCTCCTCGTTGTCGCCGATGGCGTAGAGGTAGCGGCCGAACGGGGTGTGCTGGGTGACCACGTAGACCCCGAAGGCGACGACCCCCAGGATCACCACTGACAGCGGGATGCCGCGGAAGCTATTCATCACGATCACCATCAGCAACAGGCCCTGCAATCCGACGAAGGTCTTGAGAAACGCCACTTCGAAAGCGTCGACCGCAAAGCCGTGATCGCGGCGTTGGCGACGCGCGCGGATCTGAGCCAGGACGAAGAGCGCGCCGATGCCCGCAAAGAGCAGATAGCCACTCCACGCGGGGAAATAGTAGGTGGTGAGCAGCGAATAGAGATTCGAGGTATTGCCCGCGCTGACCGGGATCGTCGAATTGTGAATGACCAGCCAGAACGCGCCCTTGAACACCAGCAGTCCGCCCAGGGTGATGATGAAGGCCGGAATCCGCTGCCCTATGATCAGCTTGCCCATCAGCGACCAGACCAGGATGGCGAAGGCGAAGCCTATCGCCAGCGCCAGCGGCGCGGGCAGGTGGTGCTCGAAGATCAGGACGCTGGCGATGCCTCCGATGAGCCCTACCCCGCTGCCGACCGATAGATCGATCATCCCGGGCAACAGGACCAGCAGCATGCCCAGCGCCAACGTGGCGGTGATGGCCAGCTCAATCGACAACATCGACAAGTTGCGCGGGCTGAGAAACTTGTCGGACGCCAGCGCGAAGAAGACCCAGATCAATACGAGCCCGATGGCGATCGAAAAGTCGCGAATGGTAATCTTGCTATGGATGGGGTTCCCCAATGCCTAGTTGTTCGCCATGGCCGCGGCGAGCATCCGCTCCTGCGTGGCTTGCCCGCGATCGAATTGGCCGGCGATTCGCCCATTGCTGAGGATGACGATCCGGTCGCTCATCCCCATCAGCTCGGACAATTCGCTCGAAACCAGCACGACCGCCTTGCCCTGCGTGGTCAAGCGGTTGACCAACTCATAAACCTCGACCTTGGCGCCGACGTCGATGCCGCGCGTGGGCTCATCGAGCAAGATCGCCCGCGGTGCGGTCATCAGCGCCTTGCCGAGCACGACCTTCTGTTGGTTGCCCCCCGACAGGCTGCCGACGATGGTCTCCTGGCCCTTGGCCCGAATGCCCAGCGAGTCAAAGAGCGCCTGGTTGCGGCGTATTTCGCGGTTTTGGTCGATGAGCCACCGCGCGGTGAATTGCCGGAGCGAAGATAGCGACAAGTTGAAGCCGATCGATTTATCCAGGAACAGGCCGTAGCGCTTGCGGTCCTCGCTCACCAGTACCAGGCCCTCGGCGATGGCGTCGGCCGGCGAATGGTCTTTCAACTCGCGACCGTTGACCCGCACCGATCCGTTCAGGCGCTTGCCGTAGAACCCCAGAATATGCAACAGCAGCTCGCTGCGCCCCGCGCCCATCAGCCCGCCCAGGCCCAGGACCTCTCCCGCCCGCACCGTAAAGCTGATATCGCGCAGGACCTCCGCGCCCCCTTCGACCACCGACAAATTCTCTACCGCCAGCACCTCCGCGCCCGGTTCCGCCTGCTTGCGCGGATAAAAATCGACGATCTCCCGGCCCACCATGTGACAGATGACCTCGTCCTTGTCGGTCTCGGCCGCCGCCAGCGTACAGATGGCCCGGCCGTCGCGCAGGACCGTTATCCGATCGGCGATCTGGAAGACCTCGTCGAGCTTGTGCGAAATATACAGGCAGGCGATCCCGCGTTCCCGCAGGCTCCGCACGATCTGCAGTAGCCGCTCGACTTCCGACTCTGTCAGCGCCGCGGTCGGCTCGTCGAGGAGCAGAATCCTGGAGTTCTTGGCCAGCGCCTTAACGATCTCGACCAGTTGCTTTTGGCCGATGCCCAGATCGGCCACCCGTGCCGTCGGGTCCAGCGCGAGATCGTATTCGCGTAACAGCGCGCGCGTATCGGCATACATCTGGTGCCAGTCCACCAGCGCGCCGCGCCGGGGCTCGGCGCCGAGAAAGACGTTCTCCGCCACCGTCATCGCACCGATCAACGCCAACTCCTGGTAAATCACGGCGATACCCGCCGCCTCGGCGTCGGCGATGGAGTGAAACGCCGCGTGCCGACCGCTGATCAACACCCGACCCTCATAGGCGCCGCTCGCATGAACCCCGGAGAGTACTTTGATCAGCGTCGATTTCCCCGCCCCGTTTTCGCCGCACAAGGCGTGGATCTCTCCCGGCACCAGGTCGAACGAGACCCGATCGAGCGCGGTGACACCCGAAAACCGCTTGGTCAATGCCTGGACCTCGAGTACCTTCTCCATGCCTAGTTCCTACCCGGCCGCTCCCGCTCCGGAACGTTGCGATACACGTCCTCATAGGAATGGAACTGGTCCGCAATCACCGTCTCCCGCAGATTCTCTCTGGTAATCACGGTGACCTCCAGCATCACGGCCGGGACGTCTATCTTACCGTTATGCACGGCGTGGCGGGCGATTATCGGCTTGCCCATGGCCAGTTCGACGGCGACCTCGGCGACTTTGTTGGCAAGGTTCTTGATCGGCTTGTAGATGCTCATCGCCTGGGCACCGGCGGCGATGCGTTGGCAGGCGACCAGTTCGGCATCCTGTCCCGTCACCGCGACTTTCCCGCTCAAGCCCTCCTCGAGCAGCGCCTGAATCGCCCCGCCTGCCGTCCCGTCGTTGGTGGCCAGAATGGCGTCGAACGTTGCGCCGTGGTTGGTGATGGCGGCATTGGTGATCTTTTTCGCCATTTCGGGTTTCCAGTTCTCGGCCCAATCCTCGTGCACCACCTCGATCCGGCCGCTGGCGATATAGGACGCGAGGACATTGTCCTGGCCCTGCTTGTACAGAAACGCGTTGTGGTCGGTCTTTGCCCCGTAAATCCGCACGATTCGGCTCTTACGATTCTTGGGCAGCGTGTCGACCAGGTATCGCGCCTGCATCTCCCCGATCCGCATGTTGTCGAACGAGATATACAGGTCGAGGTCGCAGTCGGTGATCAGACGGTCGTAGGCGATGACCGGCGTGTCGGCCTCGTGGGCCAAGTTCACCGCCTTGGCCATCGCCTTGCCATTGTGGGGAACGATCACCAACACGTCGACATTGTTGCTCAGCAAGGCCTGGATATCCTGCATCTGCCGGGTATCGTCGCTATTGGCCGACTGCACCAAGACGCGTGCCCCCAGCGCCTCGGCCCGGGCCGTGAACAAGTCGCGATCCCGCTGCCAGCGCGCCTCTTTGAGCGTGTCCATCGACAGGCCGATGAGCAACTGATCGTTTTCCGCATCGTCGCCGCGGCGGCCGTCGGACTGCCGCGAAAGCGACAGGCCGATAAGCACGCTGAGAATCAAGGACACGATGACTAGACTGATGCGCAGCTTCATGGTGGATCCGTCGTTTGCCAGGGTGGGTGGCCTCAGGCCGGTCAGAGCGGAGTTTCTTAAAAGGTCTTGACCGCAGTGAACCCGGCATCGACCACAATGTTGGTTCCCGAGATGTAGCTGGAACGGTCGGAGGCCAAGAAGACAACGACTTCTCCGACCTCTTTCGTGGCGCCGATCCGACCCAGGACGTTCGCTTTGCGGACTCTTTGCAGGAAATCTTCGGCGTCTTCCAGATTCATGTCCGCCAGGTCACGGGTGAGCATCGGCGTGTCAATCGTCCCCGGAGAGATGGCGTTGACCCGGATGCCGTCGCGGCCCGTTTCCAGGGCCAGGGTCCGGGCCGCGGCGATGACTCCCGCTTTTGCCGCCGCATAGACCACGCACCCCGACAATGAATGGGTCGCCTGGACTGATGAGGTAAATAGAATGCTACCCCCGCCCCGTTTGCGCATCTCCGCAATGGAATATTGCGCACAGAACAAGGCCCCTTTCAGGTCCACGTCCAGCAGGAGATCCATGTCGACTTCCTGCATCTTTTCCAGTTCGACATAGCACTCGACACCCGCATTGGCATGCATCACGTCGAGTCCGCCGTATTCGTCGTCGGCGCGTCGGACCATGTTTTTAACGTCTTCGGAGCGGCTCACATCCCCAAACTGCGCCACCGCGCGACCACCGGCCGCGATAATGGCGTCGACCGTGGCGCGCGCCGCCGACTCGACAACGTCGTTGACCACTACCGACGCGCCGGCCTCCGCCAAGGCGAGCGCCGAGCCGGCGCCAATCCCCGAACCGGCTCCCGTCACAATCGCCACTTTGCCATCCAGTTCAAGAGCCATGAAGTCCTCCTTTCAAAACTCATCAAAAGGTCTTGCTCTACTGCGTTTCGTGGGGCACATTAACAAAAGTCACGTGTGAATTCAACGTACAAGAGCAAGGGGGGCATCTCACGGTTTTAAGAGATGAGCCTCTTCGATTTCCGGTTTGCGCTTGTAAGTTGAATGCACGTTCAGCACCATGGTCTGAAGTGGCGGTGCCGACACCACTCAATGGTTGATTGACTATTGACACGAGCGTCAAGGCCTATCCGGCCCGCTCGGTTAAATGGGATTTCATGCGGCAATGTCCATTGCATACGGAATCGAACTGGAGGAAGAGAACGATGAGCTGGCGATTCAAGCGCAATGCGGCGGTATCCCTGTTCTGTTGCCTGTTATGGATCGCGTCCCGGGACGCCGGGGCGGGTGAAATCTCCCTCAATCAGGCCGGCGTGGTCGTCGACGTTTCAGAAGCCTCGTATGTCCATTATACAATCTCGGAACTGCGGCGGCAGATTGAGCTGATGACCGGTTATGCCCCGGTTTTGTTTTATGATCTGGAGGAGGCACTGGAAACCGGCGAGGTCGAAGAACTCGGGCTTAAACTCCCTGTCAGTTCTCTGGTGGTGGTCGGGCGCGCGATGGCGGATCGTCTCGCACGGCTCCAGCCTGAAGTGACACCGATCACGGATCATTATCCGGGAGACCAGGGGATCGTCCTCAAATCGATGCAGGCGGCCGGGGGCAGGGATATTGTCCTGGCCGCGGGCAGCGACCCGCACGGCACGAATTACGCCGTCATGGAATTGCGGCAATTGCTCACGGAATCACCCTCGGGGCTTGCCGTGTCCGACGCCCTGGACCTGCTGGACAGGCCCACGATAAAAGTGCGGGGTATGTACATACACCAGCACTGGCGCTTCAACTATCCCTATTGTCCGTGGAGTTGGTCGGTCGATGAATGGAAGCGCGTGGTCGATACGCTGGCCTATATGCGTTACAATCTGATGATCCCGATGTCCCATACGGACATCATGGCGCCGCGCGCCACTCCCAGTATCGCCGAAAAGGAATACCTGGACGGCCTGCGCGAGATTATTGATTACGCCCATCGCCGACGTGGGATGAAGGTGTGGCTGATGGAATCGGCGAATATTCTGCAGGATTCCCCGGAACTCGCGCGGCTGGCCCCGGAGCGCCGCGACCATTACATAGAAGAGTGGGTTTGGCCCGCCAAGCCCGAAGAGCCGAGGACGCCGGGCATGAAGGACCCAAGCAATCCCGAAGATTTTACCGCAATGATGGCTCAGCGGGAATCGGTGTTCCGGCATGTGCCGAATGCGGACGGCTATGGATGCATAACTTCTGATCCGGGGCGCAGGATGCCCTGGTGCACCTCGGCCGAATTTGTGAACCTCTTTGTCGGTTACCGTGAATTACTGGAGCGGCATCACGAGCGTCCGGATGAAGTCACCCAGTTTATCTGGCTCAACGATGGCTGGGGCACGGGAACGCAGGAGGAAAACTGGCGCGATGTCATGAGCGACTGGGCGAAAAGGGTGAAGGGCCCCCGGAATTTTCAGATCTGGTTCTGGGATCGGCAGGCGCCGGTCGCGCGGCAAGTGGGTGAAATGTCGCGGACATCGCTAATGACCCACGCTCTCACCGGCGGCGGCAATGATATCGGTTTCACAAAGATCCATTTTGGCAAACAAGCCAAGTTCTCGGGCTCCGGCAACTTAACCTCTGCCGAGGGAATCCGGAAGGTCTTTGACCAGGTCGCCGAGTATCCCGAACTCGTGGGGATCACGGCAAACGCACTCACGTACCTGGTTGAGTTTCCAAATTTGTTCTTCTTTGGCAAGAACGCCGCATGGAGTAGCGAAAAAAAGGACGCGGATGACCTGACCATCCTGCAGGACGCGGCAAGGCACTTCTTTCCTGAGAATGCCGAACCGCTCGCGCAAGCCTGGGCTCAATTGACGGCATCCGGTTCGGAGAACGCTTTTGCCGCCGCTGACCGGATTGAGGAATTGTTGGAAAATAACAAGACGGGAAGGGTCGGGACCATCGGGGCTTTTGTCTTTCCGCAATCGACACAGATCCTGGAGGACCTTGTCCAGATGGTTCGCATTCATGGGGCCGCGGAAAAGGTTCGCGAGGCGGTGGAGCGCAATACCGGCGTAGATGAAGTCCGGGCGGCCGCCCTTGACTGTATGCGAAAAATGCTCGATTGGCAGAAGGCAGTCGGTTATTTCGGCGCCTATGGTCCGGATAAAGTGGTGAGTTGGGACTGGTTCCGGATCGGTCCGGACTCCCAGACCGTGATCGATGCCTGGGAAGAATACATGCAGAACCGGGATGACCGGGAGCAATTACAGCGAAGCATATTTCAGGAGTTATGCATGAACGGTTATACCCATTGGATTGTTTACTCGCTGGTTGGCCAGCATTTGTGGGGTTTTCAGCCAGGGGGGTGGGGCGGATTTCTGCATTCGAATAAATTCAACGATAAGAAACACATCGATGCAATTCCGGAGACGCTGCCCAAGCAAAAGCAGGATGCGTTGAATTGGTATGAATGGTATCGTCAGGTTTTTGAATGAACCATTGCCCTAAAAGGGTGGTACGAACAATATATCTTCTGGGATCTATATGGAAGCGGACGGGGGGCAAGACCGATATGGCATCGTCCCCCGTCGGTCAATCATCAGAAGTTCCAACCAAGGAGATCGGAGAAGGGGTTGACTCGCCCCGGCTGCTAATCATTGTATAGCTCCCAATAATCAACAGGGTTGACCGCGGGGGGATCGGCGAGCAGGGCGATGTAATCCATCTCGAATTGCGTGGTGGTAATGTCGCCCACGTGAATCGCGCCGACTGTAATCAAGCTTGAAGCGATGGTGAAAACGCTTAGCGGGCCGCTACTCGGTGTGATGTCGGTCCAGGCCGGGCTGGTCGGGTTTGGATCAGAACCGTTCTGATACCACAGCGTGATATCGCCCGCCGGATCGGCTTGGAACATAAGACCCTGGAGGGTATCGGGCACGTAAAGTTGCCCCGTATCCGTGCCTACGGCATTGTTCCCGTCCTCCGTAAACAAGATCTTGTTACCGTCTTCACCATCCAATTGGAACAGTCGGCTGCTGGTATCGCCGGTCGGGGAAGGGCCCCAACCACCACTAGGGCCCGATTCACCGGTGTGGATCCCAACAGACATCAGCCCGGAGCCCGGCATCTGGAAGATGCAGATAAAGGTGGTCGTGCCGGCCGTCAGCAGGCCGAATTTGGGGGTGACTTCGACAAACTGAGCTCCCGTCGAGCCGATTTGGGGGACTCCCAATCGCCCTTCGCCGGTGTAGTTGACCTGTGGCGCGCCGCCATTGGGAATCCACGCGAGTTCGCCACAACATTCGAGCGGCACCGTCTCGGGCCAGCCGATATTAAACTGGGCGTGCGTAAAGGTATCCTCGATAATCGTGGTCGGCATGGATACAGGCGGCGGTGTCGGCAACGGCGTCGGGGTGGGCGTCGGCGTCGGGGATTCCGTCGGTACCGGGGTCTCCGTCGGCGTCGGGGTCGGCGTCGGGGCTACGCTTGGCTGAGAGAGCAGGGCGACATAATCGATCAGGAAATCACCGCCGGAGTTGGGGCCCAGGTGGATCGCGCCGACTTCGATGTCGCCTGCTCCACTCGTGATGAAACCGGTCACCGGGCCCGCGCCGTTAATCTCGGTCCAGGCCGAGCTGAGCGGGTTCGGATCGGCGCCGTCCTGATACCACAGCGTGGCATCGCCCGAATCATCGACCTGGAACATGAGACCCTGGAGGGTATTCGTCCTAATATTTGTCCCCGTATCCTCCGAGGCTCCGGCTGCATTGTCTCCGTCGTTCGTAAAGTAGATGTTGCGGTTTCCACCATCCAGTTGGAACATCCGGGTGCTGGTGGCGTTCGGAGCGGAAGGGCCCCAACCAGCGCTACCCATGTCACCTTCGTGGAGACCAATAGAGATGATACCGGCCTCAGGCATCTCGAAGATGCAGATGAATGTAAAATCGTTGCCGGGCGGCAGACTTAATCCGTCGGCGGGGACCGTTGTGAGAAATTGAGCCCGCGTAGCACCGGTTTGAGGGATTGCTATTCGCCCGTCACCCGTATAATTGACGGTTGGCGCACCGCCGTTGCCCTGCCATTCGAGACCAGGAGGACCCACTTCTTCGAGCGGCTCGGTGCGGGGCCAGTCGAGAAGATGGGAGCTGCGCGAAAAGGTATCCCTGAGAATCGTGGTCTGTGCAATGACGGATGGGCTCGAAAAGCCCATCAAGAACGTCGATAAGATCGAAGCCGCCCATATCGATCGTGCGCCCTGACCAGACCTACTAATCCTTTTTAACTGTCTCACCGTTCTTTCTCCTTTTCTCGTTCGAGCCGTCCTCGCCTGAACATTTTGTGTCAAATAAGAGCATGCGGCGGGGTAGCCTCCGCATGCCCTCATCGACAGTTTAGCCGACATAATGCCGCCAGTCCTAATCGAGCACGAATTCGGACAATTCGGCGGGGACCTTTTGCGCATCATGAAGCACGGCGACGTAATCAAGAAGTAAAGGCGAGGAGGCGCCGCCCACGTGGAGCGCGCCGACTTCTACGTCGCCCAGTCCGCTGCTGATGAAGCCGGTCAGCGGGCCGCCGCCCGGTGTGATCTGGGTCCAGCCCGGGCTGAGCGGGCTCGTTTCGGCGCCGTCCTGATACCACAGTGTGATATCGCTCCCTACCGTATCACTGAGAGCCTCGACGCAGAACATGAGCCCCTGGGAGGTACCCGGCGTAAAATCTTGCCCCGTATCCTCCCCTGCTCCAGCAGCAACGTCCCCATCGTCTGTAAAATAGACATCGCCGGTTAGACCATCCAATTGGAACATCCGGGTGCTGGTCTCGCCAGCCGGGGAGGGGCCCCAACCAGCGGCGTCAGCATCGTGGAGCCCAATAGACATCAGTCCGCCGGCAGGCATATTGAAAATGCAGATGAAGATAAGATTATTCCCGTCCGTCGGCAGGCTTAATCCGTCGCCAGGGACGGTTGTGAGAAACTGATCCCTCAGAGCGCCACCTTGGCGGATGGACATATTTCCGGCGCCATCGAAACTGATTGGCGGTCCGCCATTGCCCTGCCATTCGAGACCCGCGGGCCCAGTTTCGACCGGCTCGGTAGCAGGCCAGCCGAGATCAAGCATGGCGTGTGTAAAGGTATCCTCGAGAATCGTGGTCTGCGCCATGACGGATTGGCCCGAGAGGCCCAGCAAAAACGCCGACATCATCAAAGCCGCCAATATCGAGAGCGCGCCTTGACGGGAACTTCTACTTCTCTTTGACTGTCTCATCGTTCTTTCTCCTCTTTTCATTTGAGTTGTCCTCACCTAGAGAAAGGCACCGACCCTTGACGAGCCGTCCCCCCCTACGACATGCTTCCACGATTACTCCTTTCCCCAGATATGTAACCCCCCACGGGTGCCGATCAGACCTCGGCGCGCGAACGATTCGGCGCAACCGGTTTTCACGGGTGGTTGGGAGGGGCCCCATAGCCCGTGCCAAACCCCCACGTATCGTGGTACCAAACGTCGCCTTTGCTAACCGTCCCGTTCGTGGGATCGTAGAACAACAATGGCAAGAGCGGCTGAGCAACGTCGTCCCCCCCCGCGTCTTGCCACCACCCGAGGTCGGGACCCGCGCTCACCATTGACCAGTGATAAGCCGAGAAAATCCAGAAAGGCGGCAGATTGTAGTCCTTCGAATTAAAAAACACGCTGGCGTTTTTGCCTTTTGGGGTTGTCCACGTATTGCTGTTGAAAAAATCAAAGGGAATCTCGGTGATATAAGCGATGGGAGTCGTTAACCTTTTTCCGATTGTTTGGGCCGAGTAGTCCGTTCGAAGAAACCAACTCATCCTGGGATTTTTATCGTTAGGACGCGTCCAATAGGCCAGATTGCGGCCATAATCCGTTTCATAGGCCCGCAACGCGGTGACGATGGCCTTCATGTCAGCCTTTGTTCGTGATATCTTGGACCGGGTCTGCGCTTCCAGGAAATTGGGAACGGCAATGGCCGCCAAAATCGCGATGATCGCCACCACGATCAGAAGCTCGATCAAAGTGAATGCTTTCCTGTTATTGCGATGGCCGCGCAAGCACGGGGCAGTGTAACCGGATAAATCCGTATGCGGCGCACTCGAAAGGCATCGACTGAGGTTTTTGAGCGTTTTGTCGCCGACGTGATTGGAATGGGCAGTGTGGTTCGTGGCGACTTCTCGGAGAGATGCGGCGACTTGGAAGCACTGGGCTATAGGCACGCCGTGACGACTCCTGCCAAGGGCCGCAAAACCGCTTCGGACTGGTTGCCATGAGGACACCGAGTGCTCGTGCCGTTAAAAACGGGGATAGAATTTTCTCTCATGTCCACCGACAGTGAGGCATGATAGAGATGCGCCTGCTTTTTGTCAAGCCTTTTTTCAGGATCTTTTCCTAATGGTCCGCTTCCGTGGAATATGCCACAGAACCCGGACTGGCTAAGACGGGTCAGTTTTGGTCAGCCCCTTGGATATCTACAACCGTTTCCTTAGTCGCATGTGCGCTATTCCGGGCCCGGGATTTCGACTTCCCAACAACCGCAAAACCTCTCTATTCAAGAGATTATCGCCATAACCTCTTTATTGTCAATACCTCACGTGCATCCAAGGCAAATTTCGCGTGCGTGGTTCTTAGGCAACTTGATTCGGCCATAAGGTAATTCTTAATCGCCTGGAAGCCCGCTTCTATTTCGTGTGAACACCCGGTGTAGAGTAACCATTGTACGTTCATCGCGGGGATTTGAGGAGGTTGCCTTCCTCCTCCACCGCTGTAACACGTATGCATCATTTTAACGCACACTGTTTCGTCATCCCCAAATTCCAGTGTAGTGTCTCACGCTGATTGCAGATTACCCAGTGTGGCGCGGGCGCGGCGGACTTTTTCGAGAATCGTCTCGGTCTTGGCGGTCCAAGTAATGGATCGGGGGTCCTTGTTATGAGCGTCGATATAATCGGTAATGGTTTGAATCAGTTCGGGCACATCGGCGAAAGCTCCGCGCCGGATGCACTTGTCGGTCAGGTCGCGGAACCAGCGTTCGATCAGGTTGAGCCAGGAACTGGAGGTTGGCGTGAAGTGCATATGAAAGCACTTGTGGCGCGCCAGCCATTTGTGGACCTTGGGATGTTTGTGCGTCGCATAGTTGTCGGCGATGATGTGCAACTCCAACTCGGCCGGGGTCTGCGCGTCGATGAGTTTGAGGAACTTGATCCATTCCTGATGGCGATGGCGGCTCATACACGTTCCGATCAGTCGGCCTTGCGCCAATTCGATCGCGGCGAACAGCGTCGTCGTGCCGTTGGGT
>Ga0310121_10002768_pt1 | contig 16429 bp, 18 predicted proteins | sample CB27_Tmax_986_MG_FD_203504 | JGI IMG/M metagenome (GOLD analysis project Ga0310121, IMG submission 203504) | Marine microbial communities from Western Arctic Ocean, Canada - CB27_Tmax_986 | ecosystem: Environmental > Aquatic > Marine > Oceanic | place: Canada: Western Arctic Ocean | collected...
TTCTCCTACGTGACAATAACAAATTATTTCTTTATCTTTTGTAATACCAAATTTTTCAAATAGATTATTTAGATTTTCAATTGTTTTAAAGATGTAACCATCATCTCCAACTGCCAATTCCCAGGGAAAGTTTTTTGAATTTGGAATTCTACCGGATTTTGGTCCAGCGGCAATAATTCCATTGAATTCATCAGGACTACGAGTATCTAGTAAGATTGAACCAGAGTCGTCAAGTTTGGACAATACATATTCATGATCAACTTTGAAATCAAGTTTAGATTGAGTTATAACAAAATCGGTATTATTGATTGCTTCAACTTTATCAGTAACAGGATAACCTAGGGACGCCCATTTAGAGAAACTGAGATCGAGGTATTTTACTTTAAGACCATAATATGTCAATGACCAAAATAGACGTGAAGCAGTTGCACCACCGCGATCGCCGCAAATTACAAGAATAGAATCATTTTTAATTCCAAGAATACTAAGCAACTCTTCGATTTTTTCCTTAGGAGCGACGTCAAAATACGAAGAATCTGCATTAATGTCTAAGATTTTATCGTATGGGACTAGCCGGGAATTAGGAATATGTGATGAGCTATATTCTCTAGGAGATCGAATATCAAGAACAACAACATTAGAATCAAGAAGATTGTCTTTTAGCCATTCGGCGTTTAACAAAATAGACATTATTTTTTCCTCAAAATAAATTTCAGATGATTATTTTCTTCTTTAATTTCAATTATTTCATGTCCAACACGATTGGCCCACGCAGGTATATCTTCTTTAGAAGCTGGATCAGTAGCAGATATTTCAAGAACCTGTCCACTTTCCATCTTGGAAATAAATTGTTTAGTCTTAAGAACAGGAATTGGGCATACAAGTCCTTTTACATCAAGTAATTGATCTATTTTCATAAAAAGTCACCAAGAAATAATTTAGCTATTATTGTTTTTTATGGCTATCTTAAAAACACCTTCGTCAGTTTCTTCGGAACTGAGAACCTCGTGTCCGCCTTTTTTAACTGCTGAAGGAATATTTATCGTAGAAGGTAGGTGATCAACAATAACTTCTAAGACTTCTCCATCTTCTAATGTGTTTAGTTCTTTAAGGGTGAGGATAACTGGCCATGGGCATACTTGTCCAATGAGATCAAGTTTCTTACTTTGTTGTTGCATTAATCATTCCACTCCTATATTTAATTGATTTAACAAGATATCTGATGCAATCATATCATTTACGTCTTTCGAGATGTTAACTGTTCCATTTCCTTTACCTAGAACAGTACCAATAATATGTGGATCATAACCTGCAGATTTTAGATCAGAACTAATGTTTGTAATTATATTAGGAGAAGCAATTACTGCAACTGCGCCATTAGTACCTGCAGTAGCATTATCCATAAGGAAATTCTCAGTAGCGTATTTAACGAATTCAGGATAACGGAGAGGAAGGTTATCTAGAGATATGTTCACTTGTGCGTTATCTGCATGTTCTTTAAAGATCATTATACCTGGTCCAGACAAGTCGCCCGTTGCAAGAACGTGTTCATTGATATCAAATGAATTACCAAATTCGGGCAAATACTTGTTGATTATTTCTGCAACCTTCAAATTTGGTTCATTCATAGTACTAATAACAGAATTTTTAGCATTTTCAACATCTTTGAGTGTATAACCAGTTTTTTCCAAGTCTTGTAAAAATGTTTCGTCTGCAACGCAGGATAAGAAGACATTAATTGGAGCTAAATCGCCAAATGGACGAGTAACCAGAATCTGCATACCAGTATTTAGAAGATTTAATTTAGTAGGAGGTTCCTTCCTAAGAGTTCCAAACAGAGTAGCGCCAATCAGCAATTTTCCACGCTGAGGTGATTCAGATGTTAGAAGTTCAATATTATATTTGTTTGCAAAAGTTTCCATATTTTTAGAAATATTATTTTTAATTTCTTCATTAGGTGCATCAACAACAGGTAAAACCTTTAGTTCTTCGAAACAACCAAGAGAAATTAAATCATTTAGAGAATTGGAGATGGCGACATTTGTTTGCTGTTCAGATGAAGGATCGGCAGTAGGATCAATAATTTGAATTGTATCATTATTTGATAAACACCAACCATCGGATCTACCTTCTTCGTAGGATATGAAATCAAACAATGCAAATTCTGCTTCTGGAAAACCGGTAATGATTGAATGGCCCTTACCAACAGTAAAATGAACGTCAGATTTAGAAATAGATGAATATAGTGTATTCAATAATGCTTGAAACTTTTCTTGCTTCTCAGCATTTTTCTGAAAGACTTGCAACAAAGAGATTGCACGTTTTGGGTTAATCTTTCTTAAATCGTCAAGATCAATTTCAGGATTAGAAGGATTATAGATTCTACGAGTTATTACAGGACCATTTTCAGTTAATGGAAATATATCGGCGTCAACCCTCTCCCCTAAAGAGATTCCCATCTGTTTCAGGCTAGGTCTTAGGTTATGCAAACTAGGATATACTACTGTATTTAGATCAACTTTCACAGCACAGCCTGCCACCCACCTTAACGGGTCCATGCCCATTTCTCTATATTTGGAGACATTGTCCCAGAATTCTTGTATTGTGCTCATGAGTGAAACAATTAAACAGACGTCGAAAAGTATATAAATATAACGGCATTATAAAATAGAGAGAATAAGAAATGTCAAACATAAATGTAAATCGAAGAGATTTTATCAAGTATATCGGGGGAGCAGCTGTCGGTTTAGGGATTGGAGGAGCAGGTTATCTGTCTGCCAACTCTCAAGTCGGTACAGTAACAAGTGAACTTGAACAGGTAAAAGAAGAACTAAAAGGAAGAGGACATTTAGGATATGTCTTCGGCGCGGAAGGATCAATTGCGACAATTGACCTAGCTCGTGGAAAAGTCCTAGCTTCATCAGGACCTACATGGATTGCAGATGCAGGACGTGTAGACTGGGCCAACCACTATCCAGATAAAAATGGAAATGTTTGGGGACTTGGAAGGGATGGTGGAAAAGCTACTGTGTATCAAGTAAATCCGTCAACGAATGAGAAGTTAACAGAAATACCATTAGAAGGAGCGTGGAGATCTGCATTAGCAGAGACTGATGTAGATGGGAAATATGGATATTTTTTGAATCTATTAGTTGCTAAAATTCCAGATGAGCAATTACTGGGGGCAAGAGGTGAAGTTGAAAACATTGCTTCGTCAGATACAATATCTCCTTCAATAATCTATAAAGTTGATCTTCAAAGTGGAAAGATAGTAGGTGAACTCGAAGTTCCAAAGTTTTGTTGTGATGTTGCTATTGCACCTGATGGCAAATTGTGGCTTACAAATCAATTAGAGAGTTTGTTAACAGTAGTAGATACAAATAGTTTCACTGTGGAAGAGCATTTAGCGGAAGAATATTCAGATTGGGGAGGAAGCATGGTAACAATTTCTCCAAACAATGATTTGGCATTCATTGAAGTAAATTCAGGAGCAAATTGGTCAATTATTGATAAAGATATCTTTGCTAATGCGGATGGAGAAGAAATGGTTTGGGATATAAAAGCAAAAGAGATAATAAAAAGATTTCCATTAAAAGATGCATCTCCAAGAACAAGTGAATTTACTCCTGATGGAAAATACTGCATTGTAAGAACTAGACCAGCATCAATAGTATATGACACGGAAAGTCTCACGGAAGTTACAAAGATTGAAATCGAAAATTCAGGTCATCCAGCGTTCAGTCCAGATAGCAGTCTTGCATATATACCAAATCCAAGAGACAGTTCAGTCGATGTGTTCGAGGTAGGCTCGTTTAAGAAAGTAGACAGTCTAAAATTACCTTATTCGCCATCAAAAATTGTTCCAATAAATACAAACAATTACTAAGTGGAGTAGTTGTCAGAACAGAACAATCAGAAGCTGCTATTAGTTAGCGCAATAATAACAGCGCTAACAATAGGTTTTTTGATTGGAGGAACTTTTGTTTATCATACGAATAGTGAAATAGAATTAGAACAGTATCAAGCAGTAGTATTCAATACTATAAGTAAAACAGCAACTGTAATAGATAATTATCTTCTTACTAGTTTAACAAATATCAATATTGAAATCGATTCTGGTCAATATGGCGCACATTATAATGAAAAGAATAACAAATTATATCTTATTCATGATGGTGAATCTGAATTGTTAACATTAGATCCGCAATCATTAGAAATACAATCAAAAGTCAGAGTTGGTCCAAATCTTCAACATGCAGGAATATTTGATGACAAAGGAGATATATTTTTCTTAATAAGTAGAGATTCGAATTCCTTGGTAATGATTAATACGACGACGGATAGAATAATAGCCAGGATAGAAGTTCAAGAACAGCCACATCACGTAGCATTATTATCGGATTCTGTTGCAGTTACAAATACAGGATCACAATCAATATCCATTGTAGATTTCAGAGAATTAGAGGTAGTAAATAACATTAAGATCGATGCAGACCCTTTAATGATAGTGTCAGATAAAGATGAAAGAATTATTGTTGGAGCAATAAGACCTGCAAAGCTTTTCTTCATAGATAATGAAGAAGTAAAGAATAGCATAAACTTAGAATCAGATCCGCATGGAATAGCAGTAACTGCAGATGGGGAAAACGTTATTGTCACGTTGCCTGAAGAAGACAAGGTATTGATCATAAACATGAAGGGAGAAATAATTAAAGAGCTTCAAACAGGAGATTTTCCTCATAATATCGATATTGAACCCAATGGAAACTATGGATATATCAGCAATAGTAACGATGCAACTGTATCTGTAATTGATTTGAATAAGTTTGAAATTATTGCAACAATAGAAACAGGAAATGGATCTCACAATGTGCAATTTTACAACATAATGAATAGTAATACGGGATTAAATGTGGCAAAAGATGATGCAAAAATTGTTAGTGCGAATTTCAATTGTGGAGGTTAGAGCATGTTAGAATACAATAATATTTTATCATTAGGTGCAACTTTACTCATTGGACTGGGATTTGGAATACTTCTGCAAAAAGGACGCTTTTGTTTTACTAGTGCATTAAGAGATTTTATTGCGTTCAAAGATACAAGAGTGCTAAATGGAGTAATTATTGGAATTGTAACGATGATGCTTGGCACAAGTATAGCATATGTGTTAGGGGTTTCTAGTTCTAATTTCTGGGTATCAAATTACGGACTATCGAACGTCATAGGAGGATTCATTTTCGGAATAGGAATGGTCTACGGTGGAGGATGTGCGTCAGGTACATTATATCGTGCGGGAGAAGGATACATGCATTATTGGTTGTTATTGATTTCAGCCTGTGTGGGATACATAGCATTTGCTGCACTATTTCCAGAAGTCTTTTTACCATATTTCTTTGTTCCATTACAAATTTTTGATGGTTATAGTGTTATTTCGAGTTTAGAATTATTCTCGCCGATTGTCCCAGTGTTATTGATAAGTGCGGCAGTGGTTTATTTACGAAGTAAGAACAAATTATTTATAAATCAAACAATCCAAGGTCTAAAAATATCTAATATTTCGTCAGAGAGTCTCAAAGCAGAATGGGATACAAAATTAGTCGGATTAGGAATGGGGGTATTAGCCACATTATGGTTTGTCGTTTGGGGGACGTTAAGTGTTACAGGACCTCAGGCAAGATGGACAGGATTAGTTTATAGTGAAATATTTGGTATAGAAACTCTTCAGAATAATATTTATTGGAATAGTGTTGTATTTCGTGATGGTATATTTTCAATTAGCTTAGATATGATATTATTTGTAAGTTTAATTCTAGGAGCTTTCATCTCAGCATATTTAAGCGGAGATTTTAAGATAAGAGTAATAAAGAGATCAAGAATTCCAAATGCGGTAATTGGTGGATTGGTTATGGGTTTCGGTTCAAGAATGGCGCCAGGTTGTAACATCAGCAATACATTTAGTGGATTGGCGTTTTTGTCCGTAGCAGGTTTTATAACATCGCTAGGTCTGTTATTAGGAGTATATGTTGCCACTCACTGGATGTTTAGAAGGTCAGGTTGTGCAATATGATATTACTGATTATAAATCATCATCTTTGAAGGCAATAGCATGTATTTCCAACCATATAATTTTTTGAATATATTTTCCAATACCTTGTTTGTATTCAGCTATATTGCGTCCTTTTTTAATCTTAATATTTTTAAATCCAGCGTCAAGGATTTTGGCATTATCTGTTACATACTTGTCAATTAAATGATTAACGTATCTATCCCACAATCTTATCTACTAAATTTTACTACGTAAGATAATAATTATTTCTGCACTAATTTTAATCGGTAAAGGAACATATCCACGGATAGTAGGAATTTTTTTTGTGAATTTTTGCTGATAATACCATTCATCGTTGGTACGTTCATTAAACCATTTTGGATTAAATTTCTGTATATGAGGAGAATCATGGTCTTTTTCAGAGCCTTGAAAAAGACGGTCAAATCGTTCAGATATCCAATGAGGTGTAGTTATTATTACTTTTTTTGAGGCTATTCGTTGAATCTCTTTGTAAAAAAGTTCAGGATTTTTTAGATGTTCAATAGTATGTTCTGATAAGACAACTTCAAATTCATTATCTCCATAAGGTAATTTATTATTTGCGTCCACTTCATCAAATCTATCTGCATCAAATTTGCCAAATTTGTCGCTATCTATATCTGCTCCAACAATGTAATCACATAAAGGGTAAATATAGTGATATTGTTCGTGCATGTGATTTCCAATTGCAATATCTAATAAATTTTTATACCTCATTCGATAAAACCTTACTTTGTTATGATATTTAATAATTATATAAGTGATTATATATCTCTTAAGAGAATTAGATATAATATTAAATGAATGAAAAGAAAATCGATGATGATGAAATAAAAGAAATAGAAAAATATGCAATAATAATAGATATGGAGGGGGAAGTTTGTCCATATCCTCAGATAATTGCACGAGAAGAAATTAGGAAAATTAATTCAAGAGAAGTTGTTGTTATTAAAACAGATCACGTAATGGCAACAAAAGCAGTTCCGCAATCAGTTATTGAAGATGTATCAGAATATGGAATATGGAAATCAGGCTCAGGACAGTATAAAATAGTGTTATGGAAAAAATAATTAATAATTCGCAAATGAAAGATTATATTAATAATATATTACAAACAAGGTTATTCAATTGACATTAAGAATAGCGTATGCAGGAATGGTTCAATTGGCGGCACAACTTTTAACATTGGTCACTGGGCTTATTTTTGTCGCACTTGTAACTAGAAATCTTACTATTGAGTAATTTGGTTTATGGCAGACATTAGGAAGTTCATTAGGATTGTTGCTGATACCCCTTGCGCCTTTAAGTTATTGGACAGTAAGATATTCGGCAAGAGGGTATGACGTAGGAAAAACATCTTTGTTAGCAGGAGTTATGTCAATACCAATTTTCGTCATAGTATATTTAATGTTGGCATTAACTGCATCAGCATCAATTGAAGCGATATTATTTTTTGTACTATTGTATATGATTCAAATACCATCTTTATGTGTTTGGACATCTGTAAAACCAACGGCAATGGCATATAAACCACAATATTTAGGATATGCAACAATTGCTTTAGAAATTGGAAAAATATTGGGTGCTTTTTATACAATAGCAATATTAAAATTAGGTTTAACTGGAGCAATTTTAGCGTTAACATTAGGACAATTCTTTCAATTGGCAATCATTATCTATGTTATAAAACCAAAATTACGAGGAACATTTAATTTTTCAATTTTGAAGAAATGGTATAAAACTTCATGGATTCCAATAGCTAGTGTGTCAGCTTCAAGGTTATCAATTGCAGATTCCATAGTAGTTTCTGTTATTCTTGGATCAACTACAGTAGTTGGTTTATTTCAGGCAAGTAGAGTCTTTACATTAATAGTAAGATATAGTGAAACATTTTTACGAGTTTTAAATCCTAAATTAATTCGTGATGACAAATATGAAGATATAGTATTAACAATGAGATTACAGGCATTAGTAGCTGTACCAATGGTTGCAGGAGCGTTGATGTTATCGGAATCGCTTTTAGGAATATTAGGAGTACAGTATATGCAAGCAACAAATGTGTTAAGAATTTTAACAATCGTGGCAGTATTAGAAGGAATAGAAGTTCTAATATGGAGTATATTAACAGGAATAGAAAAAAGTGATCAGAATATAGAAGATTTACAATTTAATAAATTAAAGAATAGTTGGTTAATAAAAATACCATTAATAGATTTAACAAAATACGCAATATATTTTCCAACATTAGCTATCATAATGTATATTTCAAGAGGAATTGGAAATGAATTAAGTTTGAGTATGTATTGGGCAATTATTTTATTATTAGTAACAATACCTATCACAATTTATAAAATCATATTAGTAAAGCGTGCAATAAAATTAGAAGTTCCAAAATTATCAATATTAACATATATTATATCAGGAATAATCATGTCTGGATTCTTATATTATTATACGCAATTAATTCCGTTAACAAAGACTTCAACAATAGAAGTAATTTTGTATATAATTCCTCCAGGAATGGCGTCAGTATTAATATATTCCATAGTAGTAATAACCTTAGATTCATTTGCTAGAAAGATGATAAAAGATCTAATTAATAGAAAAAATTAAGGAAATTGAACAGGCCCGGAGAGACTTGAACTCCCGGTCTCCAGCTCCGCAAGCTGACGCCTTAATCCGATCTAGGCTACGGGCCTACACATATACTGGATGTAACAACTAGAATATAAAATCAGATATAGATGAGGATGGGATGTAGGTATTGTGAGCTTGTCAAAGACAAAGGAATATGTAATACAATTTTTAACAGAATCGATTGGAATTCCGAATAAATTGGAACATGTTTATGAAGATATTCCTGATGACATAATTAAACAAATTTCTGTTGTATTGACTGGAAATGATATAGAAACTGAAACATTTGATTGTAGTTCAGCTCCTGAAGTTGATGAATTTATTAGATGGGCGCAAGAGATTTATGAAGAGCTTTGTAAAAATAATAACATTCCTGCAATATGGAAAAGCAGATGGCCTAATGGGAATATATTTGCAGTTGCATTAACTCATGATTCAGATAGCATCGAAGTAACAAAAGAACATCTTCAAGAAGTAAAAGAAAGATTTAGTGAAGAGGACTTTGAAGAAGCGCTAAATAATAACAAGAATTTATATTGGAATGTAGAACGAATAAAGGAGATTGAAGAGAAATTTGATTTTAAATCGTCTTTTTATTTTTTGACAAGTGAATATAATGTTGCCAAACACAAGAATATATTAAATGAATTAGATAGAAGCGGTTGGGAAATTGGTCTTCATGCGGGATTTGAGACACATGAAAACGAAGAGAAAATGAACAGGGATATAGAGGAATTCAAAAGGCAATTAGAAATTCAACCAATAGGTGTGCGTGAACATTATTTACAGTTTGACTATCATAAAACATTGAATTTTTTAGAAAGAAATGATTTTGTGTATGATACTTCACTAGGGTTTAGAGAACATCCAGGATTTCTTTTAGGAACATCATTGCCATTCAATCCTCCAAATGAGAATTGGGAAAAGAGAAACATATTGGAATTACCTTTAATCATAATGGATACAAGTTTATGGGGGTATATGAAATTAGATGAAGATGAAGGAATGAAATTAATTCAAGATTATATAATAAATACCAAAAAATTTGGAGGATTACTGACCATATTATGGCATCAAGAAGCATTATTGATGAAAAAAGGCAATATTTATCCAAAAATTCTAGAGAGATTATCGAAGGAAAAGTGTTTTGTATCGTCTGGAATCGGAATAGCGAAATGGTGGAATGCAAGAAGTGATGTAGATATATCAATTATAAATGATAGTGAGAAAGGGTGGAAATGTACGGTCAAGAATGTTGTGAAAGGGACATGTGTAGAAATGAAGAATTTTGATATAACAAAGGAAGTTTCAATAAACGGTAAAGGAAGGATAATTCATAAATCAGAAGCGGATGGAGAGATATATTATATGATTGAGTTAGAAGGAGATTGTGAGTTATTCTATGTCTAAAAATGTACTAGTAACAGGCTCTGGAGGAATAGGTGGAGTAAATTTTGTTAATGCATTAAAACTCGCTAAAAGAGAATATTCAATTTCAGGAACAGATTTTAACAAATATTATTTGGAATTACCAGATCTTGATTTTAAATATATAACTCCAAGACATACAGATCCTAAATTTTTAGAGAAGATTAGAGAAATAATAGATAAAGATAAAATAGATTTCTTACATCCCAGTCCTCATTCAGAAGCTGGTGTAATTGCAAAGGAAATAGATGGTATAAACACTGCTACATACTTGCCTAGATATGAGATAATCATTAGAGATAAGTTAGAAACACAGGAAATATTAGAAAAAAATCAAATCCCTGTAGCAAAAACAGAGAAAATTAGTTCGTTAAATGAAATTAAATCAGTTATGGAAAAATTTAATGATGAGAGGGTTTGGGTACGAATGAAAAGTGGTGCAGGAGGAAAATTAAGTTTATTATGTGAAACCGAAGAACAAATAGAAGATTGGATTAGAATATGGGTAAACAGAGGGACTGCGGAATATACAGATTTTATGATTCAAGAATATCTACCAGGTAGGAACATTGCATGTGATAGTCTTTGGCATAATGGAAAGATGATTGCGTCATTTACAAGAGAAAGATTAGAATATCCATTCAAACACATATCACCGTCAGGAATTACTGGCACTCCAACAGTATCTAGAATCATTATTGATGAGAAGGTCAATGAAATTGCGAAAAAAGCAATTTTGGCTTCAGATCCTAATCCAAATGGAAGTTATGCAGTGGATTTGAAAGGAAACAAAGAAGATAATCCAACTGTAACAGAAATAGATTCTGGAAAATTCCACACTACCACTGCATTATGGGGAATAGTAGCAAACAAACTTAGATTAGATGAAAGGAAAAATTTGTCAGATTATTATTGTGCAATAGGAATGAATGATGTAGAACCTGAGGATCTTGGTGTAGATATCTATCCAGATAATCTATACTTAATTCGACACATAGATACAGGAACATGGATTTGGAAAGAGGATGGGTATAAGGTAAGGATACTTTGATTGAATTAGTTATTTTTGATCTAGATGGAACATTAATTAAATTACCTGTAAGATATGATTTTCTTAGAAATGAATTAAGGGATAAGTTCAGCATACAAGGAGAATTATTTCTTATTCCTATGATATTAGAAAGAACAAAAGACAATAATGAAGTGAAAAATGAGGCATTCGAGCTTATTTGTAAAGAAGAATGTAATGCAATAGATGGTTTAGAAGTTCATGAAGGTGCAATTGAAGCAATAAAAGAAATTCATTCAAAGAATAAGAAAATTGCTTTAGTTACATTACAATGTGAACGTGCAGCAAATCAAATTTTAGAGATAATGGGAATCAGAGATTTATTTTTGAATATATTTACACGAGACGATTATACAGATAGATATGAACAAATTATCAAGACAATGAGAGAATTCGATATTACTGCAGATAGTACATTGATGATTGGGGATAGAATCAATGACTTCGAATCGGCAGAAAAAATCGGCTGTAAATCGATAATTATCAGGCGCGGGGAACAGGAAGGAAATGATAAGATGAATTGGGTAAAAGACAATCTACAACTCAAGGATGAATTAATCAAGATTTTATAGTATTAACTAGGATTGAGTTGCCAGGTTATAGTTTTAGTAAGTCCTTTATCAAGTTTAACGCGAGGTTTGAATCCAATTAGTTGCTTTGCTTTATTGATTTTTGGGAGACGGCGTCTAGGGTCGTTATCGGGCATGGGTAGGTATTTGAATTTGGATTTGCTGTTCGTGATGTCAACGATCGTATTCGCTAAATCGATAATTCTGGTTTCTTTGGGATTGCCAAGGTTAAAGGTTTCACCTTTGGTCTTGTTAACAAGTAAAGAACCCATCAATCCATTAACCATATCAGTAATATAACAAAACGATCGTGTTTGTCTTCCATTTCCCCAGATTGTAATATTTTTGTTGTTGATAGATTGCCAGATAAATCGAGAAAGAGCTCTGCCATAAGTTCCGTCACCGCGAAGTCTAGGACCATATGTATTGAACAATCTAACTATTCTTAGATTAATACCATAAGTCCTGTAATATGCCATACATAAAGATTCACACAATCGTTTACTTTCATCATAACATGCTCTAGGTCCAGACGGATTGACATTACCGTAATAAGTTTCGGGAGTTGGAAAAACAGTTGCTTCGCCATAAACTTCTGAAGTAGATGTGAACAAAAGTTTTGCATTGGTTTTTCTAGTTAGTTCAAGAATTCTCCTAGTTCCTTCAGTATTTGTATCAATAGTTTGGATTTCATTGTTAAGATAATCGTCAGGAGAAGGTCTACTTGCTAAATGAAATATATAATCAGGTTTTAAATTAATAGGGGTTTTTGTGATGTCGTGTTTTTTAAATACAAAAGACTTGTTTGGTAAAAGGTGTTTGATATTTGCAGCACGGCCAGAAGATAGATTATCAATACAATACACGTCGGCGTTCTTTGCTATGAGAACATCACACAGCCAACTTCCAAGGAATCCTGCACCTCCAGTTATCAAGAATTTTTTTCCCGAAATACGGAATTTTTTATTGTCAGATAGAAGAGATTTGATATCAGAATCAATAATATTATTCATTACATCAAACCTTTAGAAGCGAGTTTTTTGGAATGTTGTTGAGCATGCCAATATGTATCCGGAGTTCCAATATCAAGCCGCGTGCAAGAGTGATGAAATTCATAGCCCAAAACATTCATTTGTGAATCAATCATATATTGTATCGCATCAGTAATTTGTATTTCTCCCGCATAGCCAGCAGGGATTTTCTTTAGTATTTTCATAACGTCTGGAGTGAATTTATTCAATGCCATGATAGCAAGATTGGAAATCTTTTTGGATGGTTTTTCGACAGCTTGAGTGATCTTGTATACTTTATCATTAGAAGGAAGTGAGAATTTATTTGTACGTTTGCCAATAACAACGCCATATGCACTAGGATCAGAAATTTTCTCTAATGCAACAACACAATCAGCACGTTTAGATAATCGATCCAAATCAATAAGATGGCGGTTATTTGGTTGTACAATTAAAGTGTCTCCAGCGTGTAAAATGAAATCATCTTTACCAACAAAAGATGAAGCTAATGAAACTGCATGGCCATAACCCAATTGATTATTTTGATTGATCCAAGTAATGTTTGATTTTTCGATTCTTCTGTAGAAGGATTTCATATCCTTAAATGAGATATGGTTTTTTTTATTCGATAAATCTTCAAGAGAAGGATAATTGAGAGAAAAATGATCCTTAATAGCACGCTTTTCTTTGCCTACAATAAAACAAAAATCACGAATGCCAAAATCAAACAATTGTTCAAAAATAAGTTGAACCATTGGTTTCAGTAAGATATTGCCTTTAGATGAAGAAAAGACAGGAAGCATTTCTTTGGGTTGAACTTTGGTAGTAGGAAGCAATCTAGTTCCACGACCTGCTACAGGAATAACTACTTTCTTTAACATTATTAACCCCTATAATATTCTCATAATCCATTTATTTCAATGTATCATCAGAATATGTATGGAATACGACGTAGCTTTTGTAGGTTTAGGGTATGTGGGGCTTTCTACCGCAGTTTGTTTTGCAGATAGAGGAATAAATGTATTAGGTGTAGACATCGATAAGAATAAACTGGATAGGATAAAGAATGCAGATTCGCCAATTCATGAGAAATATATCAATGAATTACTTGAGAGCGCCATTAAAAAGAAGAAACTATCTCTCAGTAAGAAAGTGAATGATGTGACGAATTCAAGAATAATATTCCTGGCAGTAGGTACACCAAGTCTTAGAGATGGTTCCATAGATTTAAGATATATAAAACAAGCGTCGAAGGAAATAGCTATAGCGATAAAAAATATTCAAGAATATTTTGTAATTGTAATAAAAAGTACGGTGGTGCCTGGAACATCATTAGAAATAATAAAGAATTTAGAGAAACATTCAGGGAAAAAGAATTCAGTAGATTTCGGGGTAGTAGTTAATCCAGAATTTTTACAAGAAGGAAATGCAATAAATGATACACTAAAACCAGATAAGATTGTAATTGGAACAAATTCAGAGAAAGACAAAGAAATCATGTACAAATTATTTAAGAAGATTTATAGAAATAATCTACCAATAATTTACACAACACCAAGTAATGCTGAACTAATTAAATATGCAAATAATTCATTACTGGCAACGAAAATAAGTTTCATGAACTATATAGCAAGAATAGCAGAACAAATACCAGATGGCGATGTGGTGGAAATTAAAAGCGCAATTGGGATGGATAAGAGAATTTCCGAATCATTTCTCAATGCAGGTTTAGGTTTTGGTGGATCGTGTTTTCCAAAAGATGTGAAGGCATTAATTGCCTTTAGTAAAGAATTAAATGTCAATTCAGGAATTTTACAATCAGTATTAGAGATTAATGAGACGCAATTTATGAGCGTATTCAATATTCTAAAGAAAGAATTAGGTTCGTTAGAAAGAAAGAAAATATCAATATTAGGTCTTTCGTTTAAACCTGAAACTGACGATATACGTGATGCTACATCAATTAAAATTATCAAGAGATTAGTAAATAAAAAAGCTAAAGTCAAGGTGTATGATCCAATAGCAACCAACAATGTCAGGAAAATTTTTGGGGGTTCTATAACTTATGCAGCAAATTCAGAGTCGTGCATACAGGATTCAGAGTGCTGTATTATTGTAACTGAATGGAAGGAATTCAAGAGTCTGAAACCTAAGCATTTTAAACAGTTAATGAAAAGACCATTAATAATAGATGGTCGTAGAATTTTTTCGAAGAAACAATTCAACAAATTAGAGTACCATGCGATAGGCTTGGGATAATCTAATTAATATGTAAATAGTGATTATATAGTAACAGATGACTGCACTAAAAACCCACAGACGCATATTAAAAAAAATAGTAAACCCAGCGTCAGAGCCTTATGAAATTGTGGTAGATACACCAGAATTTACATTTTATGGGGCAAAGAATCAGCCGGATTATGCATCAATAACTATAACAATGATTCCAGGAGAATCGGTGATTGAATTGAAATCTTTCAAGTTATATCTACAACAATATAGAAATCAGATTGCTTCGTATGAAAGAATGATTAATGTAATTTATGATGATTTGATACAAGTGTACAAACCAAAGAGGTTGTTAATTGAGATGAAATTCAGGCCTCGTGGAGGAATAACGTCAAAATTGGCAATAGACTCATTCGAACGTGAATTATTTATTGAGCGAGAAAAGTAAATTCAGAATCATTAGAACAGTAAATGGAGTAAAATGCAGCTCATGTCCACTTAAAGACGAGAGTGGAGGAGAACTGCCATGTTCATTAAGGGTAACAATGGATCCAAAGTTTAGTTTTATAAGAGTAATTTGCGGATATTGTGACTTCAAGTCAAAAGTATATTATAAGGACATACTGGGGATAGAAGGAATATTAGATGAACATGCAAAAGTAAAGAAGTTAGAATAGGTTTTTTATAACCAATCTTTATTGATAGGTTTCAATTTGAGAGTTGATTCATCGAATATACTATAAAATGGATTTATAATATCTTTTTCAGAATTCAAAGGTTGACGTTTAGCGAGTAATATGGAATACCACATTTGATTTTTTACAAATTGTTCCCAGTTTAAGGCAGCATGATGAAGTAATACAATGTCACTTTCAAGAGTGTTGCCCATTATTCCAGTAATGGGCTCTCTGCCAAAATATGGTTTTAGTTTTTCTTTGCCTTGTAAATGTTTAATTAATCTTTTCCATAAAGCTCCAGCAGGATTAGGAAAATGAAGGGCAGGAGTAGAACGAACTAAGTAACTATTGTAAGCAAAAGAAGAAAATTTTTCAGGTCGGTCAACTCGATATTGTTCCGCTGTATTCCAAAGCCAATATCGGCGAAATTTATACATTCCTGCATCAGGATTATTGATGTAATCACGAATTGTTGCCTTGAATTTGGGTTCGAATGTTTCATCTGCATCCATAAACAAGATCCAGTCGGCATCGTGGTTTTTTGCCATACGTAAAAGAGAATTCATATCGTTCCATTCAATACGAGATTGATCATCAGGATAGAAATTAGTCTCAACGACCTTGTTGCATCTTTCAATAATTTTTTTACTATCGTCAGAAACGTTGCCGCCAACAAGAACAATTTCATCAACTATTTCAGACATATTTATCAGACTGGAATCTAA
>Ga0310121_10002769_pt1 | contig 16428 bp, 12 predicted proteins | sample CB27_Tmax_986_MG_FD_203504 | JGI IMG/M metagenome (GOLD analysis project Ga0310121, IMG submission 203504) | Marine microbial communities from Western Arctic Ocean, Canada - CB27_Tmax_986 | ecosystem: Environmental > Aquatic > Marine > Oceanic | place: Canada: Western Arctic Ocean | collected...
GCAAAGAGCAATTGTTCGGCGGTCATGTCCACCAGGATCAAGAGCTGCTCGTAAGGAAGCAGGTGCCAGTTCCGCCGAAGGACCGTCATGTAGGACCACTGCCTGTGCTCGGGCGGGATCACGATCGCGGGGGGGAGGCCCATCGACGTCGCGATCGCGCAGATGTCATTCGCGGTGGCGCCGACGGTCGCCGCGATTCGGTCGGGTTCGACGAGGTGCCAGTTTCGCCAAACGACCGCGTGCAACCGATCGGGAAAATGCGGAGCCTCCAGCGCCGCCGGGTGGGACCCGACAGGTAGCTCTACATCGTGACCTTGCGGCGCATTGTCGTTCATGGGACAGCGCTTTACCAAAGCGCAGGTGGTTATTACAACAAAAAGATCATCCGCTAGGGCCTGATCCAATAGGCTGAATGGTCCCTGTCACCGCGTGATCCGAACCGGTTTCCAAAGCCCGGCTGCGAAGTTGTCCTTGGTTACTCGGATGGCGAGTCGATGCTCCTGATTCGGGTCCAGTGTCGGGGGCAGCGGGAAGGTCGAGGGTTGGTCCCATGCCTGGCCTTTCACCTCGCCTAGTTTCTTGCCGTCCAGGATGATCATCGCGTCTCCATCGATTGCACCCAACCGTAGCTTTAAATTTTTCTCTCCTTCCGCGGCTCCGGGCAGGCGAAAACTGGTGCGGTACCAGGCTGCGCCGTGATAGTCGTGGCCCTGGTCCGTCCATGCTTTCATAATGCTGATCGGCGCCCAGGAAGCATCGATTTCCTGCTTATCCCAGCGTTCGGACCATCCGGCGCCGGACGGATCCGTTTTGAAGTGCCACTCTGCCGGCAGCGTGTGGACGACCTCCGGACCGGGCGAATGGAGAAGATCGTAGATCTCCAGGTTGGATTCCGGCAATGGCCACTCCGTGCCGGTCTCCTCAGCTTCTTTGCGCAGCCGGTCGTATGCTTTCGTGAACGCGTAGAGGACAGATCTCTGGGGATTGCGCACACGTTCGCGGTAGGACCGGTGATCCCCCGCCGCGGCCTCTGCACTTTGAAGAATTTCCCACGCTTTGCCGAGGGTGTCGATCGAAAGAAACTTAGCGTCGGGCGGCGACGACAGGTTCAGGTAATCGCCCGACTCTTCCACGGCATCATGAATCAGGTTCACGTACGCCAGAACATCTTTTGCCGCCGGACCGTAGAAGCCGTGAATGAATTCCTCGATCAGCGCTTTGTCGTCGAGTGCGGGATCCCACATGAGTTTCGCCAGCAGCCACGATCGCAACTCCGGCATCGCGGTCTCAGGAGAGTTTCGGTTGGGGTACCCTCCAAAGATTCCTTTGACGTTGTTCTCGACCATGAATCGTATGTTCGGCGCCTGCGTGCGCAGGTTGGGATGAGGCAACATGAGGTACGTGAAGTTGCCGACATAGTCCCACAGGTAGAGCCGGTCGCAGATTTTCGCCCAGCCCAGCAAATCTTCGCGGAACTTATTGTGGCGGGAAGGGTCACCATCCGCATTCTCGTCACGATGTTCGAAGTACGGCGTGCTGGTTGAACAACCGATCGGGCAGAGCCGGACGGTTAGCTTGTCGTGCGGCTTCGTATGCCTGGGTGGTGTTTGGGAATAATGATAAGCCAGCGTGCTATACATCATCTCCGGGAAATCCTTTTCCAACTCGGCGATCACTTTGTTTGCGAACTGGATAATTAAACCCGCCGGATTGTCTTCCTCCTCCACCGCCGTGCAGGGCGCGCACATGCATCGGTTCGGTTCCCCCGCATCGTCGATCTGCGAGATATCATAGATGTCGGCCCAGGGGTGCCAGTTCAGGGCCAGCTTCGAATTTTCTACGTACTGTCTGAACATCTCTTCATTGGTCAGACAGAGGGACGTTCCGCTGTACTGTGGCACTTTGTGCACTCGTTCCCCATCGATGAGGCTGAACCATTCAGGGTGCGATTCGAAATAAACATTGGGGGGAATGACGGTCCAGAAAGTGTGGGAGCTCCACTTGCTTTGCGCGATATAGTTAATCGATTTGCCTCCCTGGTGCGCACCCACGCGATGCTTCCTGCCGTTCAGCTTGGACTTGACGGACCAGTTGCCGTCCAGGGCCCGATAGTCGGTTGTCTCGCGTGTTTCCAGCACCGGGGCATACCGCACATCGAGGTCTTCCACCTTGAGTGTGGGACGGGAGGGAATGGTTTCCGCGCCGGGCGCCCAGAACCGGCAGCCGACGGCGTTTTCGAGAAAAGTGTAGACCGCATAGTACGTGCCCCGAGGTTCTCCGCCGGCCAGGATCAGGTCTTCGCCGGCGGTTCGAATCACGATTCCTTCCTTGCCCAATCCGTCGGTAGTGAATTCTTCGTCCCGGGATTTTGCCGCTTTCGGGCCGACGAAGATGTTCGCGATCCCGGTTTCCGGGCGGTGCTGAACGTTGAAATCCGCTCCCGTCACCCTCTGTAGATATCGGGCAAGCTCCCCGGCCGCATGGCGAACGGGCGTAGGTGCATCGGAGGCCACCAGGACGGCGGCCCTGCTCTGCCCGTTTTCTGAAAGGGTTACTCCTGCTGAGGAAGCGGCGCAATGCGCAGAAACCCACATCCCCATCAACAGGGCTGTGCTGAACTCGTTTCTTCGTATCATGGACTTGTCTCTATCGGAATGAAGGACTCGGCGCACAGTTTGCACCCGGCCACTTTCATGTCAAGGGCAACGGGTCCCCGTACTGCTTCACCCACTCCGCCTGGTTGAGCGAAAAAAACTGGGGACAGGCGACTGGGCCTGCCCCCCGCAGAAAAAGCCGCCGATTTTTACGGGCGGTACACCAAGCCTGCCGTGATGAAAAGATCGTTGTCTTTCAATCCGACACCGGGTGTTTTGTCGAAACGGTCGTCGATGGCGATTCGAAGGTTCACCATGGAATTTATGGCTGCCTCGACGGCGATCCCCGCGTTGAGCAGGTAATCGCCGAAGTCATCGAGCTGCGGCAGATATTCGAGATACTGCGAGAGATGGGCCGTTTCGCTCAACACCTGGGTCCACCGCTGACCAATCCGAAGCGCCACCCCATCGTCAGTCCTGTTCGCGACGTCTTCGGTGAAAAAGGATACGCCGATCTCGCCGGCGACCTCGGTTGTGTCGTTTTGCACAAGGTAGCGACCGTAGCCGGGGCCAATGTACCAACGGGAATCCATCTTGGCGATGTCGTCCCATCGGAAAGTCGAGGTCAGATACCCGTAGTCGACGTCCGAGAAGAGCCGGTTGTACTGGGCGACCGCCTCGATGTTTTCCGTCGAGGTTTTGCTGTTGGTCTCCCCGTAACGATAGTCGGCCCGGGAGAAGAACTCGTTCTGGGCCCAATTTTTTGCGGCCTCGGCGCCAAGTGTCAATGCCACCGTATCGCTGTTGCCGTCCGCCAGGTTCAAACCGAAGTCGATAGCGAAAGCCCATACGCCTTCTTCCATTTCCACGTCTGCGGCGAATGCGCTGCCGCCCGCGGTGAGCGCTACGCCACAGACAATCATAGCCAGGAGATTGTAGATTTTCTTAATCATTGTCGTCTCATGTTCCTTTCGTTTTGGTTTCCTTCGCATGCCATACGGCATTCCGTTACCCCTGCTGTTTCAGCAGGTCGAGAATCTCCGTGAAGAGGCCGGCTGCAGCCGGCTACCTTCCGGGAAAGGAGTCCCGGATCTCTTTGCTTTTCGCTTCCAGCGCGTTTTTCATGGCGATGTATTCGCCGGTGAAGACCAGGAGGCGGGCGCCCTTGTCGTACCAATCCCGGGCGGCCTCGTCGGTGAAGGTAGGCCCGCCCCACGCAATGCCGTTTGCGGCGGCAGCGGCCGCGACGCGATCGGCCACTTCGTCGAGGGTCCACGAAATCGTCGGGTGGTGTTTAACGCGCAGGGACAGGTCACCCCATCCAATGAAAAGTGCGTCGATCCCCTCGACCGCCGCGATGGCTTCGACCTGCTCGACCGCTTCGATCAATTCGATTTGGGCGACCAGGAACGTCTCCCGATTCGCATCCTCGGGGTACGGGCCATCGCCCTTGAGGTAATAATCGCCGTCGAGTCCCGCCCCGTCCATACCGCGGTTGCCGAGGGGCGGGAACTTTACCGCACGGACGATTTGCTCTGCTTCCTCCGCTGACGAGATCAGGGGGAGCATCAAGCCGCTGGCCCCGTCTTCCAGATACCGATAGAGGGTGTTGGCGTCGCGGTGACCGGTGCGGATCATGCTGTCGATGTCGCTCAGGTGGCAGAAAGCCAGCAGTGCCTGGAGCTCGCGATCTTCCATTGCGCGGTGCTCCAGGTCGATCCAGATGCAATCGAAGCCGTAGTGTGCCGAGTGCCTAACAAAGTGCGGAGCGAAGCATCCCAGGGCACTGAGGCAAGCCAGTTCGTTTGCCCGCCATCTCTCCAATGTCTTACTTTTTCTCACTGCAATCTCCTTTTTTCCCGGCCATCCTACACGGGCGGTCCGAACTTTGAAAGCCCCGCCCGCTTGTCTTTTGTGTGAACGTGTGTTTTCAGGGTACGGTCTAGGTGGGCGGGGTATTGCGCGGACGAACGTAAGGATGTGAAATGTGAAGAACTCGATATTTACGTATTGGAGATACCTTTCCGTCCTGCTCGTGCCCATCCTCGGGAGTGGTGCGGGATGCGCTGCGGTGGCGGCCGGAGCTGCCGGAGGATCGGGTCTGGCGTACATGATTGGAGACCTGGAGACGAAGGTGAACGCGACTCCCAAGGAAGTCGCGGCGCCGAAACAGGATTCGTCCGGCAGCATCGGCCACTCATCATCGATCTTATTTGCCCACGCTCCGCCGCGCGGCGACAGGGCCAGGCCCAGGCACAGGTTCTGGTACCTCCGGTTGTTCTCTTGCGGCCGGGAGCTTCAGATGGTGAGCCGGGCAAGCAGGAGTATCCGCAGTTGTGGGTTGGAGACGTTGTGAATGTGGTCGAAGCAAAAGTTGCTCTTCCAGGGTTTGAAGATGTTTTCTATCCGCCAGCGTACGGCGTATAGCGCCGCGATCTGTTTGGGGGTCATCCGATCTTTTGAGAGGGTGGTGATAAAAATCGACCAACCCATCAAGTAGAGCACCTCTTTGGATGGATGTTTCCCGTTGGTTTTTTTGGCCTTCATGCTGCGTAAATTGGCGGGTTCCTTTGTAACGGGGAAAGCAACAAGCCTGACCGGGACGGGTTTGTTTTTTCAGAGCCCAGCACCACCTCCATATCCTCCGAACCGTTCTTTTTGAGCCGTTCGGCGAGGTCCAACCTCTCCGAGGTCTCTATAGTGCGAAACAGGCTCGGGGCTGATGGCTTAGTTCGCAGTGAAGGGCATATATCTTGAATTCATGTATCAACAAATCTCCTTGGTAGGTAGTATATATACTATATAGCCGTAGGCAGGGAAAACCCATGGGATATCCAGTAAAAATCCAGAAAGTCGAACGCCCCACGAACAAGTCCTACTACGTGAACTTACCCGCGGCCCTGGCAGAGGCCGTGGAGATGGGAAAAGGAGAAGAGTGCGAATGGTTAGTCGAAGATCGAAATACTTTTGTGCTTCGACGAAAAAACAAAAACCCAAGTGTGACTAAGAAAAAAGCCCCTTAACTTGACGCGTATGCCGCAAGGGGCAGGGATTCACCGCCGGATTACGCGGTATGCCTTGCTGTCCTGGGTGGGGGTGATGTCCCGAATCATCGAAGAGTAGGACGCGTTGGAAACCCGTTTGCTATGGATGCGGATGCTACATCGCATGCTGTATTAGTGTTTTGGCTTGTTCTTGCGCGGGCGGGAGCCTTTTGATTGAATCCGCGCTTGGGAAAACAGAATGTTCACAACCACCGTCATCGGCCGGGGCCACTCGGGTACCCGCGCCATCTCCCACACGTTGTCCGCCAGTGGAGTCTATATGGGACACAGGCTTAATCCTTCCGGTGACAAGGTTCCGGAGCAGCCCATGTACGATGCCTGCCGGATTTTCGGCAAATATGTCGAGTGGAAAGGGGGGCTCTCGTGGGATTTTTCGGCCGTGTATTCGGGAGATATAGAACCGGCGTTTGAGCGGCTGATCAACGAGTATCTTGACGATGTTCTGCACAGCCGGAGGCCCTGCAGGGGCTGGAAGATTCCCGAAACGACTCTTTGCTATCCGTGGATCCTCAGGATGTTCCCGGACGTGAAGTACATCCACTGGGTGCGTGACCCGCGCGACGGCATTCTCGGCGAGCATATTACCGACGATCTCGACCGATTCGGCATACAGCACTCCGAGTGTTTCGATGTTCGGGAGCGGCGGGCGATCTCCTGGTACTACCAGTACCAGTTGATGAAACATACGCCGAAGCCGAAGCACTGGATCCAGGTCCGGTTCGAGGATTTCGTGATGAAGCAGGATAAGACACTGAAACGGCTGGAAGATTTTCTCGAAATTCCACTGGCCCGTATCGTGGTTCGGCCTGACTCCGTCGGGCGCTGGAAAACGGATACGGATCGCCACACATTCGATTTCCTGCGGGAGGCGATGGTGGAGAACGGGTACGAATAGAGTCGCGGTACCGCGACTCGAATCCGTTGGAAATCTATCCGGTCAAAAATCTGCTCCTATTTTGCCCTAGGTGAACCGATAGCTATACAACACGGAACCGACGATTTGGAAATGCAACCAGACCTCTCGGCCAATGAGTTCGGAGAGGTCGGGCTTGGTTTTCCATTTCACAGCACTGCGATAGGGATCGCGGTGAATATCGATTTCCGAATCGTCGAATTCGTAGCCGGGTACGAATGACCCGTCCAGGTTGAGGATAGCCAGGCGAACTTCGCCTTTGTTCAAGGCTTCCACGTTGAGCGACAAGTTCGGTTTTTCGATCACCATCTGTCTGGTTAACAGTTCGCCGGGCGTATATCGCGAATGGGCAAGCCCCGCGAAACGGTCGAGACCGATACACGCCACGCCGATGGCCATCGGCTGGCCGGGCGAATCGGGCGAGGAGCCCGCGGTCATTGCGCCGGCGCCTGTATAGTAAATGAACAGTTCGTCGCCGATGCGAATGGGCGCATTGTGGGTGGGAAAAATAATGAAGCGATCGAAGGCGCCTTCATCGCCGATGTCCAGAAACGGTTCTCCGGGCGCCACGCGTTCCCAACGCTGGCCTTCCCGCTGGCTGACGAGTTCGCAGTTGTCGCCGAATCCGGCGTATGACCACTTCTCCAGCATCCCGAGGTTCTGGTTTCCGTAATTGAATGGAGTGATGCCGCCGTGCCACTGGTACTGGAGTCCGAACCCCATTTCGGGCGTGTTCACGAAAATTGATTCGGGCGGACTCCAGTTCACGAAGTCTGAGCTGGTTCGAATGGCGGCGGTCCGGCCGACCAGGGAGCGTGCCCGCTCATTCAGCCACCAACGGCGATTCCGCTCGTCCCGCGTCACCATCATGTAGTCGCCGTAGCGGGCCGACACCATCCGGCGGGGCTTTCGCGTCCAGTGAATTCCGTCCGGGCTGGTGTCGAGATACTGGCCAAACACGACATCCCGGGCATGCGCTTCCTGCTCCTTGGTAATGTCCGGGTATGCTTCCGGGTCGGCGTAGGCCCACATGCAATGGTCCTGCATGTTCGCGATGAGTTTGTAGCGCCGCTGTGGATCGGGATCGTCGTCGTCGCGGACCACGGTGAGTCCGTCCATGTTGTTGACCACGCCGATGGGCTCCCCCTGTTCATCCAGGGCGGTAAGCCCTTTCCGCGCCCGAGCCAATGCTTGCTCGATCACGTTTTCCCCATCCGGGGACATCGGGTACCAGATATTGTTGTCCTTCGATCCCCGGAACTCGGCTACACCCAGGTTGGGTTTCTCAAAATGAATCCCGTCGCGGCTTTCCGCGTAGCAGTAGCCGCCCACGTCATCTTCACCCGGTTTGCGGGCGGGGGTGGAGAAATACCAGCAGCGGATCAAGCCGTCCGGCTCCTGGATCACGCTACCCCAGGCCTGCGTCCGGTAGCCCTCCCACGGGCGGTCCGATACAATCAACGGCTCCGGAAGCTTCCGCGGCTTGTTGATGATCCTCTTGAGGTTGATGTACTCCTGGATTTCGTGGTCGTCGACGAGTAGATGGAGGTCTGGGTCGTTCATGGGTGCAGGATACAATATCGGGATTCACTCTTTGAATCCCAATCGTACGCACACTCGAATCTCGTTGCGACTGCGTACGAGCGCGTTTTAGCCCGCTTATTGGTCCGGCCTGGTTTCTTCTTCGAAGAGCCAGGTGGAGAGATAACGTTCCCCGGTGTCACAGCCGATGGTGACGATGGTTTTGCCCTCGTACTCGGGACGCTTTGCCACTTCCAGCGCTGCCCAGATGTTTCCGCCCGCTGATATGCCTACCAGAATGCCTTCTTCCACCGCGACGCGGCGCGCGGTTTCGCCGGCGTCTTCTTCCTTGATGAGAATGACTTCATCGATCAATTCGGTGCGCAGGACGCCGGGAATAAATCCGGCGCCGATACCCTGGATCTTGTGAGGGCCGGGGCGGCCCCCTGAGATTACGGGAGATTTCTCCGGCTCCACCGCGATGGCTTTGAAGTCCGGATTCCGTTGCTTGAGGACGTCGGCGACACCGGTAATGGTTCCGCCCGTGCCCACGCCCGATACGATTGCGTCGACCTTGCCGCCCGTATCGCGCCAAATTTCCTCCGCGGTGGTGGTTCGATGAATTTCGGCGTTGGCCTCATTCAGAAACTGCTGGGGCATGAATGCACCCGGGATTTCGGCCAGGAGCTGCTCCGCCCGCGCCACCGCCCCCGGCATGCCTTCACCCGCCGGTGTTAGCACCAGTTCTGCGCCGAGAATCCGCATCAAGTGACGCCGCTCGAAGCTCATGCTCTCCGGCATGGTCAGGATCAGCCGGTATCCCCTGGCGGCCGCGACGAAGGAGAGGGCGATGCCGGTATTGCCACTGGTTGGCTCGACGATCGTGCCGCCCGGTTCGAGCTTTCCCTGCTTTTCCGCGGCATCGATCATCGCCACCCCGATCCGGTCTTTTACGCTACCGAGCGGATTGTGGGATTCCATCTTCAGGAGCACTGTCCCCACGCAGTCCCGGGCGATGCGGTTCAGGCGTACCAGGGGCGTATTGAATACTGTTTGAGTAATGTCTTCTGCTATATTCATGGCAAAACAATCAGGAATTTCAGAGGATTATCGACAAAGGATACGACAGATATTAGGAAAAAGTAAAGGCGCGGGAAGCTGAATAAAATGGCTGGGATCTTTAAAGCATACGATATTCGTGGAATTTACGGGCTCGATTTGACCGAGGAGATCGCATTTCACATCGGCAGGGCCTTCCAAACGTTTCTGGGGTGTAAAAGCGTGGTTGTCGCCCGGGACATGCGCCCGCATTCCGAGGCGCTTTTCCGCGGATTATCCGAGGGACTGATGCTCCAGGGCGCCGACGTAATCGATCTTGGTCTGGCATCGACCCCGGTATCGTATTTCGCGAACGGCGCTCTCGGAGCGGATGCCGGCATCATGATCACCGCTTCCCACAACCCGGGCGAATGGAACGGCTTCAAATTATGCCGGGAGCAGGCCATTCCCATCAGCGGCGCCACCGGCATTCAGGACATTGAGCGCTTGGTTACGGAAGAGTCCTTCGCGCCCGCCGCCGGGTCGCCGGGATGTGTGCGCCGTGAGGAGATGGGAGACCGCTATGCAGCGCATATTCGAACCTTCGCCGATATTGGGCGTCCGCTACGCGTCGCGGTGGATTACGCGAATGCGATGGGAATTTTTGAGAATCGGGTCCTGGCCGGGCTGATCGATTTCGATCCGATTTTCGACGACCTGGACGGGACCTTTCCCAACCACGAAGCCAATCCTCTCAAGGCGGAAACGTATGAGGCGCTCCAGGCGAAAGTCCGCGCGGGATCGTACGACTTCGGGATTGCTTACGACGGGGATGCGGATCGCGTGGGCTTCATCGATGAACAGGGAAGCATCATCCCGATGGACATCATCACCGCATTGATTGCGCGGATCATGCTGGAGCGGGAGCCCGGCGCCGCTATTTTTTACGATCTGCGCAGCAGTTGGGCGGTGAAGGAGATCATCGAGGAGTCCGGGGGCCGCCCCTTCATGTCGCGGGTCGGGCACTCATTCATCAAGCAGCAGATGCGTGACGAAGACGCAATTTTTGCGGGAGAGCTATCCGGGCACTACTATTTCCGAGACAACTATTTTACCGAAAGTTCGTCGCTCGCGGTGCTTTGCGTAGCGAACCTGGCAAGCAATGCGGGCATCCCTCTTTCTGAAATCGTGAAACCCATTCTTCGGTACCGCGCCAGCGGGGAAATAAATTCAGAAGTGAAAAATCCCGATGCGGTGTTTGCGACCCTGAGGAAAGAGTACGGGCACGGAGTCGTCACCGAGCTCGACGGGACGAGTTTCGAATTCGAAGATTGGTGGTTCAACGTTCGTCTCTCCAACACCGAACCCCTGATTCGATTGAACCTGGAAGCAAAGTCGGAATCGGACATGCAAAGCAGGCGGGACGAAGTCCTTGAAGTGATTCGCGGGTGATGCCTCGTGGCGTTAAGTGCCCATGAATCCGATACCGATGAACGTCGAGGCCAGGGCAAACTCCACCAGGTAGATCATGCGAATCGCGAGGGGGGATCGACGGAGAATCAGAATCCCCGCGAGCTGCTGAAATCCGTTGGCCTTGAAGTTCGCCATGGCGCCGCCCGCCAGGATCCAGCACAAGACCAGCAATGCGTAATCCGCCAGGTTCTTGTCCGGCCCCATCAGGATCCAAAAGACTACCGCGACGCCGGCAAAGAACATCCCGAGCCCGGGATTTCGCTCCGGGGCGTCTTCCACCGCTTTTTCAACCGCCGTTTTCAGTTTTTCTGGAGAGGATATACCCCACATGGACTCCGCTAATCCTACCATTCCTGCAAAAACTAGCGCTATTTGTCCACCCGTCATCGTACGGTCTCCATAGAAAGCCTCCGCATTACATATAGTCCCGATGTTGTAGGACAGCGAGTACCGATTGGCGTTGAAACTTGACAAACCGAGCCCTTCGTCGTTTGCTATAGGTGTTGATTCGCACTCGCGAATGAGCGGCGCGGTAGCCAAGTGGTAAGGCGCGGGTTTGCAAAACCTGTATTCACCGGTTCGATCCCGGTCCGCGCCTCCAATCGTAACTCCCTCGTAAACAGCATGATAAGCATGAAATCTGTGCTCATTAGCGTATTATTTCATTGACATAATCTGTCACTATTCGCGTCTAGATGCGAGGTTAGGCAGAACAAAGTGTCAAAGAAGTGTCAATGCCTCCCCGATGGTCTCGCACAAGTTTGCAAGTAACCAAGCACACACGAACCCAACAAGTGTTGCGCTATTTCTCAACACTATGAGCAGCAGGTCATGAGGCGAATCGATCCGCTTGTCTGCCTACTTTTCTACACACTTTTGGTGCCGATCATGAGTCGTATCAAAGCGGAAAGAATGAGCAAGGCCTGCACCCTTGCCCACCCCGCCCCCCTGTTCTCACATTGTATATATCCCCGGAATTTTTTGGCTTCCGCCCGTGGACGTGGGCCAGCGGGATCGTCCGGCTCTGCTCGCCGATCTCCGGAATATGCCGGTAGCGGATGTCGGCCCGTGAACGAGGGCTGCGGCTACCTTGAGAAGTTCGCCCAGGGATGCCAGGCACCATCTGCGCTACCCAGTTCGCCTGCAGCTTCCACAACCGGACCGAAGGTGTCATCGGGATCCAGTTCGTAGTTGGTTCCATTCCCCACGCAGGTGTTTTTCAGGATGAAGTTGCTGGTACCTGTTGTCGTCTGGATTCCGTACTCCCCCCCCGTCGTGCCCCACACGTTGTTGGCTTCCACCCGGTTGCCGTCAGCGTGGTAGAGACGAATTCCCTTGGTCGTATTCTTGCTGATCGTGTTTTCCCGAATCGTATTCCCATCGCACTGATCAAGATAGACGCCATAGGAATCATTCCCGCTGATGGTGCAATCGGCAATGGTGTTCCCATCGCACTGATCAAGGTAGACGCCAACGGATACATTCCCGCTGATGGTGCAATCGGCAATGGTGTTCCCATCGCACTGGCCGGAGCCGCCAGAAAGAACGACGCCATAGGAATCATTCCCGCTGATGGTGCAATCGGCAATGGTGTTCCCATCGCACTGGCCGTGCCGGCCATTAAGATAGACGCCAGAGCTGTTGTTGCCGGAAACCACCATCTGCTCGATCCGGCTGTTGTTCATATACTCGCAGTATAATCCATAATAGAATCCGCTGATTGATCCACCCTTGATTACCACCCTGTCTATCACCGCGTTGGTCGATCCATCCACGTAAATGCCGTAGTCATTGTCCGGATAAGAGGAAGTGCCATCCCCGGTGAGGGAGAAGCCCATCAGGTCCACGCTGACGCCGCTGGTCTCGATCACAATGCCGTGCGTCGTGGAATGCAGGTTGGAGACCACGTAATACGAGCCGGATTCATTAATCGTGTAAGGCAGGCTGGAGATCGGGGTGCGGGGGTCTGTCCGCTCATAGACCTCCTCAAGGGTATGCATGGTCTCACCCGGCGCACCGGGAGGGGTCAGAGATCCCTGTCCCATTACATGGGTTCCCATAAACATCCACAGTGCCGCGACAAGGCCAGTTCGTATCCGTGCAGGGTTCTTCATTGATTCATCCTCCACGGGCATTCTGGAGGCTCTGGAGGGCCTTGGGAAGGGAAAACAAGAAGGTTGCGGTATCCACCTGGGGTGAGTGCTGAAACGGGGGATCCGAGGCTGCTATCGGCTACTCGGATACTGGGATCGGGACTGGTGGCGGTCGATCAAAACCAACCCGTATCCGCTGAGCTTCGCAGATTCACGCTGCTGACTCATCTGAGTATCGGTTTCGGAGGCCTCCTGTCACCCTGCCTCTACCCTTGCCGAGGGCGACTGCAGAGGTAATAATTACGACATGAAAGCTACAACGATTCGCGCATTCCTGTTCCTCATTTGTGCCGCATTACCGCTCTACGCTGCGGACATTAACGACCTGACTTATGACGCCGGCGGCGCCACCGTCATCATCACGGACTGCGACACCGCCGCCTCCGGTGCGCTGGTTATTCCTGGGACCATCGAGGGCAAGCCGGTCACCAGCATCGGGCTTAGCGCCTTCTGGGACTGCACCAACCTGACCAGCGTCATCATTCCTGAGGGCGTCACCAGCATCGGGGATCAGGCCTTCTGGGGCTGCCGCAGCCTAACCAACGTCACGCTGCCCAACAGCATCACCAACATCGGGAACTTAGCCTTCCATCACTGCAGTAGCCTGCCAAACGTCACAATTCCAGACAGCGTCACCAGCATCGGGGATCAGGCCTTCTTTCAATGTACCAGCCTAGCCAGCGTCATCATCTCCGAGAACGTCGCCAGTATCGAGAATGATACCTTCAATTACTGCACCAACCTGACCAGCGTCGTCATCCCCGCGAACGTCACCAGCATCGGGAGTCATGCCTTCTATAACTGCGCCCGCCTGACCCGTGTCACCTTCATGGGTAACGCACCGACCCTTGGGACAAGCGTTTTTGGTTCCGTGGATGCGGCGGCAACTGTTTATGTATTTGCCGGGGCAACGGGTTTTTCCGATCCTTTTGGTGGGTTGCCGGTGATTTTCAGCCCCTTAACCTACGTGGTTAATGGCGACGACACCGTCACCATCACGGACTGCGACAATGCCGCCTCCGGCGCACTGGTTATTCCTGAGACCATCGGGGGCAAGCCGGTCACCCGCATCGGGGATCAGGCCTTCAGTTCCTGCAGCAGCCTGACCAGCGTCACCATCCCTGGGAGTGTCACCAGCATCGGGAACTCAGCCTTCAAAAGCTGCACCAGCCTGACCAGCCTCACCATCCCTGAGGGCGTCGCCAGCATTGGGGATAGCACCTTCTACGATTGCACGAGCCTGACCAGCGTCATCATCCCTGAGGGCATCACCAGCATCGGGAGTTATGCCTTCCGTTTCTGCACCAGCCTGGCCAACATTACGCTCCCCAACAGTATCACCAGCATCGGGGGCTATACTTTCTTCAACTGCACCAGCCTGGCCAGCGTCATTATCCCTGGGAGCGTCACCAGCATCGGGAATAATGCCTTCGCTTCCTGCACCCGCCTGACCCGTATCACCTTCATGGGTAACGCACCGACCCTTGGGACAAGCGTTTTTGGTTCCGTGGATGCGGCGGCAACCGTTTATGTAGTTGCCGGGGCAACGGGTTTCCCCGATCCCTTTGGTGGGTTGCCGGTGATTTTCAGCCCCCTAACCTACGTGGTTAACGGCGATGGCATCAGCGTTACTATCACCGATTGCGATACCGCCGCCTCCGGCGCACTGGTTATTCCTGAGACCATCGAGGGCAAACCGGTCACCCGCATTGGGGATCAGGCCTTCAAAAACTGCAGCAGCCTGACCAGCATCACGCTCCCCAACAGTGTCACCAGCATCGGGGATCAGGCCTTCTTTGGCTGCGAAAGCGTGACGGGCCTCACCATTCCTGGGAGCGTGACCAGCATCGGGGACTATGCCTTCCGTTTTTGCACCAGCCTGGCCAGCATCACTATCCCTGAGGGCGTCACCAGCATCGGGTATTCTGCCTTCAGTTACTGCACTAGCCTGACCAGCATCATCATCCCTGAGGGCGTCACCAGCATCGGGGACTATGCCTTCTATCAATGCAGCAACCTGACTAGCGTAACCATCCCTGGGAGCGTCATCAGCATAGGGAATTATGCCTTCTACAACTGCACCCGCCTGACCAGTATCACCTTCATGGGTAACGCACCGACCCTTGGGACAAGCGTTTTTGGTTCCGTGGATGCGGCGGCAACCGTTTATGTAGTTGCCGGGGCAACGGGTTTCCCCGATCCCTTTGGTGGGTTGCCGATGAGCCCCCTATCCTACGTGGTTAACGGCGATGGCATCAGCGTCACTATCACCGATTGCGACACCGCCGCCTCCGGCGCACTGGTTATTCCTGAGACCATCGAGGGCAAACCGGTCACCAGCATCGGGGAAGAGGCCTTCTATGACTGCAGCAGTCTGACCAGCGTCATCATCCCTGGGAGCCTCACCAGCATCGGGAATGATGCCTTCAAAAACTGCAGAAGCCTGGCCAGCATCACGCTCCCCGACAGCCTCACCAGCATCGGGAACTCAGCCTTCTATGAATGCACCAGCCTGAGCAGCGTCATCATCCCTGAGGGCGTCACCAGCATCGGGTATCAGGCCTTCCGAGACTGCACCAGTCTGACCAGTATCACGCTCCCCAACAGTATCACCCGCATCGGGAATGATGCCTTCAAGAACTGCACCAGCCTGACCAGTATCGCCATTCCCGAGGGCGTCACCAGCATTGGGGATAATGCCTTCTACAACTGCACCAGCCTGACCAGTATCGCGGTGTCGGAGGGGAATATGGCCTATTCCAGTGGGGATGGGGTGCTATTCAACAAAGCCAAGACGATTTTAATTGTCTACCCTGGGGGGAAAAGCGGGGCGTACGTGATTCCAGAGGGCGTCACCAGCATCGGGGACTATGCCTTCTACGATTGCAGGAGCCTGACCAACGTCATCATCTCTGAGGGCGTCACCAGCATTGGGAGTTATGCCTTCCGTTCCTGCACCAACCTGACCAGCGTCATCATTCCTGAGGGCGTCACCAGCATCGGGGATCAGGCCTTCTGGTGGTGCCGCAGCCTAACCAACGTCACGCTGCCCAACAGCATCACCAACATCGGGAACTCAGCCTTCAATTACTGCACCGAGTTAGGACGTGTTCATTTCGAGGGAGATTTGCCAACTTTTGGAGCTTCTGTATTTTACGGAGCTGACAAGTCCTATATAACCTACTCAGTGAATCCCACGGTTGTGGCTGGTCGCCCCGCCTTTAACCCAAGCCAGTTGGCGGTAGTCACGGCACCAATGCAACAGCAGATCACCCTGCTCGAGCAGCGCCCGACGCTTGAGGAAGTCCAGGACGGTCGCCCCGGGTCGGTGGTCCTGAGTGTTGACCCGGCAGGAAACTCGGTGACCTTGAGCTTTACGGTCGAGGAGAGTGAGGACCTGACCATCTGGACCCCTGTCGCCGGACCCGGGGTGAGCCAGACCCTCACACTGCCCGAGGGCAAGCGGTTCTACCGCTTCGCACACTGAGCCGAATCATAGGAGGAAGGGTTGGCGTTGTCTGCCCCCTCCCCTCTTTTCCCCTTTCCAAGGCCCTCCAGAGCCTCCAGAATGCCCGTGGAGGATGAATCAATGAAGAACCCTGCACGGATACGAACTGGCCTTGTCGCGGCACTGTGGATGTTTATGGGAACCCATGTAATGGGACAGGGAT
>Ga0310121_10002770_pt1 | contig 16428 bp, 13 predicted proteins | sample CB27_Tmax_986_MG_FD_203504 | JGI IMG/M metagenome (GOLD analysis project Ga0310121, IMG submission 203504) | Marine microbial communities from Western Arctic Ocean, Canada - CB27_Tmax_986 | ecosystem: Environmental > Aquatic > Marine > Oceanic | place: Canada: Western Arctic Ocean | collected...
CGACGGGGATAACAACATCGATCTGGCAGACTACAACGCGCTGGCTTCCAATTTCAAACCGCTTGGATATGGCACGGTGGCGGTACCAGAACCGACTGCTGCACTTCTTGCCCTGCTGGGCATGCTGCTATTCAGTGTGTTTGGCAGGTTGCCGGTGTTAAAATAGCTTCTGGTTTGTAGCGTTCGACTACGAGGAGGAAGTCTATGCGTCAACTCTCTCTAATGCTTGCCCTCGCAATGTTGGTCAGTGGTTCAGTAGCACAGGCAACTAGTCTGCGCGTGGCGGCCTGGAACACATTCAATCGCCCCAACGGTGCTGAACATGAAGCGTGGTTCACCACGGGGTTTCAGGCGATAGGCAATGAAACGGTGGAGGGTGTGGCCCGAAGAATCGACGTGCTCGCCGTATCGGAAACAGATACCGGATCGGCTCAAGACCTTGTCGACCTGCTGAACAACCTGTATAGCGTCTCCTCGTATTCCGTCATCACAAGTTCGTCCAGCGGTGGTGACCGAACCGGCATCGTGTACGACACAAGTTCTATACAGCTACTCGGATCAACAGAATTGGTCACGGGACTCACCCATCCGATTATGCGTGCGCAGTTTCAATTCGTGCCTACCAATGGTGGCGCCACTTTCTATCTGTACTCCATCCACCTCAAGTCGGGGAGCGCTGCCGCAACGCGAGCCGATGAAACTGGCATCATTCGCGCGGATGCTGACGGCTTAGGTGAGGGCGAGAACATTATCTATGCGGGTGACTTCAACATGTACGGCAGTTCTGAAGGAGCCTGGACCGACATGGGTGATTTTGGAAATGGCCAGGCCTTTGATGTCGCAAGCTCACCGGGTGAATGGCGCGAGAATGCGATGTTTGCCGCCCTTCACACCCAAAATCCCGGGGCTGCAATGGACGACCGTTTCGACATGATGTTTGCTACGGGCGAACTGTTTGACGGTACGGGGCTCGAATACGTTGCCGACTCTTATCGTGTTTTCGGTAACGATGGGTCCCACACGTTCAACGGCGCGGTCACGTCGGGCACAGGTGCGCCATCCAACATTTTGACGGCCTTAGCCAATGCGAGCGACCATCTGCCGATTGTGGCTGACTACGTAGAGGCTCCGGAATTAAGTTCGGGGTTGCTGCTGATTGCTGGATTCCCGATTGCCGTGATTGCTATGGCTATTCTTGCTTCTCGGCATGGGCGACCAATTGTTCGCTCCACTTGCGGAATTCCCGCATTCGCCCTCGCGCCAGCGACGCCTAAGGTACAGCATCACCCTGGGGAATTCGCAATCGAGCGGCTGATGGTCAGGATGGTCTGCGTTCCACGAATCAACATCTTCAATCAGTTGCCTTGAGTCGTCGACGAGAGTAGTAAGCTGATCGTAGGGGTGCATGCTGGCTTGGGGACATCAATGGGATATTTCACCGTCTTTGAAAAAGTGAAACGTCCAGGCCATTGTAAAAAATTTGGCATAACGTGGTGGATGCGATGAGCGTTCAACGATTGTCCAGGTTGCTTTGTGTGCTGCTCCTAGCGCATGCCACGACAGCTCGCGCGACCACGTTGATCAACGTTACGCCCGCCCAGGATTTAAGAACGATCATTGAATCGGCTGACAATGACACGGTGATCAACCTCTCAGCCGGCACCTTTAACCTCACGCGTAACGCTCCCTTCAACCAGGCGATTCTGATTGAAAACAAGACGAATCTAACCATCATGGGACAAGGGCGGGACCAGACGATCCTCAATCTGCCAGCGGACGCTCAATTCGGGTTCTACACAGGCAGCAATGTACACGATCTTACGATCGAGAATCTTCATATTCGGGGAACGCTACCGCTGGCGACTAACACGCATGGAATCGGCAATTTCACCGGAACCACGAATGTCACCGACGTGCGGTTTAGCGGCTTGCGGGTCACGAACACGGCCGTCGGCATTAGTGCTGACACAGGCACCTCAGGCACCTACGATGGTGTGACGATTACGAACAACGAAATACTAGGCACTTTCGGATTGGATCCGGGATGGGGTTACGGCATTGAGGTGACGAATCCGACGAACGTTCTGATCGCCGACAACCTCATTCAAGAGGCCACCCGCCATTCCATATACATTGCCCGGGCTGCACCTCTGTCGAATGTCAAGGTTCAGGGCAACACTATCCTCAACCACGACTTGCAGGGCGCCCAGCGTGCCACGACAGGGCGCTGGTATCTGGCCGCGCTTGCCGTTAGCCGGGCCAGCGATGTCGACGTGGCCTTTAATCGAATCATCAATCCCCGTGCGATCGCGCTGAGCGTCGAGCCGGATGACATTCTGGGCTGGCCAACTGACGATATTAACCTGGTAGGTAATGAGATTATTGACGCCTGGTACGTGGGGATGTGGGCGGTAACCAACGACACGCACACGACGCTGGGCAACACGATTACGCACTTTCAGAATCCCGACGCAGATGGCAATGGCTGGGGTGATGAGATTAGCTTTGTCAACTTTCCAGTTGGTGTGAACACCAGTAGCGCCTTTGAACCGCCGAATCCGCGCTGGTCAGAAGTCGATCTGATTGCAGGGCTGAACGAACACGTATTGGTCATGCAAAACGGTGTCCTCGACCGAATTGTCCCCTACAGCACGTGGGCCTTTGATACTTCTCCAACCGTTTGGACCAATGCGGCATCAATGACAGCCATGCCCGAGGTTGGCGATGACGGTCTGGGGCGATTGCACATTGTTCATGGTGGGACGACGTACGAAGTTCACCCGATCAATTGGGACTCGGTGATCTTGGGCAATGGTCCTGTTTCCTGGACGGGTAATGGCAACTGGACGGACGACTCGAATTGGTCGCTGCTGGGAGTGCCAGGTCCTGAGTCGGTGGTCACGATCAACAACAACTTCACGAGTTCGATCGCCAAGGCCGTCGTGGAAGACGACTTGACGGTCGGCAGTATCAGCTTGCTCGGAAGTTCCGGCCCGATGGTTCTCAAAGTTACCGAAGGGGCCATGCTCACCGTAAGCGGTGGCATGACCGTGGGTCCGGGAGCGATTCTCAAGGGCGAAGGGGCGATTGTTGGCGACATCAACGTTCCAGGAGGGATCGTGGCGCCTGGCCACAACCCAGGAGTTCTGACAATGACCGGCGACTATACACAAGGCGCTGCCGCCAGACTGGAGATCGAACTGGGGGGCACCGTTCGAGGCGATGAATATGACGCGCTGGTTGTCAGTGGCGACGTCACGCTCGCTGGCACCCTCGACGTATTGGCGATCGGCGGAGTTGTGCCGGTGGCCGGTGACCTGTTCGATATCCTCGATTTTGCGCCGGCCAATCTGATCGGTTCGTTTAGCGCGGTGAACCTGCCCGTCCTCGCATCGGGCCTGGCTTGGGATCAGACGAGTCTGTACACCAGCGGTAATCTTCTGGTGAGCTCTGCGAGTTTCGACCCGTGCGGCCTGGGCGGAGACGCGGGGTGTAACACGGACGACCTGGACGCCCTTTACGCGGTGATGGGCACCAGCGTGCCGCCCACGAACTCGCTGTTTGATTTGAACATGGACAACGTGATCAATACGGCTGATTTGGACCAATGGTTAAGCCTGGCCGCCACCGTAAACGGCCACAACTCACCCTATCTGCCTGGTGATACGGATTTGGATCGCGACGTGGACCTGGCAGACTACAGCGCGCTGGCGACTAACTTCGATCCTACAGGTAGCCTGGGGCCACACGGGTGGGACCATGGTAACTCCGACGGCGACAACGACGTGGATCTGGCAGACTACAACGTGCTGGCGAGTAACTTTTCTCCCGCCGGTTACGGAGCCGCACCCGTACCCGAACCGGCCAGCCTCTGCCTGTTGCTAACCGCGATGCTACTGCTGGCCCGCGTAAGGTTTTAAATTGTCAAAGAACTGTTAACGCAGTCACGCCTGGTGCATCGCCCGCGCCCGCAAGGCGCCGGGGTGGGGGTAACGGTGGTGGTTTATGTGTGTTTTACTGGCGGGCATTGGTGGTAAACTGGAGAGCTGACATTCAGGTGTTTTTCTGCAGGAGAAAGTCTAATGGGCAGGTTTGTGCTGGTCGTTATTGCTGTGATGTTGCTTAGTGGTTCTGTCGCCCAAGCAGCGAGTTATCAGAAAACAAATGGGACCATCGTTGATCCCATCCTGCACAGAGATGGGTCCCCACATAGCTACAGCGGGAATAACCTGGAACCCGACGCGAAGCTGACCGGCGCGAAGCTGACCGGCGCGAAGCTGACCGGCGCGAAGCTGACCAACGCGGACCTAGAGGGCGTGGAATTGGTCCGGGCGGACCTGCCCTTCGCGGACCTGGCATTCGCGAACCTGTCCAACGCGGACCTGTATTACGCGAACCTGTCCTACGCGAACCTGGACTACGCGACCCTGACCAACGCGACCCTGACCAACGCGACCCTGACCAACGCGAACCTGGGCTACGCGAAGCTCAACCACGCGAACCTGACCAACGCGTACCTGACCAACGCGTACCTGACCAACGCGTACCTGGCCAACGCGAACCTGTACGCCGCGGACCTGACCGGCACAAACCTGACCAACGCGTACCTGTACGGCGCGAACCTGGAAGACGCGAACCTGACCGGCACAAACCTGACCTACGCGGACCTGCCCTTCGCGGACCTGGCCTTCGCGAACCTGTACCACGCGGACCTGTATTACGCGAACCTGACCGGCGCGAACCTGTACGCCGCGGAGCTGACCAACGCGGGCCTGACCAACGCGAACCTGTCCAACGCGTACCTCAACCACGCGTACCTGTACGGCGCAAACCTGGACACCGCGGACCTGACCAACACGAACTTGGAAGACGCGGACCTGTACGGGGCGGACCTGGCGGACGCGTCCTACGTCGAGTACAGCATCGGCTTCCCCTACTACTACGGGAACACGAGACTCCCTGCCGGCTTCGACCCTGTAGCAAAGGGCTGGACGTTATCGCCTTATTGCGACTTTACCCCAGACGCTGCTTGTGATGTGGCAGATATCAATCAGATGTTCGACGCAGGGGATCTGGTTACAGGAGTTGCGGTTGCATACGCGTACGTCAATTACCCGGGGCCTACCGACAGGCTGGACCTCGTTGACAACGACACCATTAACGCGGCAGACATCACGGAATGGCTTGGGCAGGCGGCTATCTTTAACGGTCACAGCTCACCCTACCTACGTGGCGACACGGACCTGGATCGTGACATTGATCTAACAGACTACAACGCGGTGGCGACCAACTTTGATCCCCTCGGCACCCACGGTCCCTATCTGTGGCAGGATGGCAACTCCGACGGCGACAACGACGTTGACCTGGCTGATTACAACGCAGTGGCTTCCAACTTCCAGCCGCTTGGTTACGGAGCCGCGGCGGTGCCAGAACCGAACTCAATCGTTCTAGTTCTTGCAGGGCTCCTGGCTGCCGCAGGCGCTGGCGGTCACCGTCATTGATGCCAAGAGGGGGCGGTCCATGCGACAAACGGAGTTGGAAGAACAGTTTCCCAGCCACGTGGTCTGCCAATGGATTGGAAACAGCCGGCAAGTGGCGTCAAAATATTACCTCCAGACCACACCCGAACACGTCGCCGACGCGGTCAGTGGTGCGTGCACCATTTTTGTAGCCAGTAGTGCGCCGCAGGGGGTCGCAAATGAAAAAAGCGACGCCTGCGAAACTGCAAACACAAGCAGTCTGGCGCAATGCGTCGCATTGGCAATAGGCGTTACTGGACTCGAACCAGTGACTTCCACCGTGTGAGAATTCTCTGAATCCCGCGAATCCACCCGTTTCTTCGACGTTTTCTATACGTTAACCACTCTTATTGGCTGTCGCAAGTCGTCGTACCTCTATTCAGTTTTTAGCAGTATCTGTTACCACATGCTGGCGCACAAAACGGTACGTACTGTCATTTATACAAACCCCGCCACAGAACATCGCAGAGGCGATAGATTGGTGGCGCGTGGGCTACACATACCGAAGGAGCAAAATATGAAACGTCTGCTGGGTTTACTGCTGGTGGTGGGGTGTGGCGGGCCCCCGGATTAACCACCCAGTCGATTGCGGATTAGCTCCAAGGTTTCATCGCTAGATCGACGGAGAATACCTTCAAGTATCTGACGCCGTTCCTCGATGGATTTCAGTTCCGCCTGCCGAACACTCTTTTCGTTTTCGTCGGCTGACTTCCGGCGAATCTTGGGCAGGATGTCTTTCAGAAACCAACGCCGATCTTGCCTGGCAACCGTCAGCAAGTTCCAGGCACCAGGGCTGGGCGCGTCTGCAGGTGTAAGATTTCCTGCGCCGAGATGAACATAAACCCATTCGACGTCATCTTCCAAAACCACCTCGTTTTCGGAGGCGTTGAACTGCGCTAGTGCTTCTTCCAGCCCCTCGTTGCCGACGTCTCGGGATTCATCACACTCTTGTCTCTCAGATTCCGGGGGGGGAAACTCTGCCAGGGGCCTGTCGCCAAGCCTGGTCGGCAGCTTCCTTCCGTCGCATGCCCTGTTCACGCAAAGCAGCCCGGAGCTGTTCCCGTCGGGCGTTGAAATCCTCAAGACGCCCTTCTCGATTCAACCGGTGCCAGGCTCCTGCCTTGTCGAGCTGTGAGTCGTCATTTTTGTTTTGAGTCACCAGGAATGTTCTCCTTGTAGATGACACGCCGAATGTCGGCTTGTTGCTGATCGGTCAATGGCACGGGGCACGCCTGGAGCCAGGCGTGCAGATCGGATGAACCCCCGGCGCGCTGCGCAATCTGCTGCTTCACACAACATCGCCAAAAACCGGCAAGGGGGGAAGGAGCCCGAGTTGGGCCATGGCCCAACTCGGACTCCTTCCCCCCTTCAATTAGCCATTCTCCGCTGGTACTCTGATGGCCTGGTGCTGAAAAGTAAATTCCGATCAGTTGTTGATGTTGAGAGGCTCTCCTCATGAGTCGTGATGCGCAGTCGGAACGTAAGAAGCTCCTCCTCCTATGCATCCCCATCACAATGGGCTTGGGCTACATCTACTACGGTTGGACCAGTCTCCAGGATGCCAGGACTAGCGTCAACTGGCCTGTTACGCCGGGTACAATCGTCAACTCGCGAGTCGAAACTCACACTACTGACGGAGAAACCTATGACTCTACCACCGTTGAGTATGTCTACACCGTGGATGGTGTCGAGTACTCCTCGGATGTCGTGAGGTTTGGTGCACCGCGTCCAGGGGCAGGGAGCCTTTCTCAGTATTTTAGCCGTCGACCAGATCTACCAAGTCCGGGGTCCAGGGAATCGCCTATGTATCCCGTCGGCAAGGCCGTATCTGTTTCGTACGAGCCCAGTAATGTTACAAATGCCGTACTGGAGCCCGGTGGCGAGTCGTATGATTTTCTTTACCTCGGTGGAGTCCTTGCCCTGGTCCCCCTTCTGGCCGGCCTCGGAATCAACACGCTCCATCGAGTGCAACACGCCGAACCGACTGGACAAAGTGGTCACGCTCTTTTTCACGGGTGTGGCAATGTTGGTCGCTGTTCCCTTCACTCTGAGCTACCGTTTCGCTTACCTCCTAACAGCTCTCGGCGTAATTCTCCCACTCGTTGGAAATTTCTTGGACGACGAATTGGGTTTCCCGTTGATCATGATCAGCCTGTGCTGTTGTCTCATGCCGGGAGTGGGGGGAATGCTCTTTCGCTTCGTGGGTTGGGTTAATATTGAACTTCCTGAGAAAATAAATGACCCGGATCCAGCAGTGAGGCGGCGTGCGGAAATGATGCAGGGATGGATTATGATCATGATTGTCGTGTTTATTGTTGGTGCGTTCCTCTTCGTGTTCGGGCGGGAAATATGGCTGCATGGATGGTCCCGTTAGCGGCTTCGGAGTCGCGGGCAAAGGCTACTTCCGCTTGAGTGCTTTCAATCATCGGTACACCGGCTTCTGAACGTGATTGGTTAGTTCGTAATCAAAAAGGCGTTGGCATAGTGCGTACTCCAGCTCTTTGTTGGGGCAAAACGGTAAATACCGTTTTGCATCGAAAGAAAGGGGCCGCACTGCCGACCAACGGCAGGTATCAGAATGATTGATTCGGCGGATTTTACGGGCAATGGGCGTTACTGGACTCGAACCAGTGACTTCCACCGTGTGAGGATGGCGCTCTAACCAACTGAGCTAAACGCCCGGCAGCCCGGTTTCCTTGAAATGTAGTGCAAGAGGTGACGCGCGACTAGTCGAACTCAGCATCGCCGCCAGATTCTCCAACGTAACAACCGTCAGGGGCAACCGATTCCCACGAGGTCGTCAGGATTCCGAATCTGCTGGCGCTTCCGGGTCAGACATGCTGGTGTCGGACCCTGGCGAATCAGATACTGTCACGTCGGACCCTGACGAATCAAATACTGTCACGTCGGAATCCGATGAATCGGATGCTGTCGGTTCGGACGTGGGCGGTTCAAATTTGGGAGCCGTGGGAACGTCCTGCTCCTGGTCACTTGTGATTTGTGGCACGTCGTACGACGAATAATCGGTACTGTTGGCCTCCGAATAGACCTGCGAGTTAAAATCGGACTGGATGTCACTCAGGCCGCGCCGGAACTGGTTATAGCTCTTTCCCACCGAACGCGCCACTTCCGGTAGACGTTTGCCAAACAAAATCACGGCAATCATCCCGATGACAAGGATCTCTCCCACGCCGGGGCTACCGAAAATAAAGGCCAGGGCAGGCAGTTCAAGTAAGTCCAACATCTTTGATCGGTGTCGAAGGAGGAAAAAGAAGAGCGCCGCCAGACCATCAGCGGCGGCACAGACGGTCGCTGCCAGGGCTAATCACCCTGAGACGAATCACCCTGAGACGAAACTTTTTCCTCGTCGGTTTCTTCCCCGACTCGTTCCAACTCTTCGGTCATGCCCCGGGCACCTTTTTTGAACTCAACAATACCCTTACCCAGGTTCCGCATGACGTTGGGCAGTCGATTGCCGAAAATCACCAGCACGACAAACGCCACCACCGCCAGGATGACAATCTCCGGCAAACCGGGCATTCCGTAAGAAAATAACATAGATACGCACTCCCACAATCAAAAATATTACCGATGGGGCACGCGTACAAGCGGCGAATGCCGGCAATGGCCCTCCAAAGGGGTCGCCAGAACCAACTCGTGCGGCTTTGTGCAATACGAGCACAAAATCACCCTTGCTGTGTTTATTTTACTGGGTCACGTTCAACTGTCAAACGGGAATTGGCAGCAGCGTAAAATGCGGTAGGTGGGATGCGGAATAGGCCTAATCGGAGGTCGGTTCAAGACTTCGGCCACTTGACGAGTGTGCTGCATGTTTTTCAAAAGGCGCCGGAAGTCGGAAGTTTCCCCCCCCTGCCGGGTGTTCACTTGTTGACTTTCGCCTGTCGGAGGTTCGACGTGGGCAAAGTGTACCGATAATAGACCTCCAGACAGAGCGCGGCCATCGCGGTCGTATAAACACGGCCCCCGTAACCACCCCACACGGTCTGCGGATCCCAACTGCCCGCCAACGAGCCCTGGCTGCGCTGCAGACCCAGAATCTCGCGCTTGAGCGCCACGTTCCAACGTTCCCACCGCTCGTCACCCAGCGGGTGCAGGGCCAAGGTGGCGTAATACCAGTAGTAGAGATTCGGTTTGCCGTCACCCGGAAGCTGTTGTCCGATGTAGCGGGCCGCTTCTGCCACGGACGGGTCCTGTTGCGATACGTCCAGAAACAAACGACACAAGAGCCCTTCAGCAGTCATGGTTCGCGACGGTCGCTGCCCGGGTCGATAGCTTGCCAGGCCACCAAACTGGCCACTGGAACAGCTATCCAAAAAATGGTGCATCTGGTCTTGCACTCCCCGGGGAACATTGATTCCGGCCAGCGCGGCGCTCTTGAGTGCCATGACTTGCCAACCGAACTGGCTCATGTCCCCCTGGTCACCAGGTCGGTAGCGCCACCCGCCACCACTCCGGTTCTGGGAGGACAGCGAGTAGTCGACGCCCCGTTGCACGTAGGGTCGCATGCGCTGGTCACCTGTCATGGCGTAAGCTTCGCAGATGGCAAACAGGGCCATGCTGTGACAGTACATGTTGGCATAGGTGGAAGAATCGCCTCCCAAATTTCCTTGACGCTGGCTCCGCAACAGGTACTCCAAACCCCATTGGACTGTTTTTCGATGGGGCCCTTGATAATGAGTCTGGCCGGCACCAAGAAAGGCCAGCAGCGCCAATCCCGTGATGCCCGTGTCAGCACGTATCCCGGCCCCTTGCCGGTCATGCCCCAGCACCCGCTGCTCATGTCCGGCCCCAAACTGACTGGCATCCCAGCGGCCATCCTCCTGCTGGTTCGCCTCCAGCCACCCCAGGGCAGATTCCACTGCCGATTCGGTGAGGATGCTGCCGCCTCCCTGGCGCGTCACCTCGCCCCGCTCCTCACTAATCCGTCCCTGGTACACCTCGGGAATAGGTGCCCCGTCAGCCAGGCGGGCCGGCGCTGCCGTCTCCTCTGGCGGGCTTGTGACAGGTGGCGAGTCACTCTCGACGATTGAATTGGTTCTGGAGAGAGGAACCGCCGCAGTCGGTTTGCGTGAAGCCCTGGCCACCTGATCGGTGACGGAAGCCAGATCGTTCGCCGTGGCCTCCGGCTGCTTCACGAGTTCAGAAACCGTCGACCCATTTTCTATCTGGGTTAAGTCGGACGACAACTCGGGCTCCGGTAACTGGACCGGCTTGGTGATGATCCGGTCAATCTGCGTATCGAGGTGATTCTGTTCCAAGGGAAATTCTATCTCCTTGGGACTGCGCACCAGGTCAGCAAACCCGTCGCTTACATCGACCCGGCGAGCCTTCGGTTCCAACGGCATCTGTTCAACCGTGGTTGTCTGATTATTGCGCTGAGGCACCACAATGGGTGACGCGGCCAATGCCTCGCGAGTCGTGGCCGGTGTGGTGACTTTCTCGCCGGCAGGGTCGATTTCAAAGACGGTCTCGTTCGATTCTGCAGCAACCATCGGGGCATGAGAAGGCTGGCCACTGTCGACCAGTTCCATGTCGGGTTGTTCGCGATCCAGATCTTCCTGGTCCCTGGCGGAGTCCCCTCGCAAAACGGGTCCCACCTCGGGATCGGTCGTTTTTTCTACTGAAAATTTATTCCAGGGCTTCAACGGTTCCTGTTCAACTTCCGGCTGCTCTCTTTTGATGAGGGGCCGTTCTGAGTCACTTGAAACGAGTGTTACACGGATGGAATTTTCAGCTGCCTGGAAGGGAACGAGCGAAAACAGCTGTGTCTTGTAGGCGTACCCGGTCAACAGTAGATGTGAAAACACCGAGAGCACAACGCATTTCGACAGGGGGCGGGTTTGACCCCAGCGAGTGCGTGTCACGATCAACAAAGCGATCGTCAGCGCAGCAAGTCCCGACCAGAGCATGATCCACAGGGACCGCAAGGTGGGAAGTAACGCTTCGAGTTGCTCAAAATCAATAGGCATTGAGGTAAATACTCTTGTCTGCGGATGGCCGCTGCTGACCGGAATTGTCGCACATGAAAGATCAAGGGAGATGAAAACCTAAAACCGGCGTTTATCCAGACGGACGGAGATCCCCATCTCGGACACGCCCGCGGTCCGGCACGCATTCAGCACATTGGCCACATTCTGGAACGGGCCCTCCGCGTCTCCACGTACCAACACTCCAAAATCCTGATACTCCTGCTGAACCACGGACAGTTTCTCGACCAGTTGTTCCAGTGAGACGATCTCGCGCTCGAAGGAAATCACGCCATCTCGATGCACGTTGATTACTCTTTTCTCCGGCGCCGCGGTGAGTGCACCTGAATTACCAACTTCAGGAATTTTCAGTCCAATCTTCCGTTCCAATTCAGTGAATTTCGTACCCACCATGAAGAAGATGATCAACAAGAAAACAATGTCGATCATGGGCGTCATGTTGAGCGATGGCTGGTCGTCCAGGTGGGTCTTGAGTGGCATGATGGCTTGTTAGGATCCGTGGCAGGGCAGGGTAAAAAAAACGTCCTCGCTAAGCTGCTTTATCCTTGCGCATTTTTTTCCGGGGCGGATCAGTTGATTCCCAGGCGTCTCCGGCAATCATCTTCACGACCTGTTGCCCCAGCGCATCGATCTCGATAATCAAACGGTCAACTCGACTCACAAAAAACAAGTAGGCGATCAAGGCGGGGATGGCAACCGTCAGTCCGGCCGCTGTCGTCAACAGTGCTTGACTGATCCCGGCTGCCAACAATTCGGGCCGCCCCATCGCGTCGGCCGTGGCAATGGAGTTGAAGGCCTGGATCATGCCGACGACCGTGCCCAGCATGCCTAACAGGGGGCTGATCGTGGAAATGCCGTTAAACAATCGCAAGTATCGTCGCAGACCATTCGAAACCCTTTCCCCCGCGTCGATAATCGCCTGTTCCACCTCGACCGAGGAACGACCCCATTTGCGAACAGCGGCCTCAAACACTTCGGCCACCGGACTGAGACTTTCCTCACATCGAATGAGCGCTTCCTCAGGGGTCAGTTTTCCTTCGCGTAACTGTTCCAGAAATCTTCGCACAAACGGTCGCGGGATAACGCGCCCATGTCGTAAGCTCACCGCGCGCTCAAATACAAAAACAAGCAGAATGAAGGAACAGACACCAATCGGGATCAGCAATGGTCCGCCTTCGTGTAAAACCTGCAACAGATTTTTCGTCGGAATCGGATTCTCCATCGCCATGGGAGCGACCTGGTCGTCCCCGGTCGACAGGGACGTGTCGACTTCCGGTAACGATTGCGCGTGCGTCACATCAGCAAAGATTGGTACGGTCGCAATTGCCAAGGCGACTACGAGCGCCCGGAAAAGCAACGGTGTTGGCAGCAGCAAGTTGAACATTCTTCTTTCCTTGAACACGATGGGGCGTTCTTTAACGTGTGGAACTTCTCCGTCCGGGATTGTTTTGTTGGCCACCAAGGCTGGTCATGCGCAGTCTCTGAGACGCTTCTTCCGTGACGGTCGTTTGGGGGTAGTCTTTGAGAATCCGTGCGTACAGTTCAATGGCTTCTCGCCAGTTGCCCAACTTTTCGTAACATTTTCCCGCCTGCAATAATGCGTAGGCTTTCCATTGAGGGTAGGGATACAGTATGTCGACTCGTAAAAAAGACCGGATCGCCTCCTGATACTGTTTCTGGTGGAAAAAGGACTCGCCGATCATCCATTGGGCCATCGCAGCGGTCTCCGTTTGGATTCCCGCAATGGAATCCACGGCCAATTGATAGGACCGGCGCGCCTCGGAAAACTTTCCGCGGGACGCCAGACACCTGCCTAGTAAATAATCCACTTCGTACTGCTGCCGAAATTCGGGGAACCGGGTGCCGATCGCTGACGCAATTTCGTAGACCTGGTCCCACTGCTTCTGGTGGGCCAGCATCTGGGCCTGACGTAAGGGGATAATTCCCATCCACGGTTCCCGTTGACTTTCCGTCCAGGATTCCAGGGGCGCAAAATGATCTGCCGCCTGCGAATACCTGCCCTGCCGGTAGAAGGCCTCGGCGGTCCAATACCTGGCGTGCAACGCCAAAACATGGTCCGGCAATTCACGCACCATACGTCCCAGCGGTGCTTCGACCTCCGTCCAGCGATGGCCAAGTGCCCGCACCCGACCTTGCAAATAGAGGGCATGTCCCAACAGCGTCGAGTCACACCCATGCTCGATCATCTCGGTGCACAACTCGTAGGCCCGGTCATACTGTTTCGCTTCGCTCGCCTGTTCGGCAAGACGGAAGGTTGTATCGGGCCAGCACTCACTTTCTGGATAACTTTCATGCAGGCGTTCGAAAAGCGCGATCGACTCCTCCTCTCGTTGAAGGTCCGATAGCACCCAGGCGTGCGTGTACAGTGCCAGGTCCAGGCGGTTGTAATCCGGAACGCGTTTGTCCAAAGTGAGCAGCAGTTCATGGGCCTTTTGATCATGCCCGATCCGGTCGTGCAGGCGTGCTGCTCCGAACAACGCCTGCGGAAACTGCTCCGTACCGTCGTAACGGTCAATCACCAACTGATAAGCCGCCAGTGCACCATCAAAATCTCCTTCTCGCTCCAGAACCTTGGCGCGTGTCAGGACCGACCCGGCTGCCAGAGGACTGCGGGGATTGCTTTCAAAAATTTGCTCAAACTTTTTAGCGGCATCTCCTGCCTGGCCGTTGTGCAATTGCCCCCACGCAAGTCCGGAGAGCCCCTTTTCGACATACTCGGAAGGATTCCCGTCTTTCGCTAATTGGGCAAACAACGTGTTTGCAAATACAAGATCTCCTTGCGCGTACGCGGTTTCCGCAAGAAAGTGCGTCAGAGGCATCAGGAGCGGATGGTCCGAGTGTTGTCGCAGGTACTGCTCGTGAGTCTCTGCAGCTTCTTTCAATTGTCCGGTCTGTGAGTAGCAGATTGCCAGGTCACAGCGGCATTTGGCCACGTCTTGACCTTCAGGAAACAAATCAAGATAGGCCACTAGCGGCGCGATCGCTTCCTCGAACTGCTTCAGACCCATTTGCGCCGTGGCAAGCGCCACGTGGATACCGCCTTGCAGCACTGGCTCCTGCTTGTGGATTTCAACTTTGTGCAGTGACCCGACAGCTTCCGTGTACTGATGCAATCCTAATTGGGCCAGCGCATAAAGATACCAGGAATCACCATCGGGCAGACTCCCTTTCGTTTGAAGCTGACGTTCGAAAAGTTGCTGGGCAGCAAGATATTTTTTTTGCTTCAAAAGCGCGCGAACATGGACCTGCCGGGCGCGATCCAGCAGGTCGCTGTGAGGAAAATTCTGTTCAAGCCGTTCAGCCGATGTTTCACTTTCTGAGTACTGCCCGGCGGCGAATGCTATTTCCAGTTTGGCCAGCAGACTGTCATCTGCCAGAGAATCGTGAGCCCAATTCCGAAGGATCGCATCATAATGCGCCAGGGCAGCTGTAGAATCTGAGTTTTGCTGATAAGCCTGGGCCGCGAAGAAATGAATCTCGGCTGCAGCAGCGTTCACCGGGTCATTGGAAACGGCCGCCGAGAGCGCTTCGGCAGCTTGTGACCACTTCTGCTGCGCACGGTAAGATAACCCAAGCCAATGAAGAGCCGTCGTACGCAAATCGCTTTGTTTCCACTTGGTTTCAAATGCACAAAGATGGTCTGCGGCGCGCTGGTAACGTTTGCGTTTAAATTCAAGCAACCCCCTTTGAAGCTGAGCATCGTCTGCCATTGGGTGATTCGGTTGTTCGCTCAGAATACGGAAGTGCGAATCAGCTTTTCCAAAATCATGCATTTCCAGCGCGGCGCGTGCCACGCCAAAATGACAATCTCCCACCAGTTCGCTTTTTGGATATTTCGACAATGCATGGGAAAACCACTGGCCTGCGGCCAGGGCGTCACCTTTCTCCAGAGCAAGCTCGCCTAAATAAACCAGCGCAAACTCGTTGCGTGAATCGTTCGGATGCTGACGGTGAAAATCCTCCAACGCCTGCTGGGCGACGTCACCAGACTGTCGCAAATAGGCTGTCTCACCCAATCGAAACCGGGCCACGTGAGCCATCGGCGGAGCGCTGCGCCTGTCCAAATAGCGTCGAAAACCATCCGCCGCTTTCTCGAGACTCCCTAACTGGACGAGCGATTCTGATCGAAAGAACATGGCTTGACCTGCCAACTCATGGTCTGCATGCTTGTCAAGAAAGGCTTGAAACTCGTCGCCCGCCAAATTCCAACGCAACTGCTTATAGTGGCTGGCTGCAACGGCAAATTGATCTTCAGCAGGACCCGCAACAGCGTACAGGCTGGGACTAAAAAGAAGTGCAGCGGCAAGCGTTACCGGCTTGATTCGGTATGGGAACATCCCTGTTCCTCCAGACTCGACGATGCCTGATTATAGTGTACCGTTACAAATCGAATATCATACAACCCAGCTTACATACGAAGCAACATCGATGAGAGCTAGCACCGACAGGTGGCCAACTGACGAAGTCCCGCCTCGAAAGAGGGACTCTTTTCTGATTTTCGGTCGCCCCGGGCAGACCACCATAATTTATTCGCGCGGCAAGTCTCAGTTACCCTGTCTGGCCAAGTCAAAGGTAATCACTATTTTTTCAGCAACCAACCATCCACCCGGAAGGCTTCGCAGGTTGCCAGAATCCGACAAGCTTGCTAGCGAGTCTTCTGCCGTTTGAACCCTGGCCGATGACGCAATGAATCAATTACCAGATAACGCTACTTCCGCAAACGGTCCACGACTCGGACTGGGAGATGCTATCAGTATCATCGTGGGTATCGTTGTCGGCGCATCTATTTACAAAGTACCTTCCCTGGTGTTCAGCAATGTGCAGCATGCGTGGCAGGGACTGGGCACCTGGATCCTGGGCGGATTGCTATCCCTGGCGGG
>Ga0310121_10002773_pt1 | contig 16425 bp, 9 predicted proteins | sample CB27_Tmax_986_MG_FD_203504 | JGI IMG/M metagenome (GOLD analysis project Ga0310121, IMG submission 203504) | Marine microbial communities from Western Arctic Ocean, Canada - CB27_Tmax_986 | ecosystem: Environmental > Aquatic > Marine > Oceanic | place: Canada: Western Arctic Ocean | collected...
TTCCTAAACGAATCCTCATTTTTTCTCCGCACCCGGATGACGATGTGATTTCAATGGGGGGTACGCTCATTCGCCTGGTCGAACAGGGACACCTGGTGCACGTTGCCTACCAAACCTCTGGAAACATCGCTGTATTCGATGATGATGCGATTCGCTTTGCCGAATTCGTCGCCGAATTCAACCGGCACTTTGATGTCGCCCCGGATCGTACCACCGAGCTTGAAACTCACATCGACGAGTTTCTTTGCAACAAGAAGCCTGGCCAGGTCGACAGTGCCGAAGTTCAGATGATCAAGACAATAATTCGCCGTTGCGAGTCTCGCACTGCCGGCAGGTGTTGTGGGGTACCCACTGAACAACTCCATTTCCTCGATATGCCGTTCTACGAAACGGGCCGAGTTCGGAAAAAACCTTTGAGCGAGGTCGATGTTGAAATGGTCGTGAATTTCATGAGAGAGGTACGACCCCATCAGATTTATGCTGCTGGTGACCTGTCCGATCCTCACGGTACTCACCGCACCTGTCTCAACGCAGTGTTGCGGGCATGGGACCGCTGCGGCAAAGATGACTGGCATAAAGAGTGCGACGTGTGGCTCTACCGGGGTGCATGGCACGAATGGAGTCCGCATGAAATCGACATGGCTGTCCCGTTAAGCCCAGAGGAAGCGGATCGCAAAAGGTCGGCCATCTTCAAACATGAATCTCAAAAGGACCGAGCACTTTTCCCAGGTCCCGACATGCGTGAATTCTGGAAGCGGGCCGAAGATCGAAACCGCGAAACAGCCGTTCTTTACGATCAGCTCGGCTTAGCCGAGTATGAAGCGATCGAAGGGTTTGTGTTGTGGGACCGTACTCGCAAACTCGACAGAGACGTGTAGCGCTGCGGGCTGTCCGCTGCTAACCTTGCTGGCCTGGTGACGCCTCGATTTCACAACGCCCCAGCCCTGGAGGTGTGCGCGGCGCGTTACCAAGGTGGCTGCCGGCAGCTGTCCACACGGTCAAAACGGCAACTCGGCGAACCGATCTAATCTGCTTGCTGTTTTCATGACGTGTTCCATGCGCGGCCCGTACAGGCCACATCTTGGGCAAATCATCACAAAATCAGCTGCTTTTACACAGTTTTGTTGACGTTGGCGGGAGGGTGAATAGACTAAGAAGTATGGGCTAGCTGTGATGTTAGTTCGCGGCAGTTTCGCAGCGGTTCTATGACTAGATCTCAACTAAAACGAACGATTCTCGCGTTCGAGATTTTGGAGGGGCGGTATTTTCTGGCCGCGTCGTTCCCCATTCAAGGTTGGCAGTCGGGCCTCTTTGATGAAGGGGTCTCGGGAGACCTCGAATTCTCGTTCTCCCGCAACGTGCCGACGGTCGATTTTAACGGGAATGCAGTCGCTGCCAATCAGCCCCGCTTCGCGGCCGAAAAGCTGGTCACGGATACCCACCTTTGGAATCAGGTGCTACCGCATTACCAAAACCCGTCGATTGGTTCTGGCTGGGATCACGATGGAACCACGCCCTTAGCGGTGTTCGCGGAAAAGTCAGGTAGTCGGCGGATTTTCTTTGTTCGTGGCGAAGCGTTTTCCGTGGAAAACGTCATCGACAGTGGTGGTGATTTGCTTGGCGGCACCGTAAGTGGATACCGCTACCGGTCGCTATCTGTCGTTGTCCACGAAGGACTTGTCGTTTTTCTGGCCACGCGAGAACGCTGGGAGGAGGATCAGTGGATCACCGAAGGAGTTTCCTTTATCTACACGCAAGACTACGGTCAGACGATGCAACGTGTTCCTCAGGTTGGGGGGGGGGTCGACGTACCACCCCTGGAAAACAACGTTGCCGACGGCATACAGCGTGGCCAGACGTGGGCTTTCGAAAATGCCTTTCCTGAAAAATCTTCAGCTGATTTGCTCGGGGCATGGTTTCCCTGGGCAGACTATCTCTACAAGAGTGACAATCCCAAGGGAGGGCAAATTGGGCTGTTCCGTGCGCGTCGTCTGGCCGTAGGGCAACCGTGGGTTGTCGAACCGAACCGGCTCGTTTTCGAGCGTTGGGAACCAAGTGACGCGGGTGGCATGCACGCTCACAGTGCAGGTATGTTCGATGACGGATTGGTTTCCTTCTGGGGCGATGTCGATTACCGCAATCACATGGCCCGTCACATTGCCGAAGATCTGGAAAACTATACGACGACAACCTGGACACACAATACGGAATTTAACGGGGCGTGGAGCCCGGACGATGCCAAGGTCTACCGGATTGGTAATCAAGGTGCTTCGGTGGCTCCAGGTCCTAATTTTGGTGATGTGTTGGTTACGGGTGACATACAACCGGAACTTGTAATGAAGATTCAGCGCCCTGATGATCCGGACGGGACTGCCATCATCAGCAAGCAGAAGGGCTCATTCCCTGGGACAAGCTTGGGCGGTTCGTATGTTGGTCGAATTTCACTGGGCATTCATCACTTGCGTGGTCGGGGATATGTCGTTCGGGAGGGGGCGAGCAACCAGTTCATGACTGGCATTCACGGAATCCATTATTCGGTCGACGGAGAAAGCTGGACGACGTTGTTAAACGGTAGTATTGGAACAGCAAAGTTATATGGCGATTATGTCGTGCAATCCTCTTCTGACGGTATCTATGCAGCAGTTGCGCCTGATCGTGCAGAGGTATTTTCGCCGTTGGCCATTAGTCCGGGCGGCACGAATTTGTCGAACACGACTTGGGACGAAATCACGCCTCCAAGCTCTGGCAACACATTTCGTTCAATTCAATTCATCGATGGCGAATACCGGTATGCCGATAGTGAAGAGCTTGTGTTGCCACAACCGGGGGGCCCGCCGCCCGTCATGGGGACGGTACCAATCTTTGAAGTTACCAGTGAGGGACTGAGCGATCGGTTAGGGATACGTAATGCCAGTGACATTCCTAGTAATGATAGCGAGTACCATCGTCTGGATGTGTGGTATTACAATCTTTCCGGAGATGGCATGTCCCCTGCAATACATTTCAAAAGCTCGTGGACATCACATGTGTCTAGGTGGGTTGCGAACAACGAATGGGTTAGTGGTTTTTTTACTGGTGAGCCGGTATCTGGATCTATCAACGAGACCGAACGATTTGTCCAAATCTTCACCCAAAAATTATCGAGCCCACAACGTTGGATGATGGCTGTGGGGGGACTCGTGGAACATGATTCGCCAACGTACCCGCTGGCTCCCGAGTCGACCGGGCCCCACGAGCTTGCTACCCTCAGCGGATTTCAAATCGCACACGATTGGACGGTTGGCCTGGTGTTTGGAATTCCTGAGTTGGGTGGATTTTCCGGTTGGCTTGGCACAACCGGAAGCGACGCTGTCCATCCGATCGCTACGCTGCGCCAGGATCCCACCAACTACATTGAAGTCGGGTTTTACCGAGTGAGCCCTTGGAGTCAGTTCATTGTCCTTGATGTTTACAACGATGGTGTGTTCGCGGGACGGCTGGAGTTTCCCGGCTTGTCAGTTGATATGGAGGATCGAGTTCACCTTGCCATTAGCGGTTCGAAGGATGGGTTGGGGGCATCGTTACTACTGCCGCGCAATAGCTTTGGAGTCCAGAGCAAAACCATGGAAGAATTGGCTGTGATTCGCCCACAGGAAGTGCTACTGAGTTCCAACGCTGCCCAGGATGTTGTTTCCACACTGGAGTGGTACGCCGTGCAGGTTTTGCCGAATGAAACTCTCACCAACCAAGAGCGTGAAGCATTCGTGATGAGCGATGAGATCTTTTCACCAGCTATTGGCCCCCCGCGGGTAACAAGCGTTAAAGTGGGGTCCACCGATTGGGACCCGGCTTTTGTGAGTTGGGTCGATCCGCTCGATCATGTTGGTTATGACATCCAAAGTGGAAATAGCCAGCAAACCCCTTTGCCCTGGTCAAACATCAACCAAATATTTGTCGAATTCAGTGAGGATGTGCAGATTGCGGCCTCGGACATCCAATTGACTGGTATCAACGTGCAAGACTACGAGGCGCAAGTTTCGTTTAGCTATGACAAAGAGACCTCGACCGCCACACTCACGCTTGATCCTCCGCTGCAGGCTGATCAGGTCAAATTATTCGTTGCCGATACGGTTAATGATCTGACCGGCAGGTCCCTCGATGGAGAATGGGTCGATCAACACACCGATTTTTCCTCTGGCGATGAGACGGCTGGCGGTAATTTCATCTTCCATTTTAATGTTTTGCCCGGCGATGTGTTTAGGGACGGGATCCTGCTGGCGAACGACAACACTTTGGCGACTTCGGCCCAATTCACCACTCTTGGCGATGCTGAGTATTCGATATTTTCCGACCTGAATGGCGATGGGGCAGTGTTGGGCAATGATCTCGAGGTGATACAACTGGCCCAGTTCAATGCTTTGCCGGACGTTCCCATGGGTACGGGTCCTCCGCGAGTGCGAAATATCAAGGTGAACTCGACAACCTGGAATACCGACTTCGTGTCTCTCGTCGACCCAACAGCTGGAGTTGGCTACGCCGTGCCGACCGGTACTGCACAGTTGGCTCCTCTTCCTTGGGTGAATATCGACCAGGTTTTGATTGAGTTCAGCGAAGATGTGCAAATCGACCAGGCCGATATTCAACTCATGGGAATCGCAAATCCAGATTACACCGCAGTCGCCGAGTTGAACTACGATCATGGATCGAGAACCGCGACGCTTACCCTGGACAACCCCATCGAGGCAGACCGTTTACGGCTGGTCATTGCCGACAGTGTAACGGATCAGTCTGGAGAAGCGCTGGATGGAGATTGGACCACGCAAAGTTCAACGTTTGAATCAGGAAATGACTCCGCTGGCGGCGACTTTATCTTTGAGTTTAACGTGCTCCCCGGAGATGTGTCTCAAGATGCGTGGGTCTTGGGCAACGACATCACGCTGGCAACCAATGCCCAGTTTAGTGATCGTGATGACCAACGCTACTCGGTGTTTGCAGACTTGGACGGCAACGTGGTCGTCTTGGGAAATGACATTGCGTTGTCTATGCAACACCAATTCGGCACCTTGCCTCCAAGTCTACTCGCCACGGCTGCGGTGAGTTTTGTTGAGTCGCAACCAGGTGGATTTAAATCCACCTGGCCTGAGTCGCGTCCTCGACAACCGGCCGAACAGTATCCAGCTGACACAGGAGGGATTGATCCCGAGTCGGCTCCGGCCAGGTCGGACGATCCTGAATCAACCGATACCCCTCGGCCAAGTGAGTATCCCGGCGGAAGTGCGGAAACGTTAGCCGCGGTGAGTTTTGAGAACGCGTCACCAGATCAGGCTGAACCTCCGATACAGACTTCTCCGAAACCGGGACCCCCGGTGGGAGGCTTCGCGAATGGACAGGCCAAGGTGCTTGCCGAACAAGGCTACGAACCCGGTTCCGACATTAACGGTGGTGACTTGCTGCTGGCTATTTTTGACGAGCACGATTACCTCGCGAAATCGGACAGCCAGGCAAGCGACGTTGGAGAACTTGCCAGCGAGTCTGGTCATACCTCCTGGGAAGACTGGGAGTTGGTGACGGCGACCGTTTTCGAAGATTATTTTACACAAGAATCAAACGAGGGTTAGCAATGCATCCAGGATTAGCATCCTCACCCAGAGTTTTTCTTGGCGCGGTTACGATCTTGATCAGTTGGTGTCTGGTGAGTTGTCACACCAGTTGGGCAGTATCGTTTGAACTCCCGGAAGTGACCCTCGTTGGCAACGAGACCATCCCAACTTCGGGAATTTTTGAAGTCATGGTCAAAGCTTCCCCTTGGGAATTGTCCTTGGACGTAACCGCTTTCAACCTTGATCTGATGATTAACAGCCCGCTAGTGCAGTTGGGTCCAGCCACGCCACCCACTGCGAATGCATTGTTGGGCGGCGGTAACTTCAGCGATTTCTCACCCGATTCACAAACAGTTCGTGTCGTTCACATAATTGCCGATGCAGTACCGCTGGCCGATAACAAAGTGCTGGCTCAAATTCCCTTCGAAATTGCTGTCGGACAAGAGGGGATCTTTGACCTGACATTTGGCCCATTCAACGCCGTAAGTGATGCTGCGGGACAACTTCTGGTTCCCAATACTTCCGCTGGTGGGTTCATAAAAGTGGCATTTCCCGTCGTGGGCGACTACAACAACGATGGTATGTGGAATGCGGGTGACTACACCGTTTGGCGTGAAAGCTTCGGAGATACCGGGTTCAGTTTGCCAGCCGATGGCACGGGACCCGGGCTTGACGGTCTGCCTGATGGAATTGTTGATCAACACGATTACGCCTACTGGAAGCTGAACTTTGGGCTACCCTCGCTACCGCCAAGCACGAGTTCCTCAGGGAACATTCCAGAGCCCGGAAGCTTGCTGCTGCTTTTGATGGTCCCTTTCCTGATGCCTGCCCGTTGTCGGAACCTCCCCGGGGAGTAACGAGGCAGAATCCCGGTCAACCGGGAACCGACCTTGAAATGATCGTGAGGTGTCTCCCGGCAGGAAGGGCAGCTGCAAGGCAAAGGGTTCGTTACCCCGCACGCCGAACAATCGACCATGGACGTCGTATGCAGGGGGTGTGGGTGTGGGCAGGTCCCGGTTTTCAACACTTCCTCTGCCGGCTCATTTGGCGAGGGTAACACCGTTGCCGGCGACCGGAGGAAAGATACATTTTCCACGATCGACCGTGACCCCGGTGGCGATATCGCGCGCCAACAAGGCCGCTCCGTCCATATCGACATAATCCAAGAGTGGGGCCAATTGGGCGATAGCGGAGATGCCAACGGTAGACTCGGTCATACAACCAACCATCGTTTTCATGCCGAGACTCTGGGCTTGGGTGATCATGCGCAGGGCGGGCGTCATACCGCCGCATTTGACCAGTTTAATATTGACGCCATGAAACTTGCCGTGGCAGCGGCCGACATCCTTTTCGGCGATACAGCTTTCATCGGCAATAATCGGTAGAGGCGATTCTTCAAACAGGCGCTGGTTGCCCTGCCAATCATCTGCAGGCAGAGGTTGCTCGATGAACTCGACGCCGAGTTCTCGTAGGTGGGGGCCGTGGTTCAAGGTCTCCTCGACCGTCCATCCACAATTAGCATCGACCCGAAATGGGGCCTTGGTGTGCCGACGTAGTTCGCGAAGGATTTCAAGGTCTGCTGAGGTTCCCAGCTTGATTTTATAGATTGGCCAATCAGGAACCTCAAGAAGTTTGGCCACCATGACGTCGACCTGGTCGATCCCAATGGTAAAATTAGATAAAGGTGAGTTCGCAGGGTCCAGCCCCCACAGTCGATAGACTGGCTCACCTTGTTTCTTCCCCCACAGATCCCATGCCGCTTGATCGAGTGCGCAAAGTGCAAAAGGGTGTTCCGCAAGTTGCGGCGCAAGCTGGTCCCACAAGTCAACAGGGGAGTCGAGGGTCTCGGCGCCCAGCAGAGGTCGCACGCGATCTAAGGCACCGGACATGGTGTTCAAGGTCACGTTGTAGTAGGAATTTGTGGTCGCTTCACCAAAGCCAGAGTGTCCGCCTTCGGTAAGTTCAACGATGATTGTTTCTTGAACGTTTGTCGACCCGCGGGAGATCGTGAATGCGTGTTTCAACGGCAGGTCAAATTTGTGGATTTTCAAGTCCATGGATGACTTGCACTTTCTTGAAAAGGTTAACAGACAAACTCACGTTGCATTTTCAGTACGGCTTCAACCAGATCGTTCGGGCCATGGCGTAAGACATCGCAGACGGGAAGACCGAGTTCCTTGCCAACGCGATCACGCTCCTGTTCCGATTCATTTGCACTCAGCAATCTGCTGTTCATGGCAACGCCAATTACCTGCGCAGGATGCATCAGGTTTGCCATGGTTTCATAAGCAATTCGCAGTTCGACCAGTGATGTGAGAGGGATTTGCTCCATGTTGTGGATACCCTCGCGGCCAGCTTCGTAGCAGAGAATCATTCCGTGCGGCATCGCACCATGGAGCAGGCCCAGCGTCACCGCCGAGTATCGGGGATGGGCAAGCGACCCCTGTCCCTCAAACACGAGAATGTCGTGCTGCTGGTTTTTCAAGACGAGTTTCTCCACCGCGCCGTTGAGGAAGTCGGCTACGACCGTGTCAACAGGACAGCCATCACCTTCAATCATGATTCCCGTCTGTCCGGTAGCGATAAACTTGGCATCGCTTCCCCGTTGTTGAAGAGCCCTGGTAATTTCAATCGCAACTATTTTTTTCCCGACACAACAGTCTTGTCCGATAGTTTGAATCCGCAGGCAGTCGGGACGAATTCCGACGCGGTTTGCGACATCGTGCTCATCATTCTTGCGAACGTCGTTGATGACGACTCCAAACTCTTTGGCTGCAGAAACCAGTTCCTGATCTTCAGAAATAAAGTCGTGAAGTCCTGACACAATATCCATGCGAAGGCGTACCGCTTCCAGGAGAATCGGCCGCCATTGGGGTGGCAAGCGACCCCCTGGGGGGGCAATGCCAATCAACAGAACGTCAGCCTCTCCGGCGTCTTTGAGATTCGCTACGACGGGAATGTCACCGCCAACCCCCAAGAGTTCCTGGCTGGTTTTGCCTGGTTGCGTGGTGTCGAGCAAAGCGATCACCTTATCGCGACTATAACGAATCACACTGACTGCCGTCTTGGCTGTAATGGGTTCGCTGTATCCGTCAGTTAACACAACAAGTCGTTTTTGCATGCAAACCTCAAAGTTTTTACATCGTTTCTTTCACCGACAAGTGACATCCCTTGGGGACGTCTCTCGCTCGACAATTGATTCGGCGGGTCGATGTCAGCGGGGAATGGCCTTGTGGAACCAACATTCCTATCGATGAGATACACCGTAATATTATGAAACAACCGTCTGTTCGGGTAGATACAAAAAAAGTTGTTTGGGTTGGCCTCTACGTTTCCAAACGCAGCTTTAGAGCCCACTTCGCCCCGGGTGAACCTCCCAAAACCTTATTTTCTTGATACCATTGGTGTTGTATAATACGGGCGGCGGTGTCTTTTGTCCGACTTTGCCTACATCCCCCCTGCCAGACGTGTTTGGGACGCGGCACAGGAGGCAGAAGACGCGAAAATCTGGGAAATCCTCATGTCTTCAACCAAACCTGACATTCATCTTGTTGGCCCGGGCGAACCTGACGTGACAGCGGCAGTTGGTTCGGAGACGCCTGCCGGTACCACCGACCCGGCCTGTCAGGTTGTGGACAGCTCACCAGGGGCCTCCACCGAGGCGGAATCGCCAGCGCCAGCTACCTCCGAGGACGAGGCGCCCCCCGGTAAAAAACCAGGTCGCCTGATTAGCTTTGTGAGAAGTTCACAGACGAGTGGGTTTGCAACTTCTTTGCTGACCCATGCCGCTTTGTTAGTGATCTTTGCTTTGCTTACGCTGCCGATCCTGCCTGACCATGAACTTCTAACCGTGTTTTCCGTAGTCACCGAGAAGTTGCCGGAGGAACTTGAGCAGATCGAGATGCCTCCCCAGGAGTTTACCACCAGCGAATCAACCAAGGCCATTCTCGATAATCCCACTCCAATGTCGGCTGAGCCAACACCTTCGACCGCGTTTGCGGCTTCCACGGAGGCTTTGGCGATTGTTGAGGCACCCTCTGAAATGCAACTGAAGCCGACGATTGGAGATATCGACATTGGGCAACTCAGTGCAGCACTGCCGAGTGGTTTCGTAGGGCAGGGACGTGTTGTCGTTGACAACTACGACCAGGCGTTCGACAAGTTAACGCAAGAGATCTTGGAGATGCTTGAAGAGAGTAAAGTCCTGGTAATTTGGGTTTTCGACCAATCGGGCAGTATGAAGGATGACCAGCAAGTCATCCGTGACCGACTTGAACAGGTTTACGCAGAGCTTGGCCTGAATGAGATTACTGGTGGTGGCAACTTGATGACGGCAATCACCAGCTACGGCAAAGAGTTTGCAGTTCACACGCAACGGCCCACTGACAAGTTGGAGAAAATCAGGGCCGCGATCGATGAAATTCCCATTGATATTTCGGGCGAAGAAATGATGTGTCGGGCCGTCGGTCATTCGATTCAGCACCATGCCGATTTTGTGCGGCATGGGCAGCGACGCACCGCGTTGGTGCTAGTCACTGACGAAAGTGGCAACCGCGAGGACAACGAGAGCTACCTGGAACAGGTAATTCACACGGCGACGAGTTCGGGGACGCGGATTTACTCGCTGGGGCGAGAGGCCGTGTTTGGTTGCCCGTTTGCCCACATCCGTTGGGAGCATCCGCAAACCTACGTCATTCATTACATTCCCATCGATCGAGGTCCCGAATCGGCGTATGTCGAACAACTGCAAACCGAAGGCTTCCATCGCCGTTATGATTCACACCCTAGCGGTTATGGGCCGTATGAGCAGAGCCGCATGGCCCGCGAGACGGGAGCAATTTTTTTCCTGCTTCCGAGTGTGGAACTCGATGTTGTGGCTCTCGACAAACGCCGTTATCGACTCGATCTCATGCGGGAATACAGGCCGGACCTTCGTCGTCGGGATGTCGCAATGGCTGAGATTGGCAAGAGTCAACTTCGCACGGGGCTCACACAAATCATCTACGATATGAACCCGTATAACGAGAAAGCGGCGGAAATCATCGTGATGCGAGACAGGTTTTCCAAGAACCTTCAGGAGTTCATTAAACAAGTGAACACCGAGCAGGCCAAGATAACGATCTACTTGGACTATTTAGATCGCATGGGAACTGCTTTGGAGGAAATCTGGGGATTGCGCAAGCAGGAAACCATACCCCGCTGGCAGGCCAATGCCGATTTAATGCGTGCCCAGTTGCTGGCCTATAAGATTCGTCTTTACGAGTACGGGGCGTATCTCGAATACTTTATGAACAATCCTCAATATGTCTCCCCGACCAAGGATCCCAACCTTCACCTGATCGATTGGCGCATTGTGCGTCGACAGGAGATGATCACTGGAGAAGTGACGGCGAAGTATCTTGAGCAGGCCAAGGAGCTTTTTCAGACGGTGATCGACAAACATCCCGATACTCCCTGGGCCGCCCGCGCAGAAAAGGAAATGGGAAGCGGATTTGGTATTCACCTCTATCCATATTATCGACGCATTCCGACCGGGACTGGCACATCGCCGTTGATTCCGGTTCCCAAGCTCTAGCCTTCTACAAGAGTTGCGAAGCTGCTCTTTGCGACTTGACGTGCCAGGCGGCGCCGACCCCAACAGGTGGGTCCCCCAGTTTTCAGTCTGCGAACCACTCCTGAGGAATCTTGAGTGACCAGACCTCGCTATTAAGAGGTGTGGCGTGGCCGCCAGCAACCCAAATTTGATCGTCCATTACGAACGCCGAATGTTCGTGACGGGCTTTCCATATCACGTCAGATCTCAACTCAGCCCAGTGCTTGCCGTCCCGACTAACCCATACGTCTCCCCAATTCTTTGCAGGATGGTTAGACCAGCCGCCAAGTACCCACATTCGGTTGCGATAGACGACTGAAGAAAACCAAAGTCGCGGGTGCCACGGTGCCAGGTCCGTTTCGAAAATCCAGTGAATCCCATCGTCTGAACTCCAGACATCGTTCAAAGCCTGGTAGTTCGGCGCGTAGTTCCCACCGCCAAACAGATAAATGCGATTATTCAGAACAGCCGCCTGGTGATATGCGCGTGGTGCCCATTCGGCCTCGGCGGTCATGCATTCCCACCGCAGCCCGTCAGCGGAAACCCAAACGTCGTTCTTAAGACTTTGGTTATCTCCAAAGTAGTAGTTTTCAGTTCCCCCCAGGATCCACATCTTGCCATGAAATACGACCGCTGCCGCGGCAATTCTCGGAGTCCAACTCGCAGGAGAAGATACTTGCTGCCAGTTTTCACCCTCAGTTGACCACCAGACTTGATTGCTAGCCGAATGACCTTTCAGCCGGCCGTTATACCAACCTCCCATGAACCACATCTTTCCTCGGAATGCCAGTGACATCGAAAGGTCGCTGTGCTTCCAGGGCGATCTTTTCGCAACCCGTTTTCAGTGTGCACCGTCTGGAGAGGTCCAGACGTCGCGCGGAGGTGCTTCGTACGACTGAAACCATCCGCCGAGAATCCACAATTGCTGGTTGTGAACGATCTCGCCTTGTGAATCGCGCTGCTGCCAGGGGGCTTGCTCTGTGACTTGAACCCAATCGGGACCGTTGAGGTGCGACACATGCTGACCAAAAGCCATCGTAGCCGTCGCACACATAAAAATTGCGTTCGTGATGAGAGTTTTCATGATATGCGGCCACGGGGCGTCAACAGAGGGAACAAGATGTGTGGATTTGCACGCCGTTGTTCCAGGGCTGGCTGGTGGGCATCGGTCTACATGATTTTCCATCGAAATGGCTGGGCTTCAGAAAAACGGTCTGACGTGAACCAAGTTGGGGGAGGACGGTCTTATACAACGTCTTCCCATGGTACAAAACCGCGCCGCCCGCGGTTCACACAGCCTAACACATTGAAATACCGGAGTAAAAACAGAGACTCGAAAGCGCGGAAACACCATTCCAGGGCGGTGCTGGCTACGATATAATCTGGAGCTTGGGCACATCTCGCAGATCTTCCGCTGAAAAGACAGTGGCAGCGATCTGGCCGCTCAATCCCGCCTGATGATTCGCCCACCGTATGAGGAGCAGATGTCCCTGGACGACGAACCGCAGCTTTACACACGCTCTTTTGCACTCGCTTTTGCATCTCAATGCTGTTTCAACATCGCCAACGTGCTGCTGGCCCATTATGCGCGGTGGGTCGAATTCTTGGGCGGAAATATTCGAGACGTTGGTTGGATCATGGGAAGCGGGGCGATTGTGGCGTTGCTCCTGCGCCCCTTGAGCGGAAGTTTTATTGATCGGCTGGGAGCACGCAAAATCTGGTTCACAGGGATAGTGATCTATACCTGTGGTTTGTTACCCAATATTTGGTTGCATGATGTAGGTCCCATGATTTACATCCTCCGAGTTCTTTTTTTGGTGGGCTGTGGCCTGGTTTACACGAGCAGCCTGACCTACATCACGCAAACAACGCCTGCGCATCGACGTACGGAAAGCATCGCCGTGTTTGGGGCGTCCGGATTGCTGGGAATATCTTTCGCACCGTTGCTGGGAGACTTGATCCTTGGTGCCGGTGAACGATCAAGGGACAACTTTCTGTTGCTCTTCTGTGTGGCATCGGTTGGAATTGGTTTGAGTTGTCTGTTTCTCTGGTTCCTGCCGGCGGCTCGCAGAAATGGTTCTCCTGTGAAGGTGGGTTACCTTGCTTTTGTACGAGCTGCACGGCGGTACTGGCCGGGACCGGTCAGCGTCGTGAGCTTCATGTTTTATATGACGTTAAGCGTACCCTTCATATTCTTGGCCAGTTACATCGACCAATCTCAGTTGCGGGGTACTGAGATATCGTCTTTCGGGTTGTTCTTTTGCGCGTATGGCGGATGGGGCCTTGTCGTGCGATTGGGATTGCGGCAACTACCCGATCGCATTGGAAGGCGCAAAGTACTGCTTGCCGGACTCGCATTGACAGCCGCGGGAATGTTTTGTTTCCTGGCTGTGGATGTGCAGAGATTGTGGCCGTTGCTGTTGCTAGGTATGTTGTGCGGAAGCGGGCATGCGATTTGTGTTCCCACAATCAGTGCCCTCATGCTGGAGCCTTTTCCATACGATGTGCGTGGTATGGGCTCGACCTTGACAATCATGATTTCCGACATGGCCATGGTTGTTGGCGCGCCGATGCTGGGAATGGTTGCTGCAACCTTTGGATACGAGTACCTGTTTATCATGTCAGGCTTGGTAGCATTGGCTGCCACGGTTTATTTTTGTTGGATGACAGCACCAATTTGGCACGAACGGAAAAAAAAAAGCAACAGACAAGTTGTGGCAACACTGGAACGTTCGCAGCCGGACAAAAAGGCGCCGCCGATGTACCGAGACAGCGCTGGTGGAAAGCTACTAGCCACGGGAACCGTTGAGTTTCCAGCTTGAAAGTGTTGCCAAAATACCTGAAACTGCCTGTAATCGGTATCAAGTGTGCAGTAACGCAGTGATTTCAAACTGGTGAACAGACGATGGGCCCCCCTGACCGTGACATCGCGTTCCAGATGAGCGGATCGAACCTGCGCTATGGTCCGGGCGTGACACGCGAAGTTGGCATGGACCTCCAGGAAATGTCAGCTCAACGGGTGCTTGTGGTCACGGACCCGCGGGTTGCCCAACTTCTGCCCGTCCAGACCGTGTGCGAGTCACTCCAGCAACATGGGATCGGCTACGACCTGTTTGATCGCGTTCGTGTGGAGCCTTCCCAGCAGTCTTTCCAAGACGCAATTCAAACGGCCCAAGATGGCAGCTACGACGCGTTTGTAGCGGTGGGAGGGGGGTCTTCGATCGATACGGCCAAGGCCGCCAATTTGTACGCGTGCTGGCCAGCCGATTTCATGGATTACGTGAATGCCCCGATCGGTGCCGGACTGCCGGTGCCGGGACCACTCAAACCGCTCATCGCAATTCCCACGACGGCCGGTACGGGAAGCGAAACGACAGGCATTGCGATCTTTGACGTGACCGAGCGGAATTGCAAAACGGGAATTCGCCATCGCCGGCTGCGCCCGACGTTGGCGATCATCGATCCGGAAAACACGCGGACGATGCCCCCGCTGGTTGCCGCATCGTCCGGGCTCGATGTGCTCGCTCATGCGATCGAATCCTACACGGCCAAACCTTATACCCAGCGCCCCTACCCTGCCACTCCCAATCTGCGTCCTGCCTATCAAGGATCGAATCCGATCAGTGATGTTTGGTCACTGGAAGCTTTGCGCTTGATGGCGGGAAACATTGTGCGCGCCTTTGAAGACCCGTCGGATGACCACGCCCGCAGTCATATGATCCTGGCAGCGGCCTACGCGGGGATGGGGTTCGGCACCGCTGGAGTTCATCTTTGCCATGCCATGAGCTATCCGATCAGTAGCCTGGTACGGAATTATCAGCCACCTGGATATCCGGATGAACATGCCATTGTTCCTCACGGAATTTCGGTGGTACTCTCGGCACCCGCCATATTCCGTTTTACTGCTTGCGCCTGTCCGGAGCGACACCGGAGGGCAGCTGAAATACTTGGAGCCAAGACAGACCGGGTGCCTGATGCCGACATCGGTAAAGTGTTGAGTGATCAACTCTTGGCGTTGATGCAAACCGTCGATGTTCCCAACGGATTAAATGCTGTCGGATTCTCGACCGACGATTTACCGGCACTAGTCGAAGGGACCTTGCCGCAACAGATTCGGCATCTCGCATCGCGTTCCACTGAAAGCGACGATTTGTGTCAGCTCTTCGAACAGTCGATGACGCTTTGGTAAACTCAACAGTGCTCGCCGCGGGGGTTGGTCCCCAAGCCAATCTCGCGTCATGGTGCAAGAGAATACCAAACGCTGTCGGTTCAAACGAACCATAAGGGACGCATGGGTAGCAGACTGACTTTCATCAGCAGGCATGATTCTGGCTCAACTGGGGCCTTCCGAGTGGCGCCAACAAGGGCCACATGTTAGACTTTTTCTAGACTGCCCAACTGGTGCAAGTTTCAACTACTGCCATCGGCGAGGTGACGGTGTCGTCAACTCGACCGGTGATCTGGCCCAGCCCTGTTCCACAACATATCGGTTTACAGGAAGCTAAGCAGCGTACATTCTGATACAGTAGACCAGTTCCAAACTTGTCACGGAGTCCGGATTTTTCACGGAGTCCGAACTTATCATGGAGTTAGTCAAGATGATGGAGAATAGCGGTGTTCGGTTCCCAGCCAACCATCAGTTGCGGGCTGGAATGGTTGGCGTGGGGATGATTTTCGATGAGACCTACCGCCCTTTCCTGGAAGCCGTACATCGGCAGCCGTTCTTTCATTCCGCATACGGGAGTTGTCAGGTTGCGCTGGCGGGAATTGCCAGTCGTACGGGAAAGCGGGCAGAAGCTTACCAGCAAGTTGCCCGCGAGAAGGTGACTCCCTTTGCTGTCCTCAAGGAACCAAACGCGATCGACCAGTTGCTGGATGTCGGTGTCGACTTCGTTTGCATTGCCACACCCGACAATCGTCATTTTTCCGCGGCTCGGGCAGCACTGGCTGCTGGTAAGCACGTCCTGGTCGAAAAACCGTCGGTCCTTTCGCTCCAAGAATTAGACCAGCTGGTTGAGTTAGCCCAGCGCGAGAAAGTGCTTGCAAAAATTGTTTATCACAAGCTGCTCGATCCCGACCACAAGAAGTTGCAAACGTTCGTTGCCGACGGTGAGCTTTGCCATGTGAACAACGGGTACTGCAACCTGCTGGAACCCAAAGCCATCTCTGGCGGGCAGTTTTCCGAATGGATCGAGGGTCGAAATCCCGGTACCTATGTTGCTGTCCACTACATCAAGCTGATTGATTTCACAT
>Ga0310121_10002775_pt1 | contig 16421 bp, 15 predicted proteins | sample CB27_Tmax_986_MG_FD_203504 | JGI IMG/M metagenome (GOLD analysis project Ga0310121, IMG submission 203504) | Marine microbial communities from Western Arctic Ocean, Canada - CB27_Tmax_986 | ecosystem: Environmental > Aquatic > Marine > Oceanic | place: Canada: Western Arctic Ocean | collected...
GCGGCACCGAAAGTCCTTCGTTGTTTTCGGCCACGATACGAAATCCATAGATTCCTTCCTGATCGACTTCAATAATAACAGGGCTTTGACGATCGGCATCTTGAGTCCAGTGACGCCAACTCTGTCCCCTGTCTTGAGTGCACCAGACGTTGATTGTGTGGATTCCCGAAGGCCCCACGGAAACCAAGTCGTAGTTCAGAGAGAAACGCCGGTGGCCCGACAGATGAGGAGTGTTTTGTGCAGGCCTGGATGATTGATTGGCGTCAGCGCCGGTGGGTCGGTTTGCCGCACCATGATTTGCAGTCCAAGTGGGAACATCTCTTGGCTTGGTTCCACGAGAGTCATTTGCATCCAGTAAATTTGTGGCAGGATCGGCAACGGCCGGTATCATCATTCTCCGTTTTCGAACGTCGTCCTGCGAAGATCGGACCGAAGGCGTCATGGGGCGCCAGGCGATGGCACCATCGGTGCGGTGGTCAATTTTGTATTGGGACGAGGGACGGCCCTGCCGTTTGGCGGTGTGCGCCAATTTAAGTCGGCGCAGTACAACGGTCGTATTACCCGCAACGTCTTTTACCTCGGCGCGCACCGATATTTGCGTTGCATTGGTATCCGGCCACCATTTTGCTTGACCAGTTTGCGAAGGACGGTTGAGAAAGGGAGCAGGACGATCAATTGCGATGGGTTGCCATGTGGTACCAGGACCTGGTTGATATTCGAGCTTTAGGCTTTTGGGTGCCAGTTGTGAGTCGGAAACTTCCCAGGTTGTTTGAACCTCTCCGGCAGTTCCTAAAGTAGCGACAAGATCAAGCTTGGGAGGAAGTGTATCGACGTTGACGGCTAACTCCGGACGCAATGTTTCTACTGGGAAGATGCTGCCATCGCGTGCTAAAGTACGCACGGCGAACCAGTACTGGCCGTCGGCCTTGGCTTGAAACTGGAAACTTCCTGCGGTGGGGTGCTGACGTGTAAAAAGCGTCCAGGTTGCACCATGATCTTGGGAGACGTGCAACTGGATTTCGATGGCTGCTGCCTTGTCTGCGGCAGTCCGGACTTGGAACGGAATAGCAAACCGGGTCTGCCTGGTTGTGACCGAGGCTATCGAATTCTGTTGTTGGCGTAGCGTTGGTGAGGCTGCCGAGACCTGTGTTTTTGAAGTGCTCAACAACAGGCAGCCGAGTATCAAAAGAAGCGCAAGCGGACCCGTTTTCTTACCAATGGAAAACGGTGTTGTAACGGACCGAAAGAGCATGAAAACGCGGAATCTCGATTGATTGAGTTACCAACTGACAGATACCGTCCCGCGAAACCCTGATGTTGCCCGAGTGGCAGTTCTCCGGCAGATAAGTCGGGTCCCGATAGTATCCGCTCATCACAGACCGTTTGCGCACACCCGCCGTGTCCTTGGTATCGGCGCGGAGGAATCCCCTGCTTGAGTACTCTACTCATTCGGCGCTCAGCTAGCTGTCAATATGCTATTACCGAGTTGTCGAATTTTGAGACGATTGCCGGCACTGCTCCGGAGGTTGATGATTCTGGAAATCCGGGTCGGCGACCTCTTTGTCGATCATGGTCCTCAAGCGGGGAATCAGGGTCTGATGTTTCTTTGTGATTTTTCATCAATCTGCCGTCGTATTCAGTGTTTTTACGGTTTAATCTGAACATTTCCGTCTGTGGGACCGTAACCAAAGGGACCGTAACCAAAGCAGACAAGCTCTTGCAGGGACTCGGCCCGACGTGAGTCGGACCTCTTTCAAAGACTGATTCTTGTCCGGATGGCGATCTCAGAGGAGAGACCGTCGGTGGTGTTTCGGGTGCTGAATCATCAGGCTCACTGCTTTTTCCGTCGATTACTCAACTTGGCGTTTGTCCCGGCGGACTTTGCATCGACAGTTTACCTGGTTGCCTGCTTGCCGATTCAATGAGAAAATGATGCGGTTCAGGCCGGACAACTGCCGGTGGCAGACGCGTGTTGGTGCTGAATTTCACATTCTTAGGAACCACTCGAATTGCAGTTTCTCCATAAGTTACAAACTTGGCAAGGGTTAAGATTTATTGGTTAGGAATTCTAGACGGCAAGATAACTAATGTACATAATGGGTCGTATAGTCCCCTCATTGAGGAATTTACGGCCTGGAAATCAAGAAATGTGTGGCCAGACCAGTGGACGGAGCTCATGCGAATCTGGTTGACGCGTTTTCACTTTTCGCCGTTATATTTGTTCTGACCATTGCCGGAGTCCTTGCGGTGAAAAGGTTTCGGGGTCACATGGGTAAAGAGGCACCGGTTACAAATGACATGATCACCATTTTCCGTCAATTACGTGGACAGGGTGACCTAAGTGAAGAGGAATACCGAACAATAAGAACGATGTTGGAAAGTGACTACCGAAAGGAATCAAGGGACGACGGTCGATAGGGTTAGCAAAATATCAACCGCAGGGCAAATCCTCCCAGCCTGCGCGGTTGTATTACTTGGACTGCTTGTGATCGCCCGAACAGCTGCAAGGATTAGCAGGATTTGCATCTGGGAGCCAGAAAGGAGTGACCATGCCCTCGAAGGAAATGGGCGGCAGTCGTCGGGGACGCAGTACGACCAAGAAAAATGCTTTTTGTTCGTTCTGCCGGAAGAGTTATCGGGATGTTGGGCCCCTCGTTGAGGGTCCTGGTGACGTATACATCTGTGGTGAGTGCATTGAGCTCTGCCAGTCGATCTTGGATCAGGAACAGCGTCGTCGCGGCACCACGAAACAACTCTTTAATAAGGTTCCTACGCCTCGCGAAATTGTCGAGCAACTCAACGACTATGTGATCGGTCAGACCACGGCCAAAAAGGTATTGGCAGTCGCTGTCCACAATCACTACAAACGCTTGATGCTCGGCTGGGAACAATCGGACGTCGAGATTGACAAGTCGAATATCATGCTGGTCGGGCCGACGGGCTCAGGCAAGACACTTTTGGCCCGTACCCTGGCTCGAGTTCTCGATGTACCTTTTGCGATTGGCGATGCAACGACCCTAACAGAAGCGGGATATGTGGGAGAGGATGTTGAGAATCTGTTGCTCAAATTACTGCACGCAGCGGACTTCGATCTGGAATCGGCTCAGCGCGGTGTGATTTACATTGATGAAATTGACAAGATTGGGAAGACCTCGAACAACGTATCCATCACGCGTGATGTTTCCGGAGAGGGAGTCCAGCAAGCGCTGTTGAAGATGCTAGAAGGGACCGTGGCTAACGTGCCGCCACAAGGTGGGCGAAAGCATCCTGAACAGCAGTATATTCAGATGGATACTACCAATATCCTCTTCATTTGTGGCGGAACGTTTGTCGGTTTGGAAAAAATCATCAGCAAGCGATTGGATGAGCGTACCATTGGCTTCGGGCAAGATAGCGGAATCAAGGCGGATGAGGACTTGGCGCAATTATTGCCCCAGGTACGCAGCGACGACATTTTAGAGTTTGGTCTGATACCGGAACTCGTTGGTCGATTGCCCATGGTATGTTCTTTGACGCCCCTTGATTCGGAATCGTTAGTGCGGGTTCTTACTGAGCCGCGGAACGCCTTGGTGAATCAATATCGCAGCTTGTTTGAAATGGAAAACTGCGATTTGACGTTCACTGAAACTGCTTTGCGTCGAATCGCAGAACGTGCGAAGAAAAAACACACGGGTGCCCGTGGTCTTCGGTCGATCATCGAAGAAGTGATGACCGATATCATGTACGAGCTACCGGAACAAACACCCGGTGGGAAGTACGTTATTACCGAGGAAATCGTGGAAGGCCGAAATAGCCTGTTTGCGCTCACTGAACCCAAAACCAAAAGCGCGTGACATTCGCAACCATCAAACGGGCCGACGGGCTCGATGGAAGCTTGAGTTTGCGCATTCGTCGAATGAGCCTGAAACCTTTATAGGTTTCGGGCTCATTCTTTTTCCTCAGGGTGCTTTTTGGCAAGCCTGCGCAAAACTTCCACTCCTCTTTCAATGGTGGAATCTTCCGCGGCGTACGAAATGCGAAAGTGCGTGTCATGTCGGCTGAAAATATTACCGGGGATGATCAACAGATTGTTTTCAATGGCTTGAGTTACGAATTCGGTTCCTGTGCCCCACGGGGTTCGCGGAAAGGCATAAAAAGCGCCTCCTGGGGGCACGATTTCATAGAGGTCTGAAATTCCGTTGACCAGCAGGTCTCGTTTGCGGCGATAATTCTGAATGTGTTCCGTCACGTCAATGTCCAAGGCGACGGCACTGGCCCATTGCGCGGGTTGGGGGGCGCACACGAAGGAATACTGTTGCAGTTTGGCCATTTCGTCGATGAGGGTTTCCGGGCCGTGGACATATCCAACCCGCCATCCCGTCATGGCATGGCTTTTTGAGAACCCATCGATCACGATGGCTTGTTCGTTGTACAGGGCAGGGGACTCGAACGGAGTGTCGTAGCTGAAGTGGCTGTAGATTTCGTCCGACAAAATTGCAATATTTCTTTCGGCAGCGAGTTGTGCTAAGCCCTTAATTTCTTCTTGGCTGCAGGTGACGCCGGTAGGATTTGCGGGGCTATTCATAATGATCATTTTGGTGCGTGTAGTGACTGCGTCGGCTACTCGCTGGAGATCGATTCTGAAATCAGGGTAGGTGTCAATCGGGATGGGCACTCCACCCACTAATTCCACCAGCGGTTGGTACATCACGAAATAAGGGTCAAAAAAAATGACCTCATCACCCGGGTTGACTAGCGCAAGCAATGCTAAGACCAATCCACCACTTGTTCCCGAACTGACAAACAGTTTGCGATCGGAATGTCCGTACTGTTGATCGATCTTTGCCTGTATTTTTTCTCGCAGTACAGGCATGCCTTGCGTAAGAGCGTAGCCGTTTTTTCCCGATTCTATCGCTTCGATACAGGCGGCTCGCACCTCTTCGGGTACCTCGAAATCTGGCTGGCCGATCGAAAGGTTGATCGGGTCTTTCATCTGGGTTGCGAGGTCAAAGACTTTGCGGATTCCACTACTGTCAAAACTACGGGTTCGATTTGCTATCCAGGGGTGATTCATGGTGTCTGGTTGAAGGTTCTAGGATGAAAAGGGCAGGGGGGGGTGTTTGAAGAGCTTGGAATTGGATTCTATCCCAACCAAATGTCTGAAGACGATTCACTTGCTTCGTCTTTTCGTTAGAGATGTATTTCCAGCAAGCTATGTTTTCTTTGGGGTTGTCTACGCACGGTACTGGATCTGAACTAAAAATGCCACATCCGACTGTCCAGATTGTGCAACTGAAACGAGCAGATTGGAAGGATTGGTTCCTCCCGGTCTTACTGGGGATGGGGCTGCTGACGGCGACTTACAGTTTCTCTCCCAACTTTCGCTGGGTGCCGGGACCCCGGGCATCGCTTTTTGCAGGCGATTTTGCCAACGAGTGCCTGGGTGGCTATATGGTTCACTCGGGTGACCGGTCTCGTTTTTACGACGTTGCCTACGCCAAACAGTTGCAACACGATTTTGGGGTTCTGGGGTACCAATGGGACCGTAGCAAATACTTGCCGCTCGTGTACCCTCCTTTTTACTACTTGCTTGTCTCGCCCCTATCCGTGTTGCCCCTGAATGTGGCAGCTTGGATTTGGGCTGCAGGACTGGTCGCGAGTCTGGTAGTGACATTGACACTGCTTGTCTTTCAAACCAGGCAGCCACCATGGAAAGCTCATGCCTCAGAAAAAGTGAGTCGACTGTTACCCTGGGCAATTCCTTTTGTTCTGTTGTACATGCCCGTCATTGAAAACTTCACCAGTAGCCAAAAGGGTTCCGTCTGTTTGTTGGCTTTGACCGCGACGTATTGTCTGATGAATCACGATCGCCGGTTTGGTGCAGGAATTGTGTTTGGTCTGATGGTTTTTAAACCGCAACTAACGCTGGTCATTGCCGTCACAATGTTAATGAAACGGGAGTGGCGGTTCGTTTTGGGGATGCTGTCCACGGCCACTGTGTTTCTCAGCCTGTCCTTGACTCTGGGAATCGACGTATGTCGTCAATACGTGGTGTTCAGCTTGGGAGCAGGGGACTACCTGAAGACAGCCGGCTATCAATTAGCAGAATCACATTGCCTATATGGTTTCTTTGCCCTGCTCACCGGGGACCAAGACTTGTCGTTGGCTCGCGTCCTGACCGCAGTGTCAGCTGCTGCCATCATCCTGGTCCTCAGCACGATGTTAAGGGGCACGCTCCAGACGGGTACCCGGCGATTTGCCGCGCAGTTTGCCGCGCTGGTCATAACGACGGTATTATTGAGTCCCCATCTCTTCACTTATGATCTAACGATACTTGTGTTAGCGATGTATTTGACATGCTTGCTGTTGTTTCATGAGCATCAACCCGGTGGAAAGTTGAGTCAGACGCTAATCGTTTTGAGCGTGGTGGCCTATGTGTCACCGCAATTGAGTGTGTGGCTGGCTGAATTGGCGCACCTTCAGGTCACGGTCTTGATTCAAGCTGTTTGGCTGATTGCCTTGAGCCGGTATGTGAAACACCTTCCGGTGGAAAGAGGGGTCGAGCTGTTCTCGAACGACCGGTCCGGCAAGCGGGGTGCGGTGTCAGCGATGTTGACCGAAGGTCCGTGTAGCACCGGGTGACGCACGGTGTTTTTAACGCTCTTATGGCACTGCTGGTGACTGGACATCGCGCATGAGTTCTGCCATGGTTTCCAGCTTACGCGCCAGCCTGACAAGATGTTCCGGCTTGTAGGTTCGATTGGGGGGCAATTCGAAATAGACATGGGCATCGACTTCGCCACCCACCGCAAAACTGGCGGTGTGTGCAATGGTCACGTTCGTTTCCACACCGGCCCGGCTCAACGGGGCGGGCACTAGCGGCAGGTCCTCGCTCAGCCCGGTCCCGGCTCTCGTGGTATCCGGGGCAGCCTGCTGGCCTCTGGTTACCCCCTTTTTCTGCGTATAACCCGCTCGTTTTGACTTTGCATCACTGCGAGTACCATTTTGTTCATTCAGAATTCGAATCTGGCGTTTGAGCCAACCATCCTCCAGGTTCAACAGCGCACTATGCAGTGCCCTGAAGCAACCGAGAATACTTGACTTTTGCGTCGAAGTATCGTGGGTATCGATAGGTAAGAGGTCCTGGAGCTTTGCGGTCAGGTCGTCATGTGTCAGATCATCAAGCCCAAAGAACGAAAGCTCCTGCTCTTCGCACCCGGTTTCGACGAGCGACTGGATGACTTTGCCGCGTATGATCCGGTGCATTTCTTCGCGGTTGTTTATGGCAGCGAGCACTTCTCTTCGCAGGCTACGACTCGGACCCGGCTGCAGTAAGCCAAGGAACTCGATGAGAGTGCGCACCTGTTTTTTTTGACCGATACCCTTTTGTTCAAGACCCAGTTGCGTGAAACGGTCCGTCGGATTTGCTTTGAGCAGGACGCGGCAGAAGCGGTAAATGTTCACAGGAGATGCATAAGGCAGTCTTGTCTGACCGGACATTTGGCTTTCTCTCCTTGAAAACAAAGTGCAGGCGGTGCAGCGAAGGGTAAACCGCCCCATCCATCTGCGAAACATTGTGCGCCAAACGCCCTAAAAGATAAAGGCGAGTTAGGGTTGTTTTGAAAAGAATTAAGTTCTTGTTTTAGAACAATTTACCTCAACGGTTAGGGCGGGGGTTGGGGCGCAGTTCGTGTCCCGTTCGGGGCGACTTGAGCCCGGGAATTTTCGGGTTGGGGCGATTGGTATTTGTCTGCCCGAGGTATCTGGTTACACTGGTGACCTGAATCAAGTTTGGCCCGCTGGGAAGGATTTCTGGCTAGGCGGGTCGCTGCGACGCGGGCTTGGTGCACATCAAACATGGAGGTGGATTGAATGGGTTCCTTTCGAAATCCGTCTGTCGGTGTCCATACCTTCTCTGGTAGCCAGTTTGAAAAGGGCGATTTGGACCAGATTTTCACGGGCGTGGCGGCCGGCGCGGGCATGATAGTGTTTATTGTTTATTTAGTTCGGGGTTTATTTAGTTCGGGCAGATTGGGGACAGGTATTGGTTCGGTTGCCCGGAGGTGAATCGCAGCTGAATTGAACCTGAGATGGTGATGAAAATGTCAAAACGATCCTGCGATGATCTGACGGCGCTCCGCGACGATCAGCCAGAAGGTATTTTTGCGGGCCGGTTGCGTAAATCGTTGTAGGGAAAGTGCTGTTCGGTGGAAGTTCGATTGGAATGGACTACGTTTGCTGGGGCGATATGAAACCGTTTAGATGGTAGATGTTCATGGTGTTTGGTAATTACTGACACGGAGGTTAAAAAAAATGACAATTACTCGAAAGCAGTCGGGCGAAAGGGGTCAAGGAGGACTTGTGGTGTCGCGCCGAGCCGGTGAGGCAGTGACCGCATCATGGACGGAATTGCGTGCTGTCGGTGACGAAAAAAATGAGCACGCGCTGGTCGGTGGGGAAACGTTGTATATTGAAAAAATGAAAATAAAGATTGAAGTGGTCGAAATTCGACGTGGACGAGTTGTGATTTGGCTTGGTGCAGACAAGCGGGTTAAATTCTTGCGCAGTGAGTTGGAAGAGGGCGCGGATTGGGAGAACGCAGAAAGTCGCGACAACGAGTCTTCGGCAGAAATGAGCGTTGTCGTGCCAGCGATTGCCGGAGATATGGACGGAAGTGAGCCTTACAACTTGACCACCGCGTAGGTGTTTAACGTACGCGGCACTGGAAGCGAATGAGTCCACCTTGGCCGGGCTCGAGGGGTTCCTTGATCTCCCAGCGGAGTACCAATGATTCGACGGAATTTGCTTGCGTAAAGAAGTTGGCTTTCAAGCTCGATTCGGCGCTTTGCGGAACGTATTCGAGTCTTGGAGAGAGGTTGTCAAGTAAAGTGATATTTTGTAATCGTTCGTTTCCGGTATTGTCGTAGCGCAACGTGAAGTCGACAAGATCGCCGGGAAGAGCAGATTGTTTGGACGCGACTTTGACGACGCAAAGTTGCGGCTTGCCCCGTGCGTGGAGCCTGTAAAGTACGCCCGTGTGTTCGTATGCTGTTTCGGCAACGGTTTCGGTTGCATCGATAACCACCTGGACAGCGGCTGTGTGAGACCAGGTTTGAGCGGCTTCGATGGATTGGGCAAGTTGATAATTTTCTGCTTGTCCATATTCTCCGTACTGAATGACGGGGGATGCTTCATGAGGCAAAATACCCTCGCGAAGGGTTCCGATCCGTTGGGGCCGAAAAACGGCTCCGACGCGCAATTGTTCACGAAACAGGTTGACCGGTCTGCGGCCTACCTGGCCACGCGGTTGGGTGCGCTGCAGCACCGTCGTAGCAATGGTGGAGTCGGTATCAACGGTGGGCTGGAGTGGAGCCTCGAATTCGACCATCTGCTCGTGCTGGTGGTTTTCGGCGACACCTGATATTTTGCGTGTCGAGGCGAAGCGTGGAGCATAGATGCAGACTGGACGCGTGGGGGCGACCAGGGTACGGCCATCGATGGTATCAAAGTGTGCGATTGTGTCTTCTATCTCCAGTCCTATCACCGATCGGTCGGGTTTCACTTTGCTTCGGAACTGGCCGTCCCCTCCGTCGCAAATGTATTCATCCGAAGGCCAGGGAGCTGTTTTTTGGTAGGGGGCCACTTGTGAGGCGTTTTGAACGGGATTCGAAACGCAATGCAGGCAACGCATTATCGATCGATCTGTTTGTTGATCATCAGTTTCGTACTGGTTGCCGTCTCGGAGTGTGAAAGACGACAAAGGTGTTGCCGGGGTAATCGGTTCAGCACGTTGACTGGTGAGGACTTGCAGCAGATCGCGACTCCCTAGATGTTGAACTGCCCCCAGAATTTCTGCCTGCGCAGATCTACTGTCGCCCAAGCCGTTCAAAAATCCAGGTAAACCAAGGATTCCAGTGACCAGGCTCATGACGATCGGCAATGTCGGCCAACGGCAGCGGAACAAACAAAGAGGCAATAACAAAATGTTTTTGGACGTCGTCAACGATTCACTCCTTCTCCCACGTTCCGCGTTTGCGAACGGGTCCAGGGTAATAAACCGCGGAGTTTTTCCAGAGGTCTACGGTAGGTGGAGCCAGCCCACCAGCGGACGATAGTTGCTGGTAGGGGAACAGGGGGGGCGAGTGAAACAAAAAGCTTGCGCTGGGGCCTTCTGGCTCCGGCAGTCGACCTCCAATTCGGAGGATTGCCATCGGGCGGCCAAGACGATCAGCGATTTCCAGTGGATCGTCCCCGGCACGTACGTCAAAATATTTTTGGTAGCCTGGATCTTTCTGGTGGGGAAGGGCACCATCCGGCGGTTCCAGGTAAATGACGCGTGTCACGAACTTTCCCTCAATGGCCAACTTCAGTTCTTCCAATGTGAGGTCAACGGGGACAGGAAACTGGTACGTTTTGTCCACGGGAGGATACAACCGATTGATGACTTTGACGGTTGGATAGACTTCGTGTCCCTCATAAAGCGGGATGTTGAATACCTGCAACCGATAAACGGCTCCGATCAGCATGCCTGCTGAGACGGAGCCTGTTTCTGCAGGTAGGAACGTTCCATCGACTGCTAAAGCGACCTTGACTCGTCCCGGAACCGTGATTTGTACCGGTTGGATGTAGCCTTCCAGGGGTTCAGTCCGTAAAGGTTGAACACCGCGGGCACTTCCGGTTGGCATGTTGTCCCTTAAATGATTGTGGACAACTGGTTGTTGGGCCAGTAACGACTGGCTCCACAAGCAACCCAGGCAAACGACTGTGATTGCATAGGTTGCGCCAGATATTTGTGGTCGGAACATGATTTGAAGACCCGATGCCAGTGCCTTGGTGTCGCTGGCCGTTGCCACTTTCTTGCGACTCTGAAACATAGAATCGCAGGCCGGCGAAAATGGAGCGAACCGGTGATTCGTGACTACGGGACTTGCTGAAATTTGTTGTGCAAAGGTTGGCGGAATTGCGGCATGGGGTGGATCATGGTTTCTTTAATTTTGATGTTGGTTGCCGGTTTCGGGTAACTGATTCCAGGCGTGTGCTTCACATCCATTCTCACGTTCCGCGATGGATCAGGCAGGTGCGTCTGCGTATGATTCACCATCTTGTGACTCCGCAGACCCGCGGGAGCGCCAAGCGGAATATGGGGAGGGCCGGGAAGTCCGATGGGAGTACCCGTCACAGGTATTCCATAGGGCGGTGCTGTGATTCCCGCAACAAAAGGAGGTGCTGCCGGCGCAGGGCGAAAGGGAACAGGGTTGACGCCTGGGCCGGATCCGGGTCCCAGTAGACCAAGCTTCGAATAGTCCCTGACGTGGCTTGCCTGAATAATCTGTTCGCCACCGCTTCCGGGTAATCCACCCGGCATTTCCAGGTCGACATTGCCGAGACGCACGATTGCCAATATCGTGCCCCGACGGTCCGCTTCAACAACCGGATCGACTCCCGGGTCCAGTCGAGTGCTGACGAGCGTTTCGACGCCCGCTAAAGCCAGATCCTGAAATGCCGGATCCGGTAAGTAGATCACTTTTGTTACAAAATTGTTGCTAAGAGCCTGGTTCAAGTCCTCCTCCGTAAACTGAACAGGAATCGCATTGTGAGATAGAAATGCCTGGCTTCGAGGAGTTGTGTATCCCAGTTCGAGGGTGGGATAAAGCTCCACACCTTCACGTCCAGTGATGTGAGTTAACTTCAAACGGTAGACACCACCCTGGGTGAAATTTTGTCGTCCTGGGGCAACCAAAGAGGTGGAATCGAATTGGCCCAGACCTCCCACGTCCCAACGAACTTGCATCGTTTGTGGTCCCACGAAAAGAACCTGGGCCGTTCCGGATTCGCTGGTCGCCTTCGGTTCACTCAGGATGGGGGGTACAAAGTGCACACCTGGCCCTGGTCCTGTCACGCCGGGTCCCGGATGCATCAATCGTTCGGCCGGTGGAATGTTATGGTTGGGTGATCCTACCCCTCTGCAGCCTGATAGGACCAGTAGCGCGAGCGCAACGCCCGAGATTCCGATGACGCGAGGTAACATGAGCATCCCCCTTTAGTACCACACGTTTTTGTAATGTGGCTGGTATGTTAACGAATGACGTGGACCGCTGGGTCCACGAGTCCTACAATACGGCGACTGGATTCCGAGACAAATTTGGCAGGCCATTTCGAGTTCAGTTCACGACCCGTTTTTTTCCGATCTCTATCCAGCAGGGGAGTACGAACTACTCCATTGGTCTATGTTCGTCCCGTTGCAATGAAATTCTTTGGAATAAGCGTTAGAACTGTCAAAGTAGCCCGTAGCTTACCCATTGTTTCAGCGGCAGTTGCGGCTGCTAGTTTTCTTTTGCCACTTGTTTTGCGCGCCGAGGGCCTGCTAGCGGAGCCTTCCGGTCCGAATGGCAACTATTTTGTGCAACGCGCCGCGAAAGTGATGCGACAGCACGCCAGTGTGTCAGCCAAGTTCAGGCAGACCGTCTTTTTGTTGGAAGAGCATTTGTTGGGAAATGGTAGCTACCTGCAACAAGGCCATGGAACCAAGGCCCAGTTACGTTTCGAACTTAAATTCCAGTTGGGAGATCGCTTTGTCAGCCGGCAACAGATTTCAGATGGACAGTTTTTGTGGTTGCGACACGATACGCAGGCAAAAACAAAATTGGGGCGCGTGAATCTTCAGCAGCTGGGGCAGGCATTTCAACGGGGAACTTCCCGGCAATCGGAAAGAGAGATTGAAGTGGTTCCTTTACCAGCAGGACTGGCTGACATTGTCCAAAGGCTTGACTCGAACTTTGATTTTCAACCACCACGGCCTGCTGTGTTACAGGAGGAAAAGGTTTGGGTTCTGGAGGGCAGACTTCATTCAGAAAAAGTGACGGAACTGCTCATCAATGAAAAGAAGCAGTTCCATGAAGGCGATCCACCCAGTCTGCAGTCGCTTTTGCCGCATTTACCTGCCGGAGTGGTGCTGTTGTTGGGACAAGAGGATCTGTTCCCCTACCGGATCGAGTATCACCGCGAGCCACCGGGTCTGACCGATGCGCGTCCCATCGTGGTGATGCAATTCTTTGACGTGCGTCTGGGTGGGAAGATCGATCCTCTCGTGTTTTCCTACCAGCCCAACGATGTGGATAAAATTGAGATCACAGATCGAACTCAGGAGTACGTGCAGCGAATGGGAAAAGATTTTGGTTTCTTTGAGTGACAACGTTCGATGTTGTTTTAATAATTTCTTTCCTGCTGAACGGCGTGGATTGCCAGGGCAGGGGGGATGGCGGACGGGCGAGAACCCACCATAATTGTAGCGTGCTCAAAATATTTTATTCGCTTACGCTGATTGCCTTGTTATTGCTCGTGGCCAACGCAGGTTGGGTGTTTTACGAGGCCCGTGACCATGCTGAGGCAACGAAGCTATTTGAGAGGCTGCAAGAGCTTCATGGTCGTTCTCAACTGCTGCAGCAGAGGTTGACGCAATCGGAAACTGAAGTTTTCACGGCGTTGGAAAGTGAGAAAGCAGTTTGCGTCCAACAGCTTACAGCAATTCTCCGTCGGAGTTCGATGCACTTCCTCTACCTTGTGGTGACTTCATTGGTGTGCACCCTCGTGAGCAGCGTGACCATCACGTATTTCATAGGCACCAGTCGATGGGCTCGAGAAGTGGTGGAAGCCTATGAACTTGAAACGGAGCTTGCCCTCCGGAGTTTAAGACTCAAGCGTTGCTCGTTTCCTTGGGCGTTGTTAGGCATTTGCACCGCATTGGTTTTGGCGACCCTTGCCGGAGCTGCCAATCCCGCTGTTCGATTGCTGGCGGCAGCCGATTGGCAATCGTATTACCAGGTGGCGGCGGCAGTGGGGCTGGCGGTGATTGCATTTTCCTTCCATCGACAGGCAAGGTACCTGTCCGCAAACTACCAATTGATTCAAGAGATTGTCACGGAAGTGAAAAAGATCCGTGTGGAACGTGGTTTGCAGACGAGCGAATAAATGTTGGTGTTCTGATCAAATCGCAACAAATGACGAGCGGTTCCCGTTGACAAGAAGTGATACATGTAGAGAGCCCGATTCTTGTAATTCGCCATGCAGCGAAATCGTCTGGAAAAGTCTGGAGTGTCACGCATGCGGGTTGTTGTCCAACGAGTTAACCAAGCCAGCGTTACGGTGGGAGGAGACGTTGCGGGTCGTATCGGCCGCGGTCTGCTGGTGTTATTGGGAGTTGCGGGAGATGATCAAGCAGAAGATGGTAGCCAATTAGCCCAGAAGTTGGTTGACTTGCGTGTCTTCGAAGACAGCGACGGAAAAATGAATCTCTCCCTGGCGGAAGTCGGTGGCGAGATGCTGGTAGTCAGCCAGTTCACCTTGTTGGGCGATTGCCGGAAGGGGCGGCGTCCAAGTTTTGTGAACGCAGCTGCTCCGGAACTCGCCCGGACACTTTACGAGGACTTTGTCAGTCACGTTAGAGCGCGGGGGATTTCAGTGGCTACCGGTGTCTTTCGGGCCCACATGGAGGTGGCATTGGTGAATGATGGCCCCGTCACCTTGTTGCTCGACAGTCGCAAGTTGTTTTAGGGGAACTCGATTGAGCCCGTTAGCACGCGAAGTCCATTGAATCCGAAAAATGCTGAACCGAGGATGTCAGGCAGGTGGGCCGATCATTCCGGCATCCGCTCAGATCAAGGATGAACCCTGGTTTCCCAGTTGCCGATGGATTCTTTCCACTGGTCGATCAGTGATTGTAATTTTTGCCACTGATTGTGATATTCCATATGGTCATTCATGTGCAACACGACTAGCACGATCAGGATCACCAGCTTGCCATACGTGGACAGGTTAGCCCATGTGTTTTTGCTCCAGAACTTGAGCGCGGTACCAAACGATTTTTTGAACCGCGGTAGGGTGCCCTTCCACTCGATACTCCAGATTTCGTCAAGGATGAGATGTGTCATGAATCCGAGTATCACGGCCACGGTTTTGAACAGATGCTCGAGAAGGCCATCGTTACTTGTGCATAACAAGAATCCGATCAGGCCGGCGATGGCTGCCGCCGGTATGCTGTGCCACATGCCACGATGTACCGTGTACCGTTTGAGAATTTCTGCCAGACCGAAACGGATAACGATGTAAATCATGGCACTGGTCAACACGATGAGGTCCGTTTCCAGACCCGCGGCCCGTAGCCGGTCCACCAGTAACATCGGAACAAACGCGGCCGCGAAGGTTACGCTCTCTCGCAAGGGAACGCCTTGATCACTGTCAAGATCCGGCAGCATTCCAGCAATACTGCAAAGTCCGGTGGCTAGCACGCAAGTCGCCGGGTTCACGTCGTAAATCCAGTAGCCGGCTGCACCGTAACCAATTCCAACAACCGTGCTGGTCGTGATGTGAGTTTTGAATCCCGCCATGGTGCGCGGACTCTAGCCGAGCAAGTTCAAGTTGCCAAGAGAGAATGTGCCTTGAAAAACGAGGAAAAAATGCTCCGTCGGCAGAGTATAATCACCGTCAATCAGCCGCAGGCCTTTCCTGACTGCTCTTCGCAAGGAACTGGCAAAAAACTATACTTGGCAACCTCTTTGTCGGCATGGGGTACGCATGAGGGAGAACTAGCAATGCAAGCCTACGACATACTTATGCTGGTGGTGTTGGTGGTTGCGACCGTTCGGGGTTTGTGGAAGGGTCTGGCCTGGCAAGTAGCGTCTTTGGGGTCGATTGTATTGAGTTACTTTGTGGCGATCCAATTTCGGGCGCCACTGGCAGAATATATTGACGCGAGCCCACCGTGGAACAAATTTCTGGCCATGCTCGTGCTGTTCTTGTTGACTTCGCTGCTCGTCTGGACATTGTTTCGTTTCGTGCGTGCTTTCATTGACCGGGTAAAACTGAAGGAATTTGACCATCAAATCGGGGCTCTACTCGGTGCCGCCAAGGGTGTGCTTTTGTGCATCATCATCACGTTGTTCACGGTAGCTCTAGCGAGCGAATCGCAGCGGGAGTCGGTTATTGGTTCGCGTTCTGGATATTACATTTCCCACCTCTTGAATCGGGCTCACGGGATCATGCCCCGGGAGATACATGACGTTTTACACCCCTACTTACATTCGCTCGAAGATTCTTTAGATCACGAGCACAATCCACATGGGGAGGCTTCCTAGGGGCTGGTCAGAACTGCGGACCGATCGTTTGGGAAACACCCTGTTGGTGGCTAGAACCACCAGGGGGCGGTTTGGAAATATGGCTATTTGCCGGGGAAAAACAACCCGCAACCGAACATAACGAACATTATCGGACGTTGGGGGTGGTCCACCGAAACAAGGAGATTTCCCCTTTCAGCGGTTCCTGAAACCCCGATTTCGAGTTTGTTCTTTTGCAACCGAAACGTTCTGTACGGCGAACGGCTGTTAGGGATTTAGAATCCCCGAGATCTCAATCTCCGTCGTTTTCGCCGTGGAGATTGATCTCGAGAA
>Ga0310121_10002776_pt1 | contig 16419 bp, 22 predicted proteins | sample CB27_Tmax_986_MG_FD_203504 | JGI IMG/M metagenome (GOLD analysis project Ga0310121, IMG submission 203504) | Marine microbial communities from Western Arctic Ocean, Canada - CB27_Tmax_986 | ecosystem: Environmental > Aquatic > Marine > Oceanic | place: Canada: Western Arctic Ocean | collected...
GACCTGTTGGCACTATGACCCCGTTACCCTCTCCACCACCGTCCGGAATGTCGACGCCATTACCCCGACGAACCACTTTCGGCCTAATCCCCAACGCTGCCGCCGCCGCCGAGATTTCTGCGGTTCCCAACTGTGGCACCTCTCCCCCGTTGGCGTAGTCAATTAACACCTTTGGGTCGAGGCTCATGTTTGCCTCTGGAAGTGCTCTCAGTGCAGCGCTCGTATTAGGCCCAAGCATTCCGTCCACATTTGAACAGGGGGCGCCCGCTGCCGCCGACCCTCCGCCCTCGTTTGGTACGGCGCACGCGTTGTATAGCATCCCCTGAAGACCATATACGGACTTAGCGAATTCGACGGACCCCTTTGCATAGGGTGCGCCCGCCTCAAGCACAAAATGTTGACTTGAGGCATTGTAGCCGGTCGCCCTAGCAATCATCGCCTGATTCATTGAAATGTTTGCCGCTGCTACGAACCCCATCCCCGGAATTACGTCTACTCCATGCATTTTTTTGCTCCTATCCTTTTAACGACGCAACTGCGCCGGTTCCGAGTATTGCGCCTGATATCATAACCGCGCCCACTGTGATTGCTGCACCGACTATTACCGCCGGAATTATCGAACCCCTGGGTTCTGGTGTTGTGCCTTTTCCCATTGCCTGTTTTATCGTTGCCCTGGGTTTCCCCTGCTGCTGTGCTACCAGTCCCCTAACGAAACCTTGTATAGACTCGACCTCGTCCGCGCTTAAAACCGCCTCCGACCGTAGCGGCTGCGCGGGTCTGGACGTAATCACTTATTTGTTCGACTGCCAAGGTATAACCCTCCCAGTCCCAACGCAACCAACCACCACCACCGGTAGCAACCCGTTTGGGTCGGGCATTCTGCTGCCCCGCATTCTGCTGCCGTCTTCATTGTTATCGCGACCACTATCCCGCCGACGAATTCGATGTCGATGAATTTCTTGGAAGCGTCGCCCCTATCCATCTCTGAGAGCGCTCTCAGCTGTTCGCTCAATTCTCCCGCCCGCAATTGTCCCGCCTCTGTTCCGGCAGAACCCGCGTTAATCATTGCCCCCTCGACCCGCTCGATGAAGTGATTTATGTGGTCCTTTAGTGCCGATGCGCCTTCCATTGTCGGCATCATCTTCGACATTTGGATGCATACGTATTTAAGACCCGATTTTCCAGCCTCTCCCGGGTTCACGCCTGCAATGGGTCCGCCTCTCCATACCGCTATTGGTGGTGCCTCAACGCCTGCGCTCTCGTCGACATGGACCCTTACCCCTAATAGCCTGCGCGCGTTCGCACTAATCCCACCGCGCACGCCTGCCGCTCGCGTCATCGACGCTGCTGCTATTGAGCGACCCTCTCCCGGCGCCGGGATTGCGGTTCGTATCAGTCCTGGTATTGGTGGCTTTCCGATGGCATCCTTCGACAAGTCGTCTACCCACCCTGGAAAATCGCCCACGTTGTAAATCATTTCACTTCCTCCATGCTATCCAGCCGACCGCAAGACCGACCGCAAGACCCGCCAACGGCAGACCCCAAAACCACGGCTTTAGTCGTGCCTCAATTCTTGGTTTAGCGATTCGGGTCGCCTCTTGTTTTGCTTCTTCGATTACTGGCGCAAGTAGATTATCCATCATCGTCGGTTCTGATGGTTCCTTAGTGATTGGGCACGCCTCCGGTGTTCCCCCGAAAATCGGAAACTTGGGGACCCCTTTTTCGACCGCTGCCGCAATCTCGCACCCCATCCTTGTGCCGACACCCTTCCCCCATCCCTTAGTACCCTCGCTCCCCTTACATATCGTCTTGCAAATCTCGCTGTCCGCGCCTAGATAGTCCTTGCACTGTTGGCACGCTCCCTCTAACTGTCCGAATGAATAAATCATTTTTTTCGCCCTATCCACCAGATGGCTCCCACCCCGATAATTCCGCCCAATAACCAAGGCCACATCGGCGACGACTCAGCTGGTGGCGTTTTGGATTTATCTGGGGTCGTCTGTCCGACCGGCTTCAATGCGGTTCCGCTGCATCCGGTCCCGGTCTTACATCCTGCACACGCCATCTTATCCCCTAATCCTTTGAATCGACCATAATGCCGCCCCACCGATTGCCGCGCCCGCTGCGACGCGAACCGCTGTCCCGCTTGTTCCCGTCGATGTCCTAGCCTGTGGGCTTACTGACCTTCCGACCGTCATTAATGCTTTAAGCATCTTCGTATTTGGGTTTGGTCCTTGGATTCTGAATCTTGTCAGTGCCCTAAGTCCCGCCATCGGTTCGGCAAATCCGCCCGCCCTGAATGCCACATATTCGCCGGGAATAAACCGACCCTCTGTAATCATCTTTGCTGCGGTGTCACCGGTCCAGCGTCCCGCCCTTTTAAAGATGGCGACTTCCGCCATTGTCGGAGGGACCATCTCTTCCAGTCCTGCCGCTGTCAGATATTCGACTACTGCCGGTTTGATTAATATTCTATCAATCTCAAAATTCAGTCCGCCCATTACTGCCGCCGACGTTGTCCACCCCTGCGCGTTCGCGCCTGCCGCCATGCCCATCTGCGCTAGGGTTTCCAGCTTTGCCGCCGATAGGTCTGTTACCTGATCAAGTATCGCTTGGTATGGCGTTCCCGCCTCAGACCTTAGATTTGCCGTGACTGTGCGCTCTAACTCTTCCTGTAGTGCCCTCGGCATGTCATCGAAAGACGGGACCGATGCCTTCGTTGCTATTGCGTCCGCCACTGATTCGAATGCGCGCTCTTGGGACATGTTCGCCAGGTTCGACCCCCTAGACCTCACTGTACCCTCTATGAACGCCTGTGCCTGGTTCGGTAGTCGCCTAAACTGTGGAAGCGCTCTGAGTTTCTTCATTGCCTCCGATTCGACGTATGATGCTAGTCTAGCCGGTCCCTCTCTAATTATTTGATGTGCCTCCGCCTTCGCGTAGGTAATCGCAGCGTCTGCCAATTCCTCCGCTGCCGGTCCTGCCAGGTCTTGCAATTCGTCCCAGGAGATCGAGTCCGCCAATCTCGCAAGGTTCGCCGGTTCCAGAAAATCCGGAATGTCGACCCCCAACACGTCCTCAAGTCGACCTGTCGAGAAATCGACTGCCAAGACCGTGACCTCTGTAGATGCCCACTTAGCTACGCACGCGACCGCAACCCCTGGTCCCGCTGGTCCAGCTGCCGCAATTGCCGGTCCACATGCCGCCATTGCCATAAGCAATCTGGTCCAGGTATCCAGGTCGGTCGCCCAGTCCACCATCTTTTCGACCATATCCACCAGTAGCCCGCCGATGTCCTCCGCAAGACCCACCACCATATCCACGATACTCAACGCAAAATCTGCGATGGTTTCTAGAATTGCGACCGCCATGTCTCCCAACGCTGTCGCCAGACCCACAGCCATATCCACCGCACCCTCGACCAAGTCCGCGCCCGCCGACGCAATCTCAGACACTAGCGGGATATATAGCCCAAGATTGTAGACGGGCATCTGCGCCAATCCCAGGTTGTAAACCTGCATCTTCGTCGATGGTTCTCCGGTGTCTGCCTTGTTCCGCATGTCGCTCGATGGTTTCGACTCTGTTCCGGTGCTTCGAGTGTAGGTGTACCCGACCGGCGTCCACCCCATCGGTTCCTCTTGCGTTGTGTCTAGGTTTTCCCAATGTGTCCCAGTCCAGAACGCTGCTGATATGTGAACCGGATGCTTTCCCGCTGGTGGCGTCCAGTAGACCAACTCCGCCGGAATGTTGACCGACTCCAAAAGCGTAGCCACTAGCAAGGCATGTCCATCACAATCCGCACCCAAGGAAATATTGCGAAGCGTGTGAGCCGGGGTTTCTATCTGTTCGATGCTTTCCAAGTGGTATGGAAGAGTTTTCTGAACGTAGTCGAAGACCGCCCGCGCTGTCCTGGTCCTGTCTGGTCGGCGGACTCCCGCACCCTTGAGAATCTCAAGCGTGCGGTGTCTTATTTGTGGCTGTCTCGAATATGCATCAACGAGTATATTTAAATCCTGCGCGCGCTCTTTGTGAGAACGCCAATCGAGCGGCAGGATTTTTGTCGGCGGCTGCATCCGTCCACCCTACACTTCGCCGGACCCGTTTTCTATAGCGCTATTCTGCTGGTCCTGGTTCTGGCTGTGCTGGCATTAGCTTGGACGCTAATACGGGACCCAGTGACTCAAGGAGACCCTCTACCACCCCCTTATCGCTTCCGGCTCCCTTGCCCATCAATTCGACCTTTTCCATTAGGCTGTCTGTTATTTTTTCCGTGATAGCGTCCTGAACCTCTCCCAGCGCTCCGCCTCCCTGGTTCGCAAGTAGTGGCGCAATCATTTCCATTATCGCGCGTTGCTGGTCGTTGTTCGATGTCTGGACGGAAGACTGTCTATCAAATGACGCTTGACGCAATGCCGCCTCTCGCTCCATCCAATCGGTTTGTCTTGTCCTATCACGCTCCATACTGCCCGCCAGTAATGTTACTAAGCGTTCGTGGGAGTCCACAGTATTCGCGGCGCTATTTGTAATGGCCTCAAGAAGCTGCTTTTGGAGCCTCTCGTTTTGCATCATTACCCTACCCGCCCACTCAACCATTGAATCCAATGGGGTCTTGTCAATCGTCGGGGTCTGTTCTCGTTCGTGTTCCCTCTCGCCCTCTGAATAGGTTATGTGCGCCAGACTTCCTCTGCCCGTATCGCTCCGGAAGTCTATGCGGACCTCATGGCCGCCGATGTCATACAGAACCGGATAAAGGTCCGCGATGGAGTCGGAGCTTAACTCCATCACCTCTGGACGGTTCACACGTCCCGCCCGCTTTCCGTCTATCGTGATAATGGCATGTGAAATGCGTCTAGCCGGTCCACGGTCGCGATGCTGCCACCATATAGGGGGCGCATCGTCGGCATGGTTTCGCGGGTTTTCTTCGTCTGTGCGGTTAAATTCCACGTCTATTACTCCTTGTTTCTACGTAGAGACACAGTAGTCACACACGTAAAGAAAACAAGGTAAACGTGGAATTTTGTAGGCTACGTCCTGGGGAGCGTTCCGAGCATCGGCGGAGGGGGGACCTTGGACATTTTTGGCGAAAACCTCGGACCCGCGCGCCATGCCTGCATAAGCGCCTCAAGCGTCAACGGTCCGTGGTATCCCATCGCCTGGGCGAAGTTAACCGCGTTGTATACGGACCACGACTTGCCCCGCTCAAGTCTGTAAACGGTATCCCTTGAGCACCCGACCAATCGCGCCAATGTTTCCGCATCCATATTCTTTTCTTCGCGCATCGACTGAAACGATTCGCCCAACCATTTATTGAGTTTGAACGCCTCGATTCGGTTGAACGCGTCGATGGCGGACTCTCCTTCGTTTCGCTTTTTGGCTAATCCGACTAAGTCCGGTTCCGTTTTTTTCGTCGCCTTCTTCTTCGCTGGTGCTTTCTTCTTCGCTGGTGCTTTCTTAGTGGTCATTATCTCGCCCCCTTTCTTCGTTCATTTGCTCTGCGTCGAATTGGTTTAATTTGCAGGCCAGGTCTTTAAGTCCGCCGAGTATTTGGTCCGCCAGGTCTTGCGCCCTTGCGTCCGGTAGTCCCGACTTGTCTGCGATTGCCCTCGCGATTGCTGGCGTTATCTCTATCTCCTTTAGGTCCACCCACCTGTTGGCAATGAACCCTCCATCGCGGGCGTCGTAATACTTCACCCGCAATCTCACAACATTATCCTCGTTGATATTCACCTGGACGATGTCGACCATCCGCTTTCCAAAGTCTATTAATGCTTTCATGCTGCGAATTCCGGTCCAGGAATGTCTGTGGAAGAGTCCCCGTCCATCGTCTTTAGGTTTTCTCCAACGTCCCACAGTGCCGCGCTTACTTCTCGAATTGCGGTGATATTGTCGCGCGCCTCATCCAGCACGATTTGATGCGCGAACGCTTCAAGACTTTCGGCCCGTCCAATCATGCCGTCTGCCAGGTCGTCTTCGATGGCTTTCTGTTCGTCTGGGTCGAGGACTCCCGCCGCTTGCATTTGGCTTTCGAAGTAGTTTGGACTGTCCGACATCGCCTTGATAGATTCGCGCGCCTCTCTCAATGCCACAATTACAGCCGAGAACAGTCGATAGTATTTTACAGACTTATGCATGTTAAAAGCCGATGACCTGAGATAGCCCAATCCTATCGCGTCCAGGTCTTCGCATAGCAATTGCGTCTGTTCAAACATCGTATCGGTATAGTTTTCCACGGTTCACCCTTGGATAATGGTCGCTGAATTGCGACGCGCAATGATAAGCAGGATTTGCATTTTTTGCAACTAGCGCCAACGCTCACGCCAGTTTGCTCTTACTACCATCCTGTCTGCCGCGTCACAAACATCAGAAACGGTTTCCCCTTTTGCGTCTAGCGCCTCTGAGACTGCCCGCATTATTCTCCGCCGTGACTGTGCCTCTGTCGCTGGGTCTGCCGTTTGCTGGCTAACCTGTCTAGCCGCCGTCAACGCGACCGCAAGACCCGCCAACTGTGGACCCAAACGCTCCGCCGCATGTTGGCCCGTTGCCCTCCCCACCGCTGCGCCCGCGCACCATGCCCGCATTTGGTCGACCGGTGTCCGGATTCTCTTCCCCGGTCCTGTCTTGTCGACCTGCCCCCTGCTTATCCGGACTAATGAGATAGGTTCAGACCATCGAACCGACTGGACTATTAGCCATTCGAGTGAAATCGGCCAACGCTCCCGCTTCTTATCTGAGCCGATGTCCCGCAGCGACAGCCACCCCTTGCACTTTCCGGCCTCGTTCTTCTTGGCCGTCAATTGCGCCCACAGCGAACCCAACGCTTTCCGCGTATCGGTCCATGATCTTAGGGGTCCATTCTGCCCGTAGAATGTCTTAAGACCCTCGGACCTTATCTGGAATTCCACCCGCCATACTGCGGGCCAACCGTCTGCCGTCCTGGTGTATCCCCTGCGTTCCCAGATGTCCCGAAACCATAGCTTTCCGGTCGCCTTCGCCTCGATGTCCTTTCGATATATTCTCGCCGCTAGGTGTCCCGCTCCAAATGAATAACCCGTAGGCGTCGCACCTGACCAATATGAAGCACCTCGAACGTGTTCCGTCATCCTCTCGCCCGCCGACATCGGCGCCAGACCGAGCGACGACATCAGATCTTTGCGAAGTCGTGCAAGGTTCTGACCCTCCTTGGCTTTCTTGAGTCGTGCAATTGCCGCGTCGATATGCCACCGCTCAACCGCTGGTTCTTCCTCGTCGACCCCTGCGACGGAATAAACCGTCTTTCTTCTTGCCCTCGTTATGAATCGACCGTCTGACAACTCGGAACCATCGAAGGCGATTCCTTCAAAGTCTGCAGCCAGGTCTATGCGAGACACATCGAGCCTAACGCTTCGCTCTGAGACTGGCACCCCGATTCCCTTTAATTTTCCTGAGTCCTGTAGCGCCAATCGTTGCAAGAATTCGCGCACCAGATGAACCGCACCATCGACGCCGACAGACCAAAGAAAGGCAGAACGAAAATCCACTTGGGCGTTCAGGTCATAACTACCGCGCCCTCTAATCTTGACTGTTATGGCGGACGATTTGAGAACATACCGCCAATGTGGTGCAAGTCCGTATGACTCCATTTCAAATCGAAACGGACCCGACGAGATACGAACCCGCCTGTCCTGGGCCTCTTGCTTGAGTGTTTCTAGCTTTTCCAAGATGGTCGCGCACACCTGGATATATACGCTGGTGATCAGTGTATCGACACCCCACCCTATCAATTGCGGGTTTATCTCGCGTTCTACCGGAATGGCCGGCAGATAGTTTCTGAACCCTCCGGTGACTTTGCCGCCGACGAATCCCTCTAGAATGCTGGTCATCGCACAGAAATCGGTCAAATGGTCGACCGTCCGGACTGTCGGCGCCTCTGCCGATGGTATTGGCGCCTCTTCTTCCGCCGGTCCGCCTGTATAGCCGAACGCTGCCCCGAACCCATCTGTGGGGTTAGAACAGTAGGTGTTACCTAAGACCTTCCCCCTAGCGGGGGACTCGTTGCATTCCCTGTCTTGATTTGGTAGCCTTTCCACGTTGATTCCCTTCCACGGTTTCAATTCCTTGAATTACCCGCCGGTTCACCTCGGCGGGTTTTTCTTTTTAGAACGCCTGTCTTCGAATTTCATCACCTAAATATTTATTTCCTGCGGGCGATAGGTGTAGACCGTCCTTGTAGTGCTCTGGAAGCATCCGGAAGACTGCGACCTTGGACGGTCCAGGTTGAGCCAATATCAGCCGGTTTAGTCTCTTGGTTTCTCGTTGATTCATAAGCGTCGCTTTTCGGTATCTCTGCCACGGTAGGACGTTCAGAGCTATTACCCTAATTCCTCGGTCGGAAAGTCGTCGGTAGATCTGCGCCAGGTGTCCGAAAGTGGCGCGCGCTGTCCTGCCCGATGCCATATCATTGACACCCGCCAACACGATCACATCCGTAGGATTCCACGCTATGACCTTTGGTACTCCCTCTCTGTCGATGAATTCCGCACCCTGCCCGCCGAACCCGAACGCTCTGGCGGCGCTTCCCGGTGCTAGTCCCTTAACGACTCGGCGCAAGTATGCGCCCCCGACCGTCATCGAATCGCCTAACGCAGCGACCCGCCTCGGTCCCGTTATCCGGTGCGGTTTCTTCTTCTTGGGCCATAGTCCCAGAGCAAGAGCCCCGATGCCCAACGCTACAAGGACCGCTCCCCGGTTCACGAGAATCGCGCCCCGTCTATCACCTTGACATTAGCGTGCGACGAGCTGCTCCACCTCGGCAGCACCCTGGGTCCTGCCGTTGTCATCACACACACCTTGCTACCCATTGCCTTCCCGACCTGACCGGACGAACAAGAAGGCATCCCGCCGGGGTGTAGAAACATGGTCCGGCTTCCGATTTCATTGGGATAAATCTTTCCGTCTAGGATGTCCCTCACGAATTTCTTCGCTGCCGGGAACCTCCGCGCACGATCTGCCGCGTCAAACAATTCTTGATATTTTCCGCTCGCATTCCAGTTAGGAATCCCGGGCCTATAGGTGACCCGCGTCAACGCGCCCGCTCTAAGGGTTCCCGCGCCTGCCTTCTTGGCCCGATGAATGGCGACCCACACTATGCCCGCCTGCTCCCTTTTTGAACGCCTGAACCCTGTTTCGGCTATCAACATGCGCGCCGTGTTCGCCACGTCTGCGCCGGAATACTCCCCGACCGAGTACAACGATTGGAGCGATTTCTGTGCGCGCTTCCTCAGACCCACGATTACCGCAATTGCGCCCGCTATGACTGCCCAGATTTCCGGTCGCACGCTTCACCCCTTTAAGACCGCAAACAGAACAAGAACCCCAACTCCGCCGACCACCCACGGAATATAATTTGTTTTATCTTCCGGTTTTGCCGGTTTGTCTGGCTGTGGGTCTGGACCGTTTTCCATTGTCTGCCGCTGTCGCCGACGCGCTGCCTCTGCCTCTGCCTCGTTCGCGTCGATGTCTTCCATGCTTATGCCGCCCGACGGTGCTCGGCGCAGGCACTTGCGCGTTGTCCCCGCGATGACGCATTCCTGTTTATATGTACCATCCGGCTTGAGCCAGGGAACCGCCACGCACCCCGACGGACAGTCTATCTCTCCCCAATCTCCGACCGGCTGCGGTGCGTAAATCATCTGGGCATCCGAAAGAACGCGGCAGGAAATTTCCGAGATATTCTTGGCATTCTTACCGCCCGCGTAGTGATTCCTAACCCAAACGCCATCCTTGAAAGGTCGAGCCGGGACACTGATTGCACCTCTGCGCCTGTCGACAGTCGAACCAGTGGGCTCCACCCCATCGACCGGTCTGCCGGTGGTAGGCTCCTTATCTGAGCCAGGGTATTGGGTCCAAGCATTCCGTCCACATTGGCACACCTTGCGCCCGACCTGTCCGACCCTCCGCCTCGTCTTGGCTGATTGCAGAATTCGTACATCATTGCTTGAAATCCGTAGACCGCCCGCGCAAATTCCGGCGAAGACGCCAACGGTTGACCCGCTCTAATTGGTCCGCCGCCGTTTAGGACCAGCTGCCCGCTCCGCGCTCTCGATGTATTATAAGAGACTGCGCGCCTAATCATCGCGTCGTTCATAGCCCCCGGTCTGGCAATGTGCCCCATGTCGTAAATCATCGTCTTAGCCTCTCGATGTAATATGCTGATAATGGTGCCGTAACGAGCGCCGTTAGTCCTGCGACGCCTCTCATTACCCAACGGTCCGCCGTGTCTATTTTTGGGTTTCCAGAAACGTACCATATTGCGGGAACACCAAAACCGACCACCACCAGTGAAGCCACGCCTATAACATGGCCCAACGGTGGCATATCGACGCGGCATACAGGATGCTGCGGGACCGGGGGAAGTCGCTCCGGTTTGGTGGCGTCAGGCATCTCTCGACGTCCGGCGAAGCATCATCATCGCGTTCACCGTCGTCGCTGTTGCCGTACCGGTTGAGTCTATGACTGCCGATACCACATACCTCGGCCATAGAACCGGAATTGCCGCCGTTGCCGCCTCTGCGAACGGTTGGCCGCCTGAACCCGTTATGGAAATAGTGTGTACCAGTCCGCCCGATGGCGTGCGAACGTATACGTTCAAGGTGTCGAAGGTGTGCACCACTGGCGTCGACACATCTATTCCAAAACTGTCAAATCCTGCGGTGTTCGCCTCGAACAAAACGGTTTCCGTTGCCCCGACCACTAACGGTCTGCCCCGATTCAATAGGGTCCACTCAACCGGACTCGAAGGCTCTTGATTTGGCGCAAGATACCCATTTCTCGAATCGGAATCGGGTCCGCGCCTAGTCATCGGCGTTAAGCAGTAGCCCAACATCAACGCGGGTCGCGTCATCGCTGGTATCGTTGTTCTCTACCGTGACAACCAACTGGGTCAACCGCTGCACCCGAAAATCACCCATCAATGGGGGAAGCGTGAACGCCATTCCTGTCCGTGGCTGCGTTGCAACGCATGGGACCAAAATGCTCTGGGTGACCAAACCCTCTTGGTTCTGTCGATAGATATTGATAGCAAAAGCGCTCATATCCATCTCAACGCCTGCCGCTGCATACGCACAAAACGTAATGCCGCGCAGAACACCGCTATCGTTGAAATTGACCACCGTCGACGCTGTCCCTCCGGACTTCGCCACGTCCGTCAACTTCGCCACGTATATAATCGGTCTTCCTGTAGCTCTCATTCTTCGTAAGCCTTTCAAGAATGGAAGGCAGTCCAAAGGCTCCGACCAAGGACCCCTGGACTGCCGACCGGTGCGCCGCTATTGCGTGACCTGCTGGTAGCTTTCGCCCCATAGACAAATCTGAATCCGATAGTAATCCGAAAGGTTCATCAGAGTCACCGCATTAGGAAATTCGACTTCCCATGCGAACGATTGCCCCTGAGTCAGAATGATAGGCTCATTCAACCGGAAACGTGCGCCCGATGCCGCAAGACCGGAGTTATTAATAGAACCCGCATAGTAGTCGGTCGAACCCGTCGACGATGTCGAATCATTGCCCAACTGACCGGTCACGATACCGAATCCAGCCGGAAACATAATCGCAGGACCGAAAATCTGCCGCAGTGCTCCGGACGAGTATGAGATTACTCCGCCTCTCGCGAGGTTCTCTGTATCTGCACCCGTCTGATAGGCCACACTTGCGCTTGATGGCGCGGACGTTCCAGGGACATGCCAGATGCTAACGCCTACTGATTGACAGAGAAAACTCTGGCTTAATGGCAACCCGCCATTCTTAGAAATATTAGTTTCGGCTGTGCTCTTAGGGGTCGAAGTGAACCCATCGGCCAGAGCCCCAATTCCGTTTTGAAACAAGCGAATAGTCTGCGCCGATACTGAACCCGACCCGCCGACCTCAACCGTGTCATAGAGTGGAAAACTACTCTTCCTTACCTGTGGGACCGCTGCCCGTACTAAACCCGCCATAATCCTGATCCTTTTCTAGTTAAATGTTCCGCCGCTGAATTGCGAGTAGGGTAATGGGGAATCCATCAACGCCCCGACATCATAGACACCCGCGCTTACATCCTGCATAGCCAATGCCTCGGCAGAACGTGCGTTAAACAACGCGCCCGCCGGTTCTGGTGTCGGGTTCTGCAACTCGTTCAAGTATTGCGCCTGGGCTGCGATGAACCACTCTTCTTTTTCGTTTGTTTTCCTAATAACGTCATGGACTGCAAGACTTGCTGCGTACCCGACGAAACCCAGCGCGACCGCGCCCGCATTTCGCTGCACAGGTCCTCCCTTCTTGCTCATGGTGTCCATAAGGATTCCCAGACCAAGACCGATGCCTGCGTTCGTAAGGACTCGGCCCCACCCGCTGCGAAGTGTTTCGGGTATCGCTGACGCTTTCTTGATTTCTTCGGCTGTTTTGCCGGCCTTTGCTGCCTCTGCCTCGGCTTTCGCCGGTCCGTCCACCAGAACCTTTTGATTGATTGCCGCTGCGATTGCTGCCGCGCCTCCGCCAACGAGCAACTGCATCATCAAATCACCGATGGGGTTCTTCTTGACCCGTCGTCGCCGACGCCTGACAGGATTCCGCCGAACGTATGCTCGGCGAGCTGTTACCCTCCGCATCCCCCTCGTAGTGGTTTTGCGCCTGCGTCGGACTGGGTTCGCCCGCGTCCGTCGCCTAGCCGGTGCTCGCCGACGTGCTGTAGTCGTGCGTCGTCGTCGTCGTCTGGTTGCCATCTTATTGCCTTTCTTCCGACCGTCTGCCGGATTAACGAGAAAACCCGCAATCATCCTACAATTCCCCTATCGGTCACCTTATACCGTGATGGCTTAGATGTCCCTCTGGAAACTTTGAACCCTTCGGGTCCCGATTGCAAGAGTGGATAAGGTTTCTTAAATTTGTGGACCCTCCGAGCACTACCCTCGGCCTCTGCTCCTAAGCGTCCATCATAGTAAACCTGTTTAATTCTTCCGATTGTCTTCCACGGTCCTTGTTCTGGTCTGGTGGCGCTCCGGACTTCATCGACATCGCTGCCCCAGGTCCAGCGACTCCACCCCTCGCTTGCTTTTTTCGATGCCTGGTTCCGCCTAGTGGGTGAGCCGCACTTGACGAAGAATATCGTTAACATTCCCGGTTCTGTGGCAAGTCGCCACTGGTCGACCATCTCGATCGTTCTGGTTTTGTCTTTCATTACTATTACCATGTCGACCCGCCTCCCTATCTCGACCCATTGGGGTTTTCTTGGGTTCTTCTTGGGATTTGGATTCTTTCGCATCCTGGTCCTCTTTGAGAATTTGAATCTGACGATGGTCGCGAGTGTTCCGGCGGGATCACCCTTTTCCGGCTCCCCGAATAGTCCGACCTGTTTAGGAGAATAGTCGGCGGATTCCTTTATGTATGCCTCGATGTATCCCGCTGCCGCTGCCTCTGGGTTCGCTCTGCCGCCCGCTCTGATTATGGCGACCGCTAACGCGACCGCTAACGGGTCCACCCCTTCGGATGATACCGAGTCGTCGACTAGCGACACCTGTCGGGACTCCGCCTCTACCGCTGTCTTGATCTGAGCTATCCTCTTGGTCCCGTATTTCTTAACCCATTTTCTCGCGTCTGGCAGTCTTTCTATTAGTCCCCACTCTGGAAATGTGTCCGCGTTCTTTATGTTCTGCTGAATGGTCCACATAGCAGGCAGAGCGCCCACAAGCGCATCTTGTGTCTTTACCGTCTTGTCTGGCGTCCAGTCCTCCGCGCCCGCCGTCAATGCTCCCAATAGAATATCATTGACGTATTGTGCGCCCGCTTCCGACTCGGACAACGCTCCGCGCTTTCCCTCCGGTGCTAATTCCACCGCTGCCGCCCACCATCCTCGATTGGCTTTTACGAATCCCTTAAAGGTGTATGCGTCTATCTGTCGGACCCAATTGAACGAACCCAACGCCAACGGGTCCGACACCCCTGCCGCTCTCGCTCTGCCTGTCGCGCGCTCTAACGTCGTCAAGTCTGCGCTCGCACTCGATTGACTCGCTGCCGCCAATTTCATCGCCTGCGACTTCGGACCCGAGAACACTCGCACCACTATCGGCCCGCCGATGTCTGGCATTATCTTGGCTAATGGTGCGCTTGTGAATCGCCTGGACGCTGCGACGGTATAGGCCCTCTGTTCTTCTTGCGCCCCTGCGCCTGGTCTTGCGTACCATAAGAACGGTACCGGTGACCGCTTTCCGATTTTCCGCCGACGCTCCGACCCTGCTCCGAATTCCTTGCGCTTACCGTATTGGCGTACCGTCGCCATTGTTCGACCGTTTCCGCTGAGCACTATCGGTCTGCCCGATTCGTTTGATTCTGCCGCCCATACTACCGGTGTCCCTTCGGCGGGCGAGCTAGATGGTGCCAGAACCATAAACGGGTCGAATTTTTTCGAGATAGATTCTATCTGTCTGCGGGCGCTCTTAGATACGCGCGCGCGCGCCTGTAACTCTTTAGGATAGAGCGGGTCTGCCTTGAAGCTAAACGCCTGGTTGCTTGTTACCAACTGCATCGAATCATATAGGGCATATTGAACGCGATACTTCCGGCCCTCTGAATCGTAAAGGACCGCTATCGGTCCCACTGCCGCCGGTTTCATTTTCCACGCCTCGAATGTGGGCCCATTGGCATCTGCCGACCGACCCCACCCTCTCGCGTTCTTCTTCCATCTTCCGCACTCGCCCCAACATTCAGGTGTTGCCGGCCTCTTCTTTGGTGGTTTAGGTTTTCGGGTCGCCTGGTCTGCGACCTTTTCCCAACCCTCTGCCGCCATTTCTTTGCGCCACTCTTCCGCCTGGACCCTCGTCGCTCCGGTTTCCCGCTGCAACTGTGCCGCCGTTATCGCCCGCTTTCCCTCGGCGCACCCCTCTCGAATATACCAACGCGCAAAACCCTGGATTGCTTTCTTGGGTACTGCCATTAGTTTCGGTCTATCCAGTCCTCTACATCGCTACGGTATGCAAAAAATGCGATTTGAGTCAGGGCAGGCCAAACGCTGTCGAATGTCTCCCCAATGGAATGACCCGCTTCCATTATCGCGTCTTCGTTTTCCGTCCAGCGCAAGACCCGCCGAATGTGGAAATATTTTTCTACGTAGCGCTCTGCCTGTAGGTCCAGCGCTTCGTCAAACTCTTCGTATTCGTCTTCTTTAAACTTCCGCGCGTCATCGCCAGAATCCGCCACGTCTTTCCAGTATTCTTTTTCGTCTGTGGTCATCGTCTTATTCCTTTAGAGAATTGATAATCATCACACCACCTACAGCGACCGCTAGAACCACTATTACGGTCCCCATCTTGATACCCTGGGATTTCAAGATTCCCCGTTGTGTCTCAATTCCCAATTTCAGGATGTAATTGCAGTCAGTGTCTGCTGGTATCGTTCCGGCCTTCTTGTCTCGAATGCATTTCTCGAATTTAGTCAGTGTCACTTTCTGCGCTTCTAAAAAGTGGCGACCCGCTCCGAATTTGCTTACGAAAAATGCCAGGGATATGATTACAACGCTTGTCGATACTGCGCCCGCTATTATCCACCAGACCAATACTGGTGGTCCTCCGTCCAATGGTGGGAGATTTGTTCGACCGCTGTGTATCCATTGGTCTCCAGGATTCTCGCTTAGGATGTATTGAGCCATCCCCCGTAGCGTTCTGGAATTGGTATGGAGTCTCTCGCGCCTAATGGCAATATCTGCCGCCTGTCCTGGCGTTAGCTCTCCGCTTGCCAATAGTCGCGTTGCCTGGTTCCTTACCTTTTGAATTGCCTGCATTTGCACCAGACACTGCTTATAGAGTGCCTCTCTGCCCTGCGCGCTTGTCCCGTCCAGCTGGACCGGCTCTACTGGACCCAAGTCCGCGCCTGGTTCGCCCCCTCCGCCCGCGTCGCCTCCGCCCGCGTCGCCTCCGGCATCGTCTGCCTGTCCTAGTGAATAAATCATTACTTTTTATCCACGTATTTTTCAGCCGCCTTAATCACCCTCAATTCTAGGTAAATACCCACCGCCAACACTGCGCCGAGTCCCACCCAGATAGGCCAACTGTCTCGCATCATCTGGTTTACTGCTGGCTTTCTGCATACTAGTTTGCCGTCTTCATATGTTACCCTGTCTCCCGCTTGACAGCTTATCTTGGTCGGCTCAACCTGTCCCACCGGATGTAGCGCCATCGGATAAAGAGCCATAATTCATCCTTTCTTCTTGGTCATAAAGTATATGAGTCCACCGGCTACCAGGATGCCGCCGACGATTAACCACATATTTCCATCGTCTTTCTTTGGTGGACCTGTTGGCACTATGACCCCGTTACCCTCTCCACCACCGTCCGGAATGTCGACGCCATTACCCCGACGAACCACTTTCGGCCTAATCCCCAACGCTGCCGCCGCCGCCGAGATTTCTGCGGTTCC
>Ga0310121_10002777_pt1 | contig 16414 bp, 16 predicted proteins | sample CB27_Tmax_986_MG_FD_203504 | JGI IMG/M metagenome (GOLD analysis project Ga0310121, IMG submission 203504) | Marine microbial communities from Western Arctic Ocean, Canada - CB27_Tmax_986 | ecosystem: Environmental > Aquatic > Marine > Oceanic | place: Canada: Western Arctic Ocean | collected...
TTTTGTACAGGAATGAAGGGAATCATACTTGCCGGCGGGTCAGGTACGCGCCTCTATCCGATCACCAAGGCCATCAGCAAACAGATCGTACCGGTGTACGACAAGCCGATGATCTATTATCCCCTATCGACACTGATGTTGGCGGGTATCCGGGACATCCTGGTTATTTCCACCCCGCGGGATGTTCCCCTGTTCCAATCCCTGCTTGGCGACGGAAGCGGGCTGGGCTGCAGCATCGAATACGCAGAACAACCTGAACCGGAAGGCCTGGCCCAGGCCTTTCTCATTGGTGAATCCTTTATCGGGAACGAAAAGGTCGCGCTGATCCTGGGCGACAATATTTTCTATGGAAGCGGTCTCGCCGAGCTTCTGCAGACACATCGCGATCCGGACGGGGGTGTCATTTTCGCGTACCATGTCGACGACCCGAACCGGTATGGAGTCGTGGAACTCGATTCGCAGCATCATGCCCGATCCATTGAAGAAAAGCCCAAGGTCCCGAAATCGAATTTTGCAATACCCGGCCTGTACCTCTTCGACAACCAGGTCGTGGAAATCGCAAAAGGGCTGAAGCCCAGCGGGCGCGGGGAACTGGAAATCACGGATGTCAATCGGCACTATCTCGATGCAGGCCGGTTGCAGGTGGCGATTCTGGGACGCGGATATGCCTGGCTGGACACCGGCACCTTTCATTCGCTCATGCAGGCATCTTCCTTCGTGCAGTTAATCGAAGAGAGGCAGGGATTGAAGATCGGATGCATCGAAGAGGTCGCCTACAACATGGGTTTCATTTCGCAGGATGAATTGAAAGAGATCGCCGAACCGTTAGCGAACAACGGGTATGGGCAATACCTCCTCAGCCTAATTCGCCCATAAACCTTCTCCTGGCGGGTTCCGTTGAACTTCTCTTCATCGGCCTGCACACCCTTTACGATAATCCCCTCATGGGGACTCCTAGAACTTCGGCGCCCGCAGGATCGCGATCGCATTCCTGCCCGGCCCATTACTGGAATTCAACCAGGCTGCGATAAAAGACCAGAAAGATATCAGCCGAAGCATTGCGCGCAATGGAAGGCTACGCCTGGCCCGGAAACGTCCGCGAGTTGGAGAATCGCATCACGCCGGCAGTGATCATGACGGAAGGCCGGAAAGGAACCCACTATGATCTGGAACTTGCGCGAGATGGCGACGACGCCTGGATACCGACGCTGAAGGAAGCCCGCAATCAAGAGGAACGCGCCCTCGTTACGCGCGCCTTGCAACGGGACGACGGCAACGTATCCAAGGCCGCGGAAGAATTGGAAATAAGCCGTCCAACTCTTTATGAACTGATGGAGTGGCTGAACATCGAGAAACCGTAACGAATGTTGGGCGGCCATGCTCCGTGTAGCGGAAGTCGCCGAGACTTCCGGTCGGCGACTTACACGCCCGGATTTGCCACAAAGAGCCTCAACCAACACGGAACCAACGTTTGGAGTGCGCCGCTCCGCGCCGCTTTGGATTGGTCGTTCCAATACCGCTGGACTGTCTGTCCAGAGACGTGGTTGGACGAGTTAGTCTTACTTTTGGCTCAATAACTGTTTCGCTTCCGCCGCATGATTCGAGTCCGGATCCAACTTGAGTGCCTTCTTCAGCAACTCTTCTGCCTGCGGCGCATTATTCTGTCCGGCCCGGCAAAATCCCAGCAGGTATATCGCCTCCGAATCGCCCGGTCTGCGGGTAATCGTCTCTTCCAGTAGTTGGCCGGCCCAGTCGAATTCTTTCCGCCCATATGCAACTTTTCCCAGGAGAAAGGACACGTCCGGATCCTCGGGCAGCAGCGCCCTTGCTTTCGATGCCAGTTCGTACGCTCGCAGTGTTCGTAGCGACGGAGGCGAATGGCCCCGGGTACGACGACTTTACCAGGTATTCCCGACTGGAGAAACAGCAGGGAACCGGGGCACCGTGGATTCCCGTGACGGGATACGACAGGATTACCGGTGACAACTCGCTGGTGATGTGCCCCATGAATAGCCAGGAGGCCTCGTGCACCCTGTTCCGCGCAACCGCATGGCTTGAAAGGAACACAGCCCTGGAAGGCGACGCGGACGGCGACGGTATCCTGGAAGGGTGGGAATCGCAGTACTTCTCAGCGTCCAACTTCGATACATCCACGTTCGGCGATACGGACCGTGACGGATTATCGAACATGCAGGAATTCATCTACGGGACGAATCCCGGGGACGGTACGAGCTACTTCTCGGTTCGAATTTCGGTAGAGGGCGGGAATCCCCGGGTCACCTTCTCGACAGTCAACTCCAATGCAGCCGGATACGAAAACCTCGATCGTTTCTACCGCCTCGAAGAAGGAGATCCGACCACGGGAACCTGGTCCCCGGTGCCCGGATATAAACGCATCCCGGCGACCGATGGAATAGTGAGCTACAGCATCAACGCGTCCAGCGGCGCCTGCTCGTTGTACCGCGTGGCTGCGTGGCTTGAAAGCAGTACCACAAGTTCCGTGACATACAGCGACAACGATGGGCTTCCAGACACCTGGGAAATGTCCACTTTCGTATTGGATGGCGTGGACGGCGGTCCTGTCGCCGATCCGGACGGCGACCACTTTTCGAATGTTCAGGAGTTCGTCTTCGGGACCGATTCTCGCAGCGGCACAAGTTTTGCGGCCGTTAACATCAGATTTGCAAATGGATCCCCACAGGTATATTTCCCGACAATCGCGGCCTCGGGAACAGGATATGACGGCCTGGTTCGATACTATCGCTTGAAGAAGTGCATCTCCGGATCGGGCACCTGGCAGACCGTCATCGGATACGAAAAAGTTCCAGGGAACGGGACCGAGGTACAATACAATGTGCATCCCCAGTCGAATCCCTGCACCCTGTTCGGCCTGGAGGCGTGGCTCGAAAGCCAATAAAACAATCTTCGGATAACGCCGGCATATGCAGGCGGTTCACATTGATCCGTAATATTCGTAGATGTCCTCCAGAAGAACCTGGTCTGCAGCCGCCGGTTTCGCAAAGGCAGCCGCCGGAAGTTTCGAAAACCGACCCGCATAGAAAATCAGAGGTTCCGCCTCGTGCACTTCCCCGGCAACGCACCTGCCGATGAAGATGTCGTGGTCGCCCCCGGGCACGACCTGGATGACCCTGCAATCGATATAGGCCAGCGAATCCTTCAGAACCGGCGCGCCGGTTTCAGCCACATCCGTCAGCAGATCGGAGAAATCCTTGGGGCCGTTGGTGGCGAACCTTCGCGCGACTTCCTCCTGGCTGGTGGTCAGCAAATTCAAGGCAAACACCTGGGAGGAAACCAGGATCTTATGCATATTGTTTTCCCGATTCACCGAAATCAGGACCAGCGGCGGATCAAGCGATAGCGAGGTAACCGAGTTTACAGTCATCCCGTATGGCTTGTCATCGAACGTAGAGGTCGCGAGCGCGACACCGGTCGCGAATCGTCCCATAATTTGCCGCTGCGCATCACCACCAAACGTCATACGATTGTTCCTGTTCCCGAAAAGCTATCCTGATCAGCCGGGTTCTTAAACTCAAACGTTTTCTTGACGCTGCGGATCGGCAGTTCACTCGGATCGATATGGCGGTCGAACTTCGTTCTGTCGCCGGTCAGGATGGCTTCCCCCGATTCGAGGCCGGCCAGAGTAGCAATATCCAAGTCGGTGCGACTGACGAAATAGAGATTCTGAAATTGTTTGAGATCGTCCAGAAAGCTCGCCTTCATTCGGGCCATCCAATTGTGCCTGTTTTGAGATGCATCCGCACCCGGCAGCCGCAATACGAGATTGTCGAAACAATGGGCGGAGTCTTCAATCAGGGTGGATTTCAAGCACTCTGTCAGGGCCAATGCCACGAGTTCGTCGTTCGTCCGCTCCAGTAAGCGCTCGCCCTCGTTGCAATAGAATTCGCAGCAGAGAGATGTTTTTCCTTTCGGCACCATCTCGTCGTGGATCGCGGCATAGTTGGTAATCCGACCGATCCGCGTTTTGGGGCAAGTTACGTTCAGCCAGGCATGAGGAAATCGCGGGCTTTCATCCAGGAACAGATAGACGAGAACGATGGTTCTCCGCGGCGCGGACGGCGATCCCTGCGCTCCACCGGCATCGTCGGCGCGCCCGCCGGGCATCGTGATGACCTGGTTCGCGAAGGATGAACTGAGCAGCTCTTGCCACAGCAGAATCCGGCAAAAAAAACCTCTCTCTTCACTCCCGAACTTGCTTGCGAACGTGTTTGGCATCGGGTCATGAATGTCCAAAATAATCTTTGCGCCGAAAACTTTCGCGACAACGGTGCTGAATACAAGAAAATCTGGCATGTTGTTTACATGGATCACCCTGTATCGCCTTTTCAGGAACTGCACCGATGTCTTAATAAAACACAGGATGAAAAAGCGAAGATAGGCAATCATGTAGAGGAGGCGGTCTCCGCCTCGATAACGTGACTGTAAAAGATGATACACAGTGACACCCCGCAGAACTTGAACCGGAGGGTCCCCGGGACGACGCAGCGCAAAAAAATCCACTTCCATTCCCGCCGCCACAGCGGCTTCAGCTTCTCGAATGACCCTCGGATCGGACTGATAATACGTATAAGCGATCATCAGACAGGCATCGGGCCTTTTCTCGCCAACGTTCACTGCAAGACTCTACTCTCGGTGCTCTCAACGATCGCCTGAAATTGCCGGACGAGATTGGGGTCATCGAGTATGCCCTCGGGATGGACCAGCATCACTACATCTGTTTTCCCGGCCCGGTCGAGAAGCCAGTCAATATCGAATTTTTCGGTGTCACGCCACGGTGGCTCGAGCCAGAATGCGGACGGATACCAAACCAAATCCCCACTCAACGACTCCGGCTGGATGGAGGGGTCTTCCAGGTTTCCGAAGAAAACATTCATTTCAACCTGTTCGGCCCGTTCGAGGTACCGCGCCGGTTCGTACGGGGCATGATGCCGGCGCCCGAATTTAGCGCCTCCAGACCCATGTTTGGAAAAGGATCGAATTCTCTTCCCTGTGTTTCTCTCCAGCAGTCGAAGTTCACGCTCGAACGTGTCAAACGATCGGGCATCCTCTAGATGAAGCCCGATCTCATGCCCGCCGGCGGCAACCATCTCGAGGATGTTATCAGATGGGAGCGTGCACCTGCGGAAGAAAGCATGCGCACGCGCTCCACAATCGCCGAGCATTTCAAGCATTCGCTTCAACTCCGTCAAATATCCGAATGATTCCATTCTCGGGAGCCAGAGATCGCTGCCGCACCGACTCAACAAGTGCCGCGTTATCGGCCTCTTCCCATAAGGCCGATCGACATCGATTCGGATGATGATGGCCATTTCCGTACTGCTTTACGTTCCAGAAGTATAGCGACTCGTTCACCGGACCATTGCGTACGCCCCGCAACCGTCCAGGCTTCATTCAACCGGTCTTGCTCGCTGAAAATTCATCCAACAGGCATTGGTGAGCGGTTGCGACCACGTACTCGGCCTGTTGATCGGTCAACTCCGGGTAAACCGGTAGAGCAAGCGTGTCCCTTGCCGCCTGTTCACTCTCGGGGAAATCACCCTTTGAATATTCAAGATAGGAAAAGCACTCCTGGAGATGCATCGGCACGGGATAGTAAATCTCGGTGCTCACGCCCTTCGATCGCAACTCTTCCCTGAACCGGTCCCGTTCCGCGGTCCGAATCACATACTGATTGAATATGTGACGGTCCGTCATGACACTCGGCAAAATGATCCAGGGGGCTTCCGTTTCCGACTCAGATTCCTGGCCTGAATTTAGGCTGGTGCCCGCACTGTCGTATACATTGAGGCCCGTCGCGCTGAAAAGAACGCGATATCGTTCGGCATTGTACCGGCGGGCATTTGTCCAGTCGTCGAGATACTTGAGCTTGACCAGGACAATCGCCGCTTGCATCGCGTCAAGTCGAAAGTTACCGCCAACCATCTTGTGATAATACTTCGGATTGGATCCATGCGAGCGCAAATCCCGCAATTTTTCCGCGCGATCCGCGTCGTTGGTTACGACGATTCCACCATCTCCGGCGGCTCCAAGGTTCTTGGAAGGAAAAAAAGAAAAACATCCGTAAGCGCTTTGCGATCCCGCGCGCCGGCCGCCGTGCTCCGCACCAATGGCTTGGGCCGCATCCTCGATCACCGTCAGGTTATGTTTTCGCGCTACCTCGAGAATGGCATCCATGTCGCACATCTGCCCATATAAGTGGACAGGGATAATTGCCCGGGTGCGGCCTGTCACTTTCGCCTCAACCTGGGTCGCATCGATATTGTATGTCACCGGATCAATGTCGACAAAGACCGCTTTCGCGCCGACTCGAGCGATGGAACCAACCGTCGCAAAAAAAGTGAAAGGAGTTGTAATTACCTCATCGCCAGGGCCAATGCCTTCCGCCATCAGGCAGATGAGCAGTGCGTCCGACCCCGATGACACCCCCACTCCAAATGAACACCCGCTGTATTCCGCAATGGCTTTTTCGCACTCCTGAACTTTCGGACCCAGGATGAAGCGTTGCGATTCCATGACTTCTGCTACCGCGGCGTTCAATTCATGCTTCAAGCCCTGGTACTGCGCTTGGAGATCCAGCAAAGGAATCTTCATGATGAAACCGATGTCTGCTTAAATTCTCCGTACGGCCTGGTACCCCATTGGTCACCTTGAGGCAACGGAGCATCCTCATCCAAATCAAGACACCGAACGATTCCCGGCTCGGTCTCCTGGTAGCGATATCCGCTTTCGGCACAGCGCATGATCCCGCCCGAGTCGGGAGAACCCAGGCGATGGCCGTGACGACTCATCCAACCAACGAATCGGGCGGGATGGCCAATGACGAGCGCATAATCACTGATGTCTTTGGTTCCCACCGCGCCGGCTCCCACGAATGCGTATCGTCCAGCGGTGACTCCACATACGACAGTCGCGTTAGCGCCGATGGTCGAGCCTTTCTTGATGACGGTCTTCTCATAGAGTGCATGGCGGGTGATCTGGGAACGCGGATTGGTCACATTTGTCAGGACACAAGAGGGCCCCAGAAACACATCGTCTTCGATAACGATGCCCGCGTACACCGAGACGTTGTTCTGGATTTTCACGTTAGCGCCGATGACGGTTCCGGCGTCGATATTCACATTCTGCCCGACTACGCACCGCGCACCTATTTTCGCGCCTTTCATCACATGGCTGAAATGCCATATTTGGGTACCTTCCCCTACTTCCGCGCCGTCATCGAGAAAAGCTGATTCGTGAACGTAAAATCCCGGCGATCCCGGCGGCGCGCCCTTCGTCGAACCTGTATCTATTGCAGATCCACCGTGCGAAATGGACTGTTGGCATGCGTCAAGAACGCGAAGAACTCCCAATCCCTCCCGCGCATCGGTGACCGGCGCCTTGCGCGAAGCGACGCAATCCAAAAAATGTCTACACTCTTCATTCAATGGTTCATTCGGCTCGATCTCGACGACTTCGCCTTGTGCCTTCACCGCCATCGGCACGCGATTCTTCCACTCCACGGGGTGTTAATATTCTCACAATTCGGGCCATCCTGAAAGTACATTTTGCGATAATTAGTCCTGAATTCATAGACGGGCCTCTCGTCCATGATTATTTATTGACTGCTTACCAACAACGCCATCTTCGCTGGCGTAAAGGCTCGAACGACGACCTCAACTATGCTTTAAAAGCCGATCAACTCAAAATATGTGATGATTACGTATTGCAATGATGAGGGAAACCAACTATAAAGGGGGCTTAGGTGAGGTCGGTGTAAGTTCAAGCAGATTCACATATGTGAGTGGACTCACGGGCACTTTTTTTGAGAATAACGTGGACCCGCTTACCCACAACGTATCCACATTCGCCTGGCGTACCTCCACCTTGCCGGATAATACCAATACCAGCATCTACCAGTTCCCCCAGGAAGGGAACGACCATACCACCGTGGCACGAATCCCCGAGGGAAATGGCAAAATCGTCTTCCTCGCGTGGGACTGGTTTGACAGCCAACCAGTGGGATCCCAGGACAATGGGTGGATCGCCATGCTCGAGTCGGGCATGTTCGAATGCCTGCGACCGTGACCCTGCGCTTGAGTTGGGTAGGTAGGTTCGCCTTCCAGTTGGAATTTGTCTCCCAGTTTTCATACAATCTTGGCGAATGGACGAGATGTGATTCATCATTCAGTAATACGGAGGCAAAATTGATCCCGCTCATCCTTCACTCCAGCCGTTACAACTCATTAACTTGCAAACCCTTTCATCATCTCAAGTGCGCCTTGGCGGGCCTGTTCTCGATTCTGCTCCTGCTGGCTCCGTATCGCGGGGCCGCCCAATGGACGGGTGCCGCGCGGGAAACCGCGGAATCCGGTGAAGGCGGCGTCCTGAAGAAGGTGTGGGTCAAGATCAACAACGCCGAAGTCTACAAAACAGAGTCCGGGCACGAGATAAGCGCCAGGCTCCGTCAGCACTCCAAGGCATACCACTTCGGCGAAGTCGGCGATAACCGCATTGCCATCGGTGACAAGCCGGCAAAGTCGGATTGCGAGCACTTTGGATTCATTGAAAAAGAGAAAATCATTGTCTGGGATACCGATCAGGCACTGCGGTTCGTGGGCACGGATGAGGATCAAGTGGTGGAACTCTACACGGATCCGGCATTAACGGACAAAGTCGGTGACGTAGGAGTCGAGGGGGAAAACGACCCCACCGTCGAGCCGTTTCCGATCTTCAAAAAAACCGATGACGGGAAAGCCTTCGAAATCGCGTTTGTCTATACCGCAGCGGATGGGACGACTGGAGAAGACGCCAGGAAGCAGGAAGCCCTCCGGCGTGTAGTGACCAAGAGCATCAACAAGGCGGATGTAGTCTTCGTAATGGACATCACCGGCAGTATGCAGGATGAACTCGCGGCGGCAACGGAAAGCGTAGGGCTTCTAATCAAAGAGTTTGCGGCCAAGACCGTAACCATGCCTGACGGACGGCAGGAGCCAATGCTGTTTCGGTTTTCATTCCTCGGATTCCGCGACAAGTCAGAGGACGGAACTCATTGGAAAGAGGTCATTCCGTTCCACGGAATAAATGATATTCCGGGATTCAATGAAGAGATGGCTCAGCGAATCGCGAAGGGCGGCGGCGACCGCCCGGAGAGCGTGTACTCGGCAGTCGTGGATGCGGCGAATACCGATTGGAGCGACGGAAGCGGCAAGGCGATTGTTCTCATCGGTGATGCGCCGCCCCGCGACGTGGAATTTCGGGACGCGGCGATAACCAAGTGCAAGGAGCGCTTCATACGCGTCCATAGCATCATCGTCGGCGACGATCAGGAAACCCAGTCCGCATTCAGCGCCCTCTCGCTCGCCACCGGCGGCCAAACCTTCAAGATTGCCGACGCGCGCAACACCGAGACGGTCAGTAAGATCATCGACTCGCTGAAAGTCGAGATGGCCATCGCCGACGACGCAATAAAGACAATCGACGAGTGGGTGGATGGCGCGAAGCTTTCTCGCGATGTGCAGGAATTCGTGTTCAGGGGCATTATTCCCGACTTCTCCAAACGTCCCATCCCTCCAACCGTCTACGTGTCCAGCAAGCAGGACGGCTCCAGGGAAGTCTGTATCTATAAGTCGAAACCCAACCTCTACGAAATGCTCGGCGATATGCAGACGGATTTCGTGCGGATGATTGAAAACCCGAGCCCGGAATTGCTCACCGCCATCGCCGCGGGCGGCGTCGAGTTCATCGCGGAACTGGATCCGAACGTGCTCCAGTCCATTCTCGATATGGACGACCCCGCCGCCGCCGCCGAGGAAGTGAAACTGATGCTCGAGGCCATGCCGGAGTTGCCCGGTATCATACGCGAGTTGAACGACAAAGGGGCCATCGCGGACTGGCATGCTCTTGCAAAGAAAACCGCCGCCCTGTCACGCTTCGTCGCCGATCCAAAAAATTTCTTCGAAGACAAGGCATGGGTTCCGTTCAAGGTGTTGAATCTTTAGCCACTTTCGTGGCACGGAGCCTCCGGCCCGTGCCGCGAACTATGTGAACAAATGAAAAAAACCAATGTGAAAAACCAATTTCTAGCAATCCTGTCAGTTTTCATTTTCGGCGCGCTCCCGTCCATCGCCGCGATCTTTGAGGACGTAGCCGGTGACAGCGCGGAACGGGGCCCCGGCGGTGTTCTCAAAAAGGTCTGGGTCATTCGCAACGGCGCGGAAGTCTACCGGGACACCGAGCAAAGCGCCGTGGATTCAAGACTCAACCAGCATTCCAAAGCATACCACTTTGGAACCACGAACGACCTGATTGCAATCGGCGACAAGCCAAAGAAATCGGACTGCGCTCACCACGGCTTCATCGCCGCCGGCGATGTGATTATCTGGGACACGGACCAGGCGCTGCGCTTCGTGGGTAAAGACAAGGAAACCTACGTGGACTTGTTTCGCGACGAGGCGTTGACCGACAAAATCAGCGAATCGGTCGTCGAAGGCCCGAACGATCCAACCGTCATGCCCTTTCCCATCTTCCGGCGCACCGACGACGGTCGCGCGTTTGAAATTGCCTTCATCTACACCGCGCAAAGCGGCGCCGACACCTACGACGAGCGGATCCAGGAAAGTCTCCGCAAGGTCGTCACCAAGGATGTCAGCAGCATCGACGTAGCATTCGTTATGGATGTCACCGCCAGCATGCACAACGAGTTGGCGGCGGCAAAAGAAAAAATCCGGGAACTCATGAATGAGTTCGGCAACCGGACCGTGGAGCTGTTCGGCCGGTTGCACCCCCTGCGTCTCCGGTTCGCCTTCGTGGGATACCGGGATCAGGCCGAGGGAGATGAGTGGGTGGAAATCATTCCCTTTGCAGCCCGAGGTCAGGCCGATAGTTTTGAAGATCAGCTCAACGAAATTCACGCCATGTCGCGACTGAACAGAGACTGGAAAGAGAATGTGTGCGGCGGCCTGAAGGAAGCGTTGGGCCTGGATTGGAGGAAGGAAAATGCCAAAGTCATCATTCTCATCGGAGACGCCGCGCCGAAAGATGAGGGTCTCTTTCCCAGGATTCTGGAACAGTGCACGCAACGGTTCATTCGCATTTACAGCGTGGTGGTCGAATCTCACAAGGAACCGGCCGCGCAAACCTGGCGTTCCTTCAAGAAAATGGCCATTTCTACCGGCGGCCAGTGCTTCAAAATCGACGATGTGGAAGACACCCTGACCGTCGACAAGATTGTAGAGACCCTCACCATCGAAGAAGCCGCCGTGGCCAAGGCCCCAGGCGTAGTTCGCGCCTGGGCGGAGGGCGGCGCGCATTTATCTCGCGATTCGCAAGAGTTTCTCTTTCGGGGAGTATTGCCCGACGAAACCCGGCGCCCGATCCCCCCCACTGTTTTCGTATCCAGCAGGAAGGACGGCACCCGCCAGGTTTGCCTCTACAAATCGAAAGCGAATCTGTACGAAATGCTCGGCGATATGCAGACTGATTTCGTAGGCATGATCGAGAATCCAAGCCCCGCGCTACTTGCCGCGATCAATGCCGGCGGCGTCGAGTTTATCGCGGAACTGGACCCGAACGTGCTTCAAACGATTGTGGAGATGGACGACCTCACGGAGGCCAATCTCGAAATCCGCTCCATGCTCGAAGTCATGCCCGAACTGCCCGGCATCGTGCGCGAGCTACATGAAAAGGGACTCGCTGCCGAATGGCATGAGCTGGCAAAGAAAACAGCGACCCTGTCCCGATTCGTTTCCGACCCAAGAAATTTCTACGCCGACAAAGCCTGGGTTCCTTTTCACATTCTCGAGTTCGCGGATGGAGAGGATTGAGAATGCATAAAGCACCCGGCCAGGCCACACGCATGATGCGCGATGGGCGGATACGCGTGACCGGCAACTGGGTCTGGTGCCTGGTTCTGAATATTGGCTGTTGGGTATGGGGTATTCGGTATCTGTTCAGCCGGGGCAAGACGCATCATGAATCCCAATCTCGAATCCCCGGGAACCAATCCCCCGAGCCGCATCCCGCATCCCGCATCCCGCATCCCGTTCTGTTTCTCCTGCTGATGATTTTCGTCCCTTCCTGGTGTTGCGCCGACTCCGCCGCCCTGATTGTCGGCATCGGCGTTATTCGCTCGAAGACCGACGACATAGGAGGCGAAGCGGGCTGGACCAGTCGGGCCTGCCCGCGGGCGCGCGGCGACGCGGAAGAGGCGTTTCGTGAAATGATCTCCTCCGCTCGGGGTGAGAGACACTTGTATTCCTATCCCATTCGCTGGAACGGAGCGCGCAGAGACCGGATTAATACTGCGGTATTCCTCACCGACGGCGTCACGGACAACCGGTCGATTCCCGTAGAGACCCGCATTCAAGTGGAGCAGCGAAACCTGGTCCGGGGCGTCACCGGATCAGACGACTTTATACTCTATGCCGCGGGAATCGGCGGCTCGGATGGATCCGATTCCTGGATATATGATCGCATTGGGAATACGATTTTCATCTCCAGGCTGCTTGACGCGTTCCCTTCCCCGGCCGAAAACGCCCGAAGAATCTGTATTGTTCGAATTTATGGAGACGAGCCGGACCCGACGGCGCACATGCTTTTCTTCGCGGACTCACGAAGCATCACGGAATTTTTGAGCTGGTTGAACGAGGCGAAGGACTCCGCCATGAATGCGAAAAACCCGAATCGAACCGAATCGTTCGCGCCCGGACTGTCCGGACTACTGGCGAATATAACGCCGGCGCGCCTCCAAAGAGCGATCCTCCGATTTAAACCTCAGTCGACTCCATTTGGTTCCCTGATGCTGATCAATTTCGGAAACTCGCTTGAGCGCTTGCAACAGCGAGTTGAAATTCCGATCGTGTCCCAGATCTCCCCCGTTTACAAGAAAGAGCGAAGGGCAGGCCCTCTCTTTACGATTATTGAGGACGAAACAGACATCAAAATTGGAGAAGAAACGATCGTGGACTATGACGCCCTGCGGGTGGAATTGGCCAAGCAGAAGTTATCCCAAACCGTCACCTCCCGAATTGAGACGAGAATCCGGAAAAAAGTTGCCCACTCCTTCAAAGAAGAGTTTACAGTGGCGAAGATTTCGTATCAATTAGAGTACCAGCGAACGGAACGACGAATCCTACTTTCTTACCTGGATTGAATTTTTGTATCTGTCACGCATCCAGAAACTCGGAAAAGCCGCCTGCATCGGCGCGCTACCCTTCCTCATTTATGCTACCACCGCGCATTCGGAATTTATCCCGTCAGAACTCTCGGGATCCAAATCGTACGGTGAAGTCCAGCAACAGCTGCTCCTCGAACTGGCACAGCAAAGGTTGGAGTCCTTGGGTTTTTCCGGAGATGAAGCGGCCTCGATCGCGGCCGGCTTCGCCTCGGCACTAAAGGATTTTCGGATCCAGGCCTGCCAGGTTCGCAGTACGACGGAGGGACTGGTAGTGGAACTGAACGGGCCCGCCTTGCAGGATGCCACAGCGACGTTGGCTGCAGCACTCCAGTCCTCACATCCCGATTGCCTGTCGCGAATAAACAACGCCAGCGGGTATTCCTTCGCCAAGGTCGTCGGGATAAACTGGCGGGGCCTCCTGATTGTGGTCCTTCCGCTGGTCGTGGTCATTACGGTGGCGCTGACTGCCGGAGGCAGTGCAGGCGAATTGATTGCCGCCGCCGCCATTGTCGGATTGCTCCTCGCGTTATTCGTTAGCCCGAAACTTATTTTCGGGGAACGCTAGGCCGCATCGTCACCCTTTTTCTCCCCCGCTTACGAATGTCACTCCGCAAAGTAGCGGAAGTCGCCAAGACTTCCGGTCGGCAACGCATAAGCCCGGCAAACGGGAACGATTGGGAAGATGGTAGTACAAAGAGATCAGATTATGAACGGACGAGAACGACGAAATGGTTCCTTTCTAAAATGCAACACTACGCAGTGTGCTATATAGCGTTTTCAATACGCGAATTACTTCTATGGCTGTTTCGTAGCTTCACCTCGTTTGCCGGGAGAAAACGCGACCTTTGCGCGCTGGGGCCCCATCGAGCCGCCTTCGCTCTGATCCTGCTCCTTCCCGGTTGCTCAATCATGCAACCGATGAAGCCGGGACACCCCGAATTCGAAAAATTCTCCTCCGCGGAACACAGTGACTTTGGTGTAGTTTACGAAACGGCAGGTGATTTGCGGGCAGCGCGGCGACAGTTCGAGTATGCGGTGCGCAAAGATCCCGGGAATCACGTGGCATGGACCAACCTGGGAAACATCCACGCGCAACAGGGGCATTGGGATCGCGCCAGGGATGCATACCTCCACGCCCTTGCCCTCCACCCGGGATACGGACCGGCAGTAATCAATCTAGCCCACGCTTACCTCAACGTATCTCCCCCCGCCCCGCAAATCGCTACCGCGGTCCTCGACGCCCAAAAACCTTTGCTGACGCCCGAGTACCTTCAGGCCGCCGAAAAAATCGTTGAAGAAATTCTCAACGAATCGATGGTCCGGTGAAAGAAGAACCAGCGCAACGAATCCGGCGCCAGACTTTTCAAAATTGCACCGGCAAAGAAGATGATTTGACAAGTGTGCTGGGACGATGAGATCTGCGAATATCCTTGATGACTAGATCTCAGAGCGAAACGCCCTGGATAGACTTGGCAAAGATCTCCTTCCAACGGAAAAACCGCTGGATTTGCCGCTCGAGAATTCCCTCCCGATGGACGAAATCGGCATAATCACTCCCCCCTTCTATTTTTTTGCCGCAGCCGTTACATTTTTGCCCGGCTAAATATTACCAAAGACCCAAAACCGGATATTTACCAGCAACGACAAGAACTGTTCTGCACCCGCAGGAAAACGACATGGCCAAGTCCCCGCTCACCAAGTTGCTGATATGGCGATCACCATTCGCAATGACAGGATTCGCCATGGGCCCTTGCGAGTATTACCCAGGCGCATGGCGTCGTCGTGTTCGATTCCCCGTTGCTTGAGTCGCTTGACCCTGGTACGCGGCAGTTTCCATTGGTTCCAGAAGAAGGCTTTGAGGCGGCGGGCGATCCAGCGATTGAGTTCGTGAATGAGTTTCTTGCCCATGCTGAACTCGTAGTAGGGTCGCCATCCGCGCAGAAAGCTGTTCAACGCCTCTATCACCGAAAGGATGTTCCTGCCTCGTACACGCCTGGTGATTTCGCACACTCGATTATTGAAACGTCGTACGGTCTTTGGATGGATGACCGTGCGCGTCACGCCGAAGATTCGAAAAGCGCGAAATCCGAGGAACGTTGCATCCCACGGGCGCACGCTTTGTGCGCTCTTTCCAACGGACTTCTTCGTATGCCCTCTGCTGGCGGCCATTGGCGATAGCCGGCATTCCTGCCGACACACCGCGAGGTGTCGCGTTGTTCGTGTTCCCCGCCTTCGGGGCTCGTGGGGTGGCCACGACGACCGCGTTGCACAGGGCCGTCACTCCCACAGGTGCTCCCGGCACTGCCGGCAAGCAGGCCGAAGCGTTCGCGATACTGCGGTTGCTGCTCGCAGCAGGAGCAGACCCTTCAATCAAGAACAAGCAGGGCAAGCGTCCCGCCGATTACGCGACGGATGAGGTAATCATGGGCCTCCTGCAATCGGAGCACGAAGAGGGAGCTCGATTTCGGATTGAGAGGGACACAAGAACGCCACCGTGATGTGATGAGGGGTGATGAAGCATCCGAATCTTTGTCCGGATCTCCGTCGATTCGACCAAAATCGGGACAAGGACTGGACAGGGTCCTCAGTACACGGCCCTTTCTTGATTCATCAAAACAACGATGTTTCGCGGCGTTGTAGCAGCCCGTCCGGAAGTTCGGAGACAAAGCGGGACGGAAGCTGGAACATCACCCCGCCGTCCCTGCTTCGGCGGACTTCCGGCATGCAGAGATACAATTCGTCCTTTGCGCGGGTTGTGACAACGTAAAAAAGCCTTCGCTCCTCCGCCTCATCCCCACGAGAGGATGGAAACATCCCGTCGGTAAGCCATGGAACAAAAACGACATCCCATTCCAGACCCTTCGCCTGGTGAACGGTACTGAGCCTGACTCCTTCCCGTGGCCGGCCCTCCCGGGCACTGGAAGTATCCACGTTCGAAAGCAGGGCCATCTCCTCCACGAATGACTCGGCGGTCTCGTACCTGGCGGCAAAATCAATCAGCTCCCGAATATCCTCCACGCGGCGGGAGTAGTCTTCAAATACCTGCACGGCGTACTTATCGTAGAACACGTCGACAAACCGAAAGATCAATTCACCTGGATCTTCGTTCAGATCGTCCTCGAGAGTTTGCATGAACAATTCCGCGATCGGCCGCCACGAATCACGCGCGGCCGCCGGTAGCAGCGGCATTATCCGGCCGATATCCTGGGCGCTCTGCACTGA
>Ga0310121_10002780_pt1 | contig 16398 bp, 17 predicted proteins | sample CB27_Tmax_986_MG_FD_203504 | JGI IMG/M metagenome (GOLD analysis project Ga0310121, IMG submission 203504) | Marine microbial communities from Western Arctic Ocean, Canada - CB27_Tmax_986 | ecosystem: Environmental > Aquatic > Marine > Oceanic | place: Canada: Western Arctic Ocean | collected...
AGGCCCTCGCCGGCATGGCCGGCTTGGTGCCCGTATGGCGCGAGTTCCTATTCGACGTCGACACTGCGGTGACAGCTTACTCGAAGCTGGTGGAACCGCCCTTTGGGTTCCTGCTCGAGTCCGTAGTGGGAGGCGAACAATGGGCCCGATATTCGTTTCTGGGAACCCGTCCCGCGGGCGCGTGGAGACTTCACCGCGGCGCGGTTTCGTGGTGGACGCCCGGCGGAGGCTGGAGTGCGGTCGATACGGAAGATCCGCTAGACGACTTAGATGCCCGCCTGCGTGCGCGGGTCCCCGCCGAGGTGCCCGGTCTGCCGCGCTTCTGGGGCGGCGCGGTAGGGTACTTCTCCTACGACGTGGTTCGTGAGATCGAGAATCTTCCGAACCCGCCGGAGGACGACTTGGCTCTTCCAGACGGAGTGTTCCTCTTCACGGACGTCGTCCTGGCCATCGACAATCTCCATGGACTAGCCATGGCGATCGCGGCGGTGCCAGTCGAGAGTGGCCTCTCCGAACAGGAGCTGAGGGCTCGCTACGAAGACGCATCCACAAAGACGAAGGACGTGATCGACCGCCTGTCCTCGGGGCCTGCACCCGGACCGCTCGTGTTGGCCGACGAGCCCGATGTGGGCTCTCCTTTCGAAAGCGCGTCGACTCGGGAGGAATTCGAGGATGGCGTGGAACGGATCCGCGAGTACATCCGGGCCGGGGACGCCTTCCAGGTCGTGCTCAGCCAGAGGCTAAGCGGCGTCTTGGAGGCGACTCCCTTCGATGTCTACCGGGGACTGCGGAGCTTGAATCCGTCGCCCTACCTCTACTTCCTGGAGCTGGACGGTGTGAGCCTCGTCGGCGCGTCCCCTGAGGTGCTCGTGAGGGTCGAAGACTCGACCGTCACGGTTCGACCCATCGCAGGGACGCGGCCCCGCGGTCGAACGCCCGAAGAAGAACGCGCCTTGGCGGAGGATTTACTCCACGACGAGAAGGAGCTCGCAGAGCATCGGATGCTCTTGGACTTGGGGCGCAACGATGTAGGTCGCGTTGCCGAGTATGGTTCCGTGACGGTGCCGGAGCTGATGATCGTGGAGCGTTACTCGCACGTGATGCACCTCGTGAGTCAGGTCGAGGGAAAGCTGCGGACCGGGCTCGGCGCGATCGACGTGTTTCGTGCGTGCTTCCCAGCGGGGACGCTGTCCGGCGCTCCCAAGGTGCGTGCCATGGAGATCATCGACGAGTTGGAGCCGGTGCGGCGTGGTCCGTACGGTGGGGCAGTCGGCCACTTCAACTATGGTGGCATGAGCATGGACACCGCGATCACGATCCGCACGTTGGTCGCAACGGATGGGAATGCCTACGTACAGGCGGGTGCTGGCATCGTTGCCGATAGCGACCCGTCACGAGAGTATGAGGAGACGCTCAGCAAGGCACGAGCGCTACTCCAGGCCGTGGCGATGGTAAGCGGGAGTTAGCCGCTAATCTCCGGCCTGCGCGCCCAGCTTCTCATAGAGCAGCGCCAGTGCGCCAATTCCCTTCTCGAAGTTCTCGACGGAAAGCCATTCGTTGGGAGCGTGTAGATTGCACCCCGGGAGCGAGAAGCCCACCAGGAGTGCGGGAGCATCCAGACGCTCTTCAAATTCGACGACGATCGGGATCGAACCGCCGCCACCCATGGGTACTGGCTTGGTGCCGAACGCTTCCTGCAGCGCTTCGGCGGCGGCCTCGAAGTACGGACCCTTGATGCTCGCCTTCCAAGGGCGACCGCCGTGAAGTTCCTTCAGCTCCACAGTCACGCCGTCAGGGGTGACGTTCCGGAGGTGCGCCTCCAGCAACTCTTTTACCTTGGCGTCCGTTTGATCCGGAACTAGGCGAAAGCTCACCTTGGCCATCGCGTGGTTTGGCAGTACGGTTTTCGCGCCCTCATCGGTATATCCACATAGCATGCCGTTGACGTCGCAGGTCGGACGGATCCACAGACGCTCGAGCGTGCTGAAGCCCTCCTCGCCCCCGAGGGCGACGACGTCGAGCTCATCCCGGAACTCGTCGTCCGAGTGGGGAAGCGCGGCGATTCGCTCGCGGGTCTCGGCGTCCCAGTCGACGACGTCCTCATAGAAGCCCGGCACCGCGATACGGCCTTGATCATCGTGTAGAGACGCTATGATGAGCGACAGCACGTTGCCGGGATTCACCACCGCGCCACCGAATTCGCCGGAGTGCAGGTCGCTACGGGCGCCCCGCACATGGATCTCGAAGTACGCGAGGCCTCTCAGCGAGAAGAGGAGGGAAGGCAGTCCCTTGGCGAACATGCCCGTGTCCGAGACGACCACGACGTCACACGCGAGTCGTTCCAAGTGAGCCTCGACGAATGGGACGAGGTTCGGCGAGCCGACCTCTTCCTCCCCTTCGGCGAGCACCAGGACGTTGACGAGCAGCGAGCCGCTCGTGGCGAGGTGGGCCTCGAGCGCCTTCACGTGCATGTAGAGCTGGCCCTTGTCGTCCGCTGAGCCGCGCGCGTAGACGCGACCCTCGCGTTCCGTGGGCTCGAAAGGAGGCGAGGTCCAGAGCTCCAGCGGCTCCGGTGGTTGCACGTCGTAATGTCCGTATACGAGCACGGTCGGAGCGTTCGCGCCGGCGCCACGCCACTCACCTAGCACGACCGGATGACCTTCCGTGGCGATGACCTCCACCTCTAGTCCGGCTTCCTGCATACGCGCGGCCAGCCAGTGCGCCGCCCGACTTGTTTCGTGGTCGTGCTCCGACTTGGCGCTGATGGACGGAATGCGCAGGAAGTCGTACAGCTCCTCCCGAAAGCGTCCGAGGTTGGTGTCGATAAAAGTCAGGGCGTCAGACATTTCTTCAACGCTTCTAGTCGGACTTCTAGATCAGTCCCCGGATGCCCCAACGGTAGACGAACGTCATCATTGCGGAGAAGACCGCCCCGCCCGCCATCCCGCCGGCGCTCAGTGCCAGTGGCTCGTACAGGTGGAAGATCCCGACGCCGAGCATGCCCCCGATGACTGCCGCGAAGGAGCCAAGCACGGCGAGCACGACGGTATGTCCCTGGGTTTCCTCCGGCCGCTTGACGAGCGCCTTCATCGTAAGGCCGATCACGGCCCCCATCACGATCCAAATCGCTATGCCGACCCAGTTCTGCATGTCGCGCCACTTACCCCGTGAATGCGTGCTCTTCCACATGTGTTTTTCAGGCCCGGCAAATCTACCCGAAGCCGTTGGGGAGAGCCAGACTCGGGCTGCACCCGCACGGTCGTTGACGCGCGCAGCGGGTCGCAGTTCATTGGTCCAATGAGCGCTGAGATCATCGACCTGACCCAGTATCTCATCCGGGAATCGAAAGATAAGGAGCCCTCACAGGGAGCATTGGCGCTTTGGGAGGTGGGCAGAAGCACGGACTCAGTGAACCAGAGGAAGTAGTTAACGCCACCATCGCCTGCCGTGATAGCGAAGATGTGATAAAGCGGTTCGTGAAGGATACAGGACTCGTCTTTGATCCCGAGCTTTGGATTACCAAGAAACAGCTTCAGGAGTTGTGGAGCGAATGGTGCAAATGCGAAGGCGTAAGAACTCCTATTGGTGATCTGAACTCACGGCTTGAGAACGACAACGATTGGTATATGCCCATAGGGGAGCATAGGTGTTCGGCTTTAGAGCCTTGAAAGGGTGAATAGGAGTCCGATCCCTCCAGAAAGATTCCTGTATTCCTTGAATCGAAATGGCTTAACCACACCTTTAAGCGGCTATGCCGTGACGGCACCGTCCTCACGCACGTCCGCGCACAATAGCGTCCTCACTGTTTAGCCGATTCTAGCGACCTAGACACCGTTAGGTTTGCACATCTACAGGGGTCTTTAAGCCGCCCCCAAAATAGGGGTCAACTCACGGTGCTATCACATATATCACTTTGGGGTTTGTGCCCTACGAAGAAGCTGCCGCTCATACCAGGAGATCTCATCTAGGGGTGAGCGGCTTTGCATTATCTGCGGACATCCTGAACAGGGCATCCTAACACTACGACCCCCATGTATTAGGGTAGCACCCTGAGACAAAAAAGTACGGACGGGGTCTTATGGTGCTGGCGTGGCTGGAGAGTCGGAATACATCTTTACAGCATGTGGCGAATCCGACTGACAGACCTGCTCATACTCACGGCGTGTGCAAGCCCCACTACGTGGGATTGCTACTGGTGTACGCCAGTGCCTACGTCAATCTCCATATCACCCGCCACCTTGAGTTTCACTGCGGTAGGTCAGACAGCTACGGTTGTCGCTACCGTCAAAGACCAGAACGGTGCGGCGATGGGTGCGGCGAGGGTTGAGTGGATGACAACGGATGAAACCGTAGTCTCAATCTCCTCAGAGGGACCCGTAAGCTCTATTACGGTAACGTCTGTAGGAACGGGAACGGCAACGATTGTCGCCAGTTCAGATCCTGTCGCAGTAACAGCAGGCGTCACGGTTGTTCAGGAAGCCGCATCGGTATAATTGTCCAGCGACTCGCTGACATTCTTAACACTGGGTGATACGAGCCGACTGACTGCTACTGTCCGTGACGATAATGGAAACTCGATAGATGATGCCACGGTGACTTGGTCGAGTTCGGACGACAATACTGCGACCGTGTCCTCTACAGGCTTAGTGACCTCAGTAGAAGGTGGTGCCGTAACAATCACAGCCACCGTTGGGTCGGTGAGTGCGACCACATCGGTCAGAATCACCGTATGGTCATCAATCTCTGCGGGGTTGGTGCACACCTGTGGCGTGACGACAGCGGGTGAGGCTTACTGCTGGGGAAGGAATCCCTGGGGCATGCTCGGTGACGGCAGCTACACGAGTAGCAGTGTTCCCGTGCTGGTCAGTGGTGGACACAGCTGGGCATCGGTCATTAGCACCGAATATGACCACAACTGCGGCGTGACGACAGCGGGCGCGGCTTACTGCTAGGGGTACAATGGCAATGGCCAGTTCGGTGACGGCACGACCACGGACAGTTCTGTTCCGGTCGAGGTCACCATCCCGTGGTAGTCTGACACCAGTAGCAATCCCACCAATTTTTTTCAGAAAACGGCGCTTCAGTGGCGGCGATATGTATAGAACTCTCCCACACAGCTCTCAGTTACTTATCGCCAGCTTGTGAGGCCTCAATCCTCCTGAGAACTCCATATGTCACCTACGGTGAAGCCATTGGGAAAGGGATCCTCAGGATCGACTACATATTCTGCGAATCCTGTGATCCATGCGGTCCCTGTTAGGGTGGGAACGACGGCCGCATAATTACCGACCATAGTTTCTTCCACTAGGCGTCCGGTAAAGATCGCACCGAGAATACCTTCATGCCGAAAATCTTGACCCAGCGATAGCTCACCTTTCGCATAGAGGGCAGCCATCTTCGCGCAGGTCCCTGTCCCGCAAGGAGACCGGTCTAGAACGCCTTTCCAGGTAGATGGACGATCCCAATCCAATTCCCCGGTAGATACGATCACCGTATTTCTTCGATAAATTTTTCAGAGCTTGGGACTCCTAGCTCAATCTGAAATCAAAAAACCTCCTGAGCAAAATACTGTTCTATGGTGGAGCGAACGGGGCCTACAAAAAGGGGAGCGCACGGTACTGGGGTCTTGCCATGCGCCAGCGCAATGTGTGTCGGCTCGCATAAGCATGGTCCCCTGCTGATTGGCAGAGGGGGGGGTATCAGTGGCAGAAGTTCTCAGCCTTTGATTACCCTCAAAAACGGACACAATGGTAGACTTTTGGTAGACTTTTTTGATTACCAGTAATCACTACCAAGTCCACACAATCCTGCAAACCCTTGTGGTTACTAGCTTGTCAGCAGTGTGCCCGACAGGATTCGAACCTGTGACCTTGTGCTCCGGAGGGAGTTCGCCGGCAACGTGCCGTAGCAACCCGCGGTAGAACTAGACTAGTCATCGTGCATCCTGCGCTTGAGCTCCGCTAGGCGCGTATCGAAGTCCGGCTCCAGTGGCGGCTCCTCGTTCAGGTCGATGTGGTAGTCTGACTGCTCTGGACCCAGGTCCAGATCCGAGAACGCTTCGGCGGTCTCACCCTTGGCATGCTCATCGTCGATCTTACCGGCCATGCGGTCGAGTTCGCTGAAGAGATCGTCCGCCGCCGATATCGACTCGCGTGCGCCCGACCGTCCGGCAGTAGCTGACAGCGAGTCACGTTTGGCCTGAGCCTCCTTGACCTTCGCCATCATCTCTTCGACCTCCTCTCGACTGAAGTCGAACTCGGCCTTGAGTGCCTTCGACTTCTGCTCGAGCAACTGCTGATGTTCCTCGTGCTTCTCGGCGAACTGGGCGGCGACGTCCGCCGTCTCGGAATCGCCGATTTCGCGGGCCATCTGCTCGCGTCGCCTACAGGTCGCGGCCTCGGCCCCCTCCCTCTCCGCCTCCGCCAGAGATTTTCTGATCTGGCTCTCGAGGTTCGCGACCTCGCCTTTCACATCGTTGATCTCGTCGACCATGCCGCCGATCAGGAGATCGACCGTGTCCGGGACATGTTCCCGGTTAAGCTCCTTGTTGAAGTTCTCGTACGCTTCGCGGAACGCCGACCTCAAATCTTCGAACATTGACCTGTGAGGTGGCGGCGCTTCAGTTGAGGAAGGGCTCGATACGCTGAGCGAAGGAATTGCGCGCGCGGTGCAACCGGCTTTTAACGGTTCCGAGGTTCACTCCCGTGATCTCCGAGATCTCCTCGTAGCTCTTCCCTTCGAGCTCGCGAAGGCGGAAGACGTGACGGTGGTGCTCCGGCAGCTCCTTCACCGTGTCTTCGACGAGTCGCCGCAGAAACCGCTTCCGGTAGAGGTCGTCCGGGCGCATTGAGTAGTCCTCGAACTGCAGAGGACGGTGGTCGTCATCCCAGTTGCTCGTGAGCCTCTGAAAGAGCACGAGTGGGCTTCGGGACCGGTTGCGCAGTTCATTCTTGGAGAGGTTGCTCGCGATCGTATAGACCCAAGTCGAGAACTTCTTCGACGTGTCGAAACGGTGGAGGTGTCTCGTCACTCGGATGAACGCCTCTTGCACGAGGTCCTGCGCCCGATCGCTATCACCGGTCTTGCGCGTGATGAAGTGGATGAGCCGGTCCCGGTACCGATCGTACAGACGCTGGAATGCGCCAGGGCGTCCGTCCAGATGCACGGTGACCAGCTGCTCGTCGGTGAGGTCATCCAGCGGTGTGGCCTGCAGGAATTCACGGAGTTGTTTGGGCTTTGCGTCGATCATGTGCCGGGACTTCTCTGTCGCTAACCGAGAATCATTCTCATTTCTGTATTGAAGATACCTCAGATCGGCCTGTTTTCCAGGCCGATCAGGACTCCTCCTTCGGAAAAGCCTTCGTAAAGGGCCTGTTCCGGTGCTGGCATCCGGTCGCGGGAAGCCAGGGCCTCCTCCGCCGCGCGTTCGATCTCGTCCGTCACCTCAGCCTCGATGGTCAGCAGAGTTTCGGTTTCGATACTGTGTCCTTACAGGTAAGCTTCGAAGAGGCCAATAGGATCCCGACGGCCCCAAGCCGCGAACAGCTCGGGCGCGAACGTGCCCCTCGCTGCCCTTTCATAATGGGTGGCGTGGCCGCCCATCCTGAAGGTGTCGGCCACGATCACCGCCGGCCCTTGGCCCGCCCGGCACCTTTCCGCGGCGATCCGGGTGGCCGCGAACATGTCGAGAACGTTGTTGCCGTCACAGATCCAATGCTCGATCCCGTACATCGCCGGCCAGTCGTGCAGGTCGCCGGCTCCGTGCTGGTCGATACGGGTTCCGAGTGCCACCTGGTTGTCTTGAATCACGAAGATGACCGGCAGATTCTGCACGGCTGCGAAATTCATGCCCTCGTGACAGGCGGCGGTCTTGGTGGCTCCGTCGCCGACCCAGGTGAGCGCCACTCGGTCCTCCCCTCGACTGACCGCGGCCAGCGCGACGCCGGTGACGATCGTTCCCATGTGGCTGATCGGCTGGATGATGCCTTGGGCAAGTCGCCGATGTGCAGGTCACGCCCACGACTCGGGGAGTAGGCGGTGGACAGGTATCCGCGGAACATGTCCGACAACGGCATGCCCATCATGTGCAGGGTGCCCGCGTTGTGAATCATCGGGCTCACCACATCCCTTGCCGGAGCGAGCGCGCTCACGGAGCCCACTGTGACCGCCTCTTCGCCGGTGCAGAGCCAGGCCTTGGAGATGATGCCAGTGCGGACCCATCGCTTGAGTCCTAGGTCGTGAAGTCGGGTGCGCAGCAGATCTCGGTACATCGTGAGCAGGTCGTTTTCGCTCAACTGCTCCACGATCCCAATGCGATCGGGGTCGGATTGAAGGTGCTCTGCGAAGGCCCGGACCAGCGCCGGATCGGGGGTCCAGTCGACGTATTCGGGGGGATCGAATGCTGGATGGCGCTTCATGCCGCTAACATAGCAGCCCGTGATGTGCCGGGACCTTCGCACAAGCGAAAGCGGGGGAGGCAATGACTCTCAATGGCATGAATAACCAGGCCCCCCCCAAGGTGGGCCAAGAGAAACCCCTGCACTCGCCCAGCTCACGCTCAGCTCGCAACCAGGGTTGCGAACATACCTTCTATATACGGCACACACGTTGAGGTGTCACTCTCATATTGGTACGTCGTGTACGAAAGGTTACAAATCCACGAAAGCCGTGCGTTGCAGCGAGGCTCGAGCGCTGTGAGATTGCTTCCGAGTGACCCCCACAAGGCCGGGAGCGAGTTGACCGACACCACCCCAACCCTACGCGTGCACGCCATCGTGGGATTGCGTCTGCTCGAGATGATCCGAGATCAGGACCTCCCTGGCGAGATCCTGGATGCGGAAGATCCGACCGAAACCATGCCTCGCCGGCTGGGCCTGAGCGACGTGGTCGACCGCCAGATACGCGCCTATCGGAGAGATGTGAAGAACGGGGTTCGCCTCCCGGACGCGGAGGTCATGGACCTCTTCCGACTTGTCATCCGGCGACCAGACGGCGAAGAGGTCTTCTACGGAGCTGGGCGGCTCCTCGCTTCGATGGAGCGCCCGAGCCGGTGGACGCGAGTCGTGCCTCAGCACGTTCAATACGCTGTGGCACGCGGGAGGGTCAAGCGGCGCCTCAAGCGGCTCTTCGGGTGCGGCGTCGGAGGTTTCGGCCCAGGCCCGTTCTCCGTGGAAGGAAGAGCGCTCGTCTTTATCGAGAGTGATCCGGGAGGAGAGGCTTGTCACTTCCTGTCCGGCTTCTGCCGGGAGATCCTCGAGCAAACCGGAGGGGGCTTGGTGCAAATGAAACACACGCTTTGCCAGGCCCGTGGCGATCACCAGTGTCGATGGGAGGGGATGTTCATCGATAAGCCGGCCGAAGATAAGGGCACAGGGGCGGACTCCGCCGAGCGTGTGCAGGTTGGTGAATGGTAGAGAAGCGCCGGTGGGGGTGTGGCGTAACGTGGCCCCGGAGGGTCATATGGTGATGCTCGCGGAGCTACTGGGGACCTGACGGGGTCCGCTTCAATCGTATTGGAGCAGTATGGAGATCGGAATAGGAATCGCCACTGGGGTCGTGCTCGGCGTTGCGGGCTTTCTGTTGGGACGCTCCGGGGTACATTCGACTGGAGTCGGGGAGGGGCGCGCTGAGGCAGAGCGGAGCCTCGCCGCAGCGGCCGACTCCATTCGTCGGGGTCGGCGCCCTCGCGCCGCCGCCGGCTCGCCGGAGGAAGAGCTGTACGCCGCGCTGGAGCAAGGCTGGGCCCCACGGGAGACTCAGCGACAGGAGGCTCTGAAAGAGGCGATCGGACGCGTGAGCGTGTTCCTGGATGCAAGCGTGCGTGATCCGCTCGCGGGCGCAGGTCGCGAAGCACGTGCCGATGAGCTGCGTGAGCGCATCCAGCGCGTGCTCGGCGCCCTCGAGGACTTGAACTTCTTTTTGGAGGAACCCGCCCGTGAGACAGAAGGCCGCGATCTGGTGCCGCTCGTGCAGCACGTGGCTCGCGAATTTGCTGCTGACCAGGACGTGGGAGTGCGGATCCAATTGGCCGAGACGTCGGTGCGCGCCACGGTGAATGCCCAGGTGCTCATGGACAGCCTGTACCTCATCCTCCACAACGCCGGCCGCTTCGGAGGTGGCACGACGGTCGACGTTACGGTCCAAGCCGTCGACGGTCGCGCTCTGGTCACCGTGCGAGACCGCGGCGAGGGCTTTACTGAGGAGGCGTTCAAGCAGGCGTTCGACCCGTTCTACTCGACGTCGGTGGAGGGGCTCGGGCTGGGTCTGCCCCACGCACGTACACTCATCGAGGGCATGGAGGGACGTGTGGAGCTACGCAACGCCCCGGACGGTGGCGCCGAAGTCGAGGTGTCGTTCGCGCGTAACTGACCTGCGCCGGTTACAAACCAGCGCGGCGGCCTGTGATTCCCACGCCGGCAACACCCGCGACCACCAACACGATTCCCAGCCAACCCACCGACCGCAACCCCTGGTCCAGAAGTACGGTCGCGAGCACCGCGGCCACGACCGGTTCGATCGCCGTCGCGAGAGAGGCTCGGCTCGCCTCGATCCTCGCCAATGCATCGAAGAATAGGAATTGTGCGAGTGCGATCGTGGTGACCCCGAAAACCAAGATCAGCACCCACGCGGTCCCGGTGGCCGGAAGCTCGATTGCGCCCTCGGTGGACAGGAGGGTCGCGGTGAGGATAACGCACGCGCCGATCGTGCTGTAGACCACGGTCGGCACGGAGCCATAACGTGGGCTCGCGAAGCGACCGAGGAGTGTGTAGGCGGCATAGCTGAGGCCAGCCAGCGCTCCCCAGGCCAGTCCGGCGGAACCGAAAGCTGCCGGAACGTCATAGGCGCCCGCTACGGAGAGACAGACGCCGACGAGCGTCACGACCACGAGAGTCGCCCGAGTGCGGGTAGGCCACTCGCCCAACAGCGGTCCCGCCGCCGCGGCCACTACCGCCGGTGCCAAGTACAGCAGCGCTACAGTCGCAGGCACTCCGACCGCATCGGTCGACAGCTGGTATGCCAACTGGAAGATGCCGACCGCGACGCCGCCTCCGAGCCCGAGAACTAAAAGTCCGGTGTAGCTTACACGCAGCGACGCGGGGCGTAGGACGCCAAACACGGCGACCAAGACCAGCACGCCGACCACTGGACGAAGCAGAGCCACACTCCTGGGCGGCACACCCATGCGGAAGAGGTGCACAGCAAAGATGCCGGAGGACCCCCAGAGGCATGCCGCTACGATCGCCTCCAGGTACCCGAGCCGGCGACCCCCGGAAGGACCCTCGCTCACCTGTATCCGTACACCTGGTAGATGAGCACGTAAACGACCAGACCGGTCACCGATACGTACGCCCAGATAGGAAACGTCCAGCGCGCGAGCTGCGCGTGATTCCGGAAGCGGCGTCTCCTGACGAGATACACGAGGCGCAACGCGAGCGGAACGACCAACACCGCGAGCGCGATATGGGAGAACAGGATCGAGAGGTACACGGCCCTTGCAGCTCCCTCGCCGGCGAATTCGTGGATGCCCGTGAACGCGACGCGGGTCACGTAAAAGATCAAGAAGAGGGCCGAGGTGGTGAGGGCGGTCAGCATCGCCCTGCGGTGCATGTGCAGAGACCTCCGCCTCACGAAATAGAACCCGGCGAAGAGCGCCATGGCGCTGGTCGCGTTAAGGCTCGCGTTGACGAGCGCGAGGATGTCCCCGATGTGAGCGCGATCCACGAGACGCTCAGGCCGCCTGGGGCTGTGAAGCCCGTGTGGGAGTCTCGGCGGCCACGCGTGTGAGTGTCGCCAAGTGGACGAGGGCGGTGAGTAAAGCGGCGGCGCCCAGCGTATGGAAGGAGACCGGAATCACGCCCAGCCCCGTGAGTACCGAGAGAAAGCCCAGCGACACTTGGGCGACGGCCAGACCGGCTGCGAGCAGCGCCACCGTACGTACGGTGGCGGTCGTGCCGTGGCGCGCTCCCCAGATCGCGAGCCACACGATCGCTACGAGCGCGAGCATCCCGACCAGCCGGTGCCCGAAGTGGATAATAATGGGAGTGTTCACGAGTGGCGGAACGAGGCGGCCCAGACAGAGTGGAACGTCCGGACATGCCATGCCCGCGTCCGCGTGGCGCACGAGTCCACCGATCACGGATTGGATAAAGACCAGGGCAGCCACTGCCACGGCGCACTTGGTGACCCGGCCCGCGGCACGGGCGTTCAGCGGTGAGGTGTTCAGTGACCAGCTCGTCGCCGACGCGAGGACGGTGGCCAATACGAGGAACAGCAGGGCCAAGCCCAGGTGGGTGGTCGATACCAGGTCCGGCAGCTGGTAGATGACGGTGAGTCCCCCGACCACCACCTGGATGACCAGTAGAGCTATCCCCGCCAGGCAGGCTTTGAATATCCACGGGCGGTCGGCGGTTTCCTTTTTGGCCAGCCATGTCGCGAGACCGAACATGAGCAGGAGCCCCCCCGCGACGAGGCGGTGGAGGTGCTCCCAGAAGACGCCGCCCGACATCTCGGGAAGTATGGTGCCGAAACAAGTGGGCCAATCGGGGCAGGCCAGGCTCGACTCCGTCGCGTGCACGACGCTCCCCAGATACAACAGGAGGAGAGTCCACGCGACGGTCACGGTAAACGCACGTCTGTGAAGCATCTAGACTAGTCCGTAGGCATCGGTTCCCGTACCGAAGGCTCGGACGCGGTATCCGCGGCCACGCCCTGCTGACGGTAGGACTCGAGCGAGACGACGCCGCGCTCGAGCCACTCGAACTCGCCCCCCAGGAACCGTATAGCGACACCGTACGTCGCTACGTCGTCGTTGTTGAACAGAGCGTCGAAGCGCGCCGCGATTCGGCGTCGAGCGTGCCGACAAAAAAGGTCTGCGAGAGCGGTCGCTCCCGTCTCATCACTGCTTCGATCCGTGAGCATCTTTCCGCGCACTAGGGAGGCCGCCATTGCGAACAAGTCCGCCCCGATATCGACGAGCCTGCCGAGCACCGCCTGGCGCTTCTCGAGCGCGGGCCCGAAGCGGACCATGGCGTGGAACGTCGAACGAGCGAGCCTGCGAGAAGTCCGCTCGACGAAACGCATATGGCCTGCGAGCGAGCCGAAGGATGCGTAACGCGGCCAAAAGCCCCACCCGAGGAAACGCGTCGGGTACCACCACGCGTAGTGCGCGCCCGCCCGGAAGAGTGCGGTCAGCTTCTTACCAGCCGACGCCTTCGGGTCGACGAGGTCGCCCGCGATGCTCAAATGGGTGTCCACGGCCTCGCGAGCGATGAACAGGCGCATGATCTCAGAAGAACCCTCAAAGATAGTGTTGATACGCATGTCACGCAGGTAGCGCTCGACGGGGTAGGGGGTGTCACCGCGCGCGAGCAACGAGGCGTGGGTCTCGTAGCCGCGGCCTCCTCGGACCTGCAGCGAGTCGTCCACGATCCGCGAGCCGGTTTCAGATGCCCACAGCTTCGCAATCGCGGCTTCGAGTCGAATGTCGAAGGTCTTCGCGTCCGCCATCCCTGAGGTGAGCTCGACTACGGCCTCCATGGCAAACGTCTCAGCAGTCATCCTGCCGAGCATCTGTGCGATCGCGTCGTGCTTGCCCACTTGACGGCCCCACTGAACGCGTGACCCGGCCCAGTCTCGGCACATGTCGAGTGCGCCCTTGCTGGCCGCCGCGCAGAACGCGGGCAACGCAAGCCTGCCCGTGTTCAGCGTGATGAGCGCGAGCTTAAGTCCCTTGCCCTCTGCCCACAGCAGATTATCGCGTGGAACCCTCACGTCGGTGAAGCGAAGGACTCCGTTCGAGAGTCCTTTGAGGCCCATGAAGGTGCACTCGTGTACGGTCTCGACTCCCTCCCACTCGGTCTCGACTATCAGCGCGGTGATTGGCTTGTACCGAGAGCCTTCGGGGGACGGCGTGCGCGCCATAACGACGATGATATCGGCCCGCGGCCCGTTGGTCGTCCAGAGCTTCTCACCGTTCAGGATCCAGTGCGATCCGTCCTCCGTGAGTGTTGCGGTCGTGGACATGTTCGCAGGGTCCGAACCCACGTGGTACTCGGTGAGCGCGAACGCGGAGAGAGCTCCCCTGGCGAGCCGCGGGAGGTACCGTCGTTTCTGCTCGTCTGTCCCGAACTTCAGGAGTGGCCCAGGAACGCCGATGCTCTGATGCGCCGACATAAACGCCCCAGTCGAGCCGCAGCGCGATGCGACGACCATGAGTGCCCGGTTGTACGAGAGTTGCGACAGTTCGAGTCCGCCGTACTCGCGGGGGATCTTGATGCCGAACGCACCTAGCTCCGCTAGTCCGTCCAGGACCTCTTGAGGGACATGGCGGTCGCGGTCTATCTGGTCTCCGTCGATGTGATCTCGGGAGAACGCCTCCAGCTTCGCGAGGAAATCCGCCGCCCGCTCCTGCTCTTCTGGGTCAGGCACGGGGTGCGGGTGGATCAGATTCAGCTCTAATCGCCCTTCGAAGAGAGAGCGCGCGAAACTGCGTCGTTCCCAGTCCTGCTCGCGAGCGTACTCGGCGACCTCACGGGCCTCGAGTTCGGTGGCGACATTCTTGTCGTCTGCCATGGTAGTAATCTAATACGGGGCCGGTCGACTTAGCCCCGAGGGCGCGTTATTCGTCCTCCTGCAGGAACTCCCGGATCTCTGCGCCCCGTGCCTCGGCGTCAGCCTCTCCGACCTCCATCAGCTTCTGGAGATAGTCGGGTTGGAAGAGTATCAGGCTCAAAAAGTCAGGGCTGCGTGTCTGTTTAGTTCCCAATCCGCGCGTGAGGAAGCGAAAGACCCTGGGCAGCTGGAACTCATACTCGTACGCAAGCCTCCCGAGGTCTTGTGAGGGCCGGAGCGTCAACAGGCGGACCGGCCGGAAGCCGTCTCGTTTATCTATCGGTATGCTCTCGAGTAGCTGATTGAGTCGTTCGAGCCGAGCCGCGTCGTGGTCGAGCAGGTCGAGGAATATCGAGTTCATCAGGGCACCTGCGACTTGTACCGGGGGAGGATACCCGTAGATGATGGGCTCTACGGGCTCGTCCTCGGTGCGGTCGTAGCGGGTCGAGATCGCAAGTATCCTACGGGCTCCCAAGTGCAACGCTGGCGAGAGGGGAGCGGTCAGGCGGATGCTACCGTCTCCGTACCACGCGTTTTCGAGCCGGACCGCGGGGAAAATGAGCGGCAGCGCGGCGGAAGCCATCACGTGCTCGACTGTCATCACCGCGGTCAATGCCCGTCGCCTGGGGCGCTGCCACTCGTGGATGTCGGACCCCTGCACCCACGTGACCGACCGTCCGGTCGAGTAGCACGAAGTGCTGAGCGCGACAGCCTTCAACCGGCCACGCTCCAGATTGTAGCGCACGCCCGTAAGCTCGCCGTCGACCGCGTGCATCACCTCGGTCAGGTGGTTCCGTAGAGGCTCCGTGTCGACCAGCCCCCTCACTCGCGGTGCACCTCCCATTCCGCCGGATGCCAGTTGGCGAAGCCACCGGAAGCCGTTCATGGTGAGCGAGCGGACATCGACGTTGAAGACGTCTTCGACGGTGAGGTTGCCCCACAACTGACTGAGTTCCTCCACCGCCTGTAAGAAACTTCCGTGATGCTGCGCGATCAGCGCGGCGTTGATCGCCCCGGCGGAGGTGCCGGTTACATACGGAACCTGCAGCTCGGGAAAATTGCGGGCGACGTACCTCAGAAATCCCACCTGGTACGCCGCTCGAGCGCCACCGCCCCCCATCACGAGTCCGAGATCGCTCGGGCCGGCGGTGCGGATAGCTGTGGGGAGTTCCTCGAGAGGACCGAGTGGCGGGACTGGAGTCATGGGCGCGGCTAGGAGGCGGGCGTGATGTCAGCCAACGATCGGGCGTTCGATCGCCATGATGCCAGCGGAGACGAGCGCCAGTACTACGATCGTGGCGACGATGTGCGGCAGGAAGGTCCGTTCCTCGACGGGGCGGCGTTTCATCACTGCCGAGACCCCGTGGGCGACGGTCACCGCGAGCACCATCGACGCGATGTGCCCAGATAGCTGCGGGTAGAATACTCCGCTGAACAGGTGACCCAATCCAACAAGCGCCGTGAGGTCGAGCGCGCCCGTGAAGACGGCAGCCAAGATCCTCATGGTCTTGTCGTATTTGCGCTTCGTGGCCTGGCCGTATCCGGCGTAGCCCAGAACGAGGACGCCGGCTAAGAGAACCAAGTAGCGAAGGCCCGAGTGGGCGTAGAAGAGCATGGCGGTGAGTCCTGGTATAGGTCAGTTCGTCAGCAAGGATGAGAGGGCGCTAACCTCTGCGCACTTCCTCGAGTAGCGCGCGCGCGATCTGCACGGCGACGCGTTGGCCCTCCGTGGGAGGATAGAGCGTTCCCGGTCGCACACCCCTGCCGTTGAGCGCCTCGTATACGTAC
>Ga0310121_10002781_pt1 | contig 16396 bp, 7 predicted proteins | sample CB27_Tmax_986_MG_FD_203504 | JGI IMG/M metagenome (GOLD analysis project Ga0310121, IMG submission 203504) | Marine microbial communities from Western Arctic Ocean, Canada - CB27_Tmax_986 | ecosystem: Environmental > Aquatic > Marine > Oceanic | place: Canada: Western Arctic Ocean | collected...
TTTAGATATTTCAGGAAGTGCCGATATTGATGGTACAATGGAGGCGGATGCCTATACTGTAGATGGAACTACATTAGCTGAATATATAGCCGATACTGTAGGAGCTATGTTAACAGGAAATACTGAAACGAATATAACTGTTACGTATCAGGATGCAGATAATACTATAGATTTTGTTTCGTTAGGAACAATAACAGCATTAAATAATGCTACAGCGAATGAATTAGTTACTATAGGAAGCACGACTACTGAACTAGATGCTGAGTCAGGATTAACTTATGACGGCAGTACTTTAACAGTAACAGGCGATATAGATCTTTCAGGTGATATAGATGTTGACGGCACAATGGAAGCTGATGCTATTACATTAGGTGGTGTAACACTTGCTGAAACTATAGCCGATACAGTCGGTGCAATGGTATCTAGTAATACTGAAACAGATATTACAGTTACATACGATGATGGAGATAATACACTCGATTTCGTTATAGGAAATATATCAGGAACGGCAGCTTTAGCTACAAGTATAACGGCAGTAGCAAATAATTCAACCGATGAAACTGTTTATCCTACATTCGTTGATGGTGCTACAGGCACACAAGGTTTAGAAACAGACACAGGTTTGTACTATAATCCAAGTACAGGAATGCTAACGACTACTGGTGTGACTTCAACATTTACAGGTAATATAACTGGTAATGTCACAGGAAATGCATCGGGTACAGCAGCAACAGTAACAGGTGGAACACAAGCTTCTATTACATCAACAGCTAATTTGGTTACTGTAGGAACAATAGGAACTGGTGTATGGCAAGGTACAGCTATAGCTAGTGGATATATAGCGGCAGATGCAATTACTGGTGCTAAGATAGCTGATGATGCTATTGATTCAGAACATTATACAGACGGAAGTATAGATAATGCACATATCGCTGACAATGCTATAGATAGTGAACATTACGCAGATGGAAGTATAGACAATGCCCATATTGCTGATGATGCTATAGATAGTGAACATTATGCAGCAGGAAGTATTGATACAGCTCATATAGCTGATGATCAAGTAACACTAGATAAGATGGCTGGACTAACTAGAGGATCAGTAATAATTGGTAACTCTAGTGGTAATCCTGCAGCATTAGCTATCGGTACTAATGCCTATGTATTAAAGTCAGATGGAACAGACATAGCTTGGGCAGCAGATGCAGGACTAAGCACAGAAGAAGTACAAGATATTGCAGGTGGAATGTTTACAAGTAATACCGAATCGGGTATTACTGTTACATATCAGGATGGAGATGGTACAGTCGATTTCACAGTTGGTACACTTAACCAAGATACTACTGGAACAGCAGATTTAATTACAGCATCAGCTAATAATTCAACAAATGAAACAGTATACCCTGTCTTTGTTGACGGAGCTACAGGAAGTCAAGGAGCAGAAACTGATACAGGTTTATATTATAATCCTAGCACAGGAATGTTCACAACTACAGGTGTTACCTCAACCTTTACAGGAAATATTACAGGTAACGTAACTGGTAATACTTCAGGTACAGCTTTGACTGTAACTCAAGCAGCTCAAACAGCAATTACAAGTTTAGGTTCATTGACTACTTTAACAATAGATAATCTTACTGTTAATGGTAATACTATTACAGCAGACTCAGGCGCAGTAAACATTACACCTGCTGCAGGATCAGCTATAGTTTTAGATGGTACAATTAATGTAGATGCAGGTGTTGTAACAGGTGCTACAAGCATCACATCAACAGCTTTTGTAGGAGCATTAACAGGTAACGCTTCTGGAACAGCATTAACTGTAACTCAAGCAGCTCAAACAGCTATTACAACTGTCGGAACACTAACAACACTTACTGTTGATAATGTTATTATTAATGGTTCTACTATTGGACATACAGGAGATACAGATTTAATAACAGTAGCTTCAGGTATAGCCACAGTAGCTGGTGAAGTCTCAATGACTACACTTGACATAGGTGGAACAAATGTTACAAGTACAGCAGCAGAATTAAATATCCTAGATGGAGTTAATTCCACAGCAGCAGAATTAAACATAATGGATGGTGGCACAGCAGCCAGTTCAACTACGCTTGCAGATGCAGATAGAGTTGTCGTTAATGACAACGGAACAATGAAACAAGTAGCTATGACAGACTTTGACTCAGACAGATTTAGTATTGTAACGACAGCACCTTCGGATGGAACAGGGAAAAGGACAGGTCACGTTTGGTACGTAGTCTAAGAGAGGACTGATAAATGGCTCTCAAAATATGGGATGGAGATTCGATAGAGACACCAGTACAAGTACACATAAAAGTTACTGATGGATCTCTCAAGTTTGTAAACTACGCTGTTGTCAAAGAAACAGACGGCACGTTATCTACATTCTTCGATGCTATATATGATACAGCTAGAAGCACGACTACAACATATAATACAACAACGGCCTATGCTACTACTACAGCTTATGATACAGATACAACTATTTCAACTGTTACATCGAGAAGTACAACAAGTACGTTTGATACTACAACAACTTTTGATACGTCAGCATCTACAGCACACGCAACGACTAGATCTACAGATACAACGATAGACACAACAACTGCGTTTGCCACAGTTTATGCAACAGATACGGCAATAGCTACAGCTACAAGTAGAGCAACAGGAACAAGTAAGGCTACAGATACTGCAATAGCAACAAGTGTAAGTACCATAACTGCTTACGATACTGATACTGCCTTTTCTACAAGTAGAAGTACAACAAGTACCTTTGATACAGGTACAGCAACTGCAACAAGTGTAAGTACTACAACAACATTTGATACTGTTATTGCTACTGCAACAAGCAAAAGTACAGGAAGTGTATATGCTACAGCAACTGCTTATGCTACAGGAACTAGCAGACAAACAGATACAGCAATAGCAACAGCTACTACAACTGTTTATGATACTACTACTTCTTATGCTACTACTACTACTTTTGATACTGCGATAGCAACGGCTACTACTAGGGATACAGCTACAAGTAAAGCAACAGCTACAACAACAACGTTTGATACTACTACTACGTTTGATACTACTACTGCATACGCAACAACAGTAGATACTACGACAGCTTTTGATACAACAACTGCATATGCTACTACTACGAGTACAACTACAGCTTTCGATACTGATACTGCATTTGCAACGACCAGGGATACTTCGACTGTATTTAATACTGATACTACGATTGCAACAGCAACAACAAGAGATACTACATCAACTTTCGATACTACTACAGCTTATGCAACAACTGTTAGTACCACAACAGCATTTGATACTGATACTACAATAGCAACTGCGACAGTTGTAGCTACTTCTACAACATTTGATACTACAACAGTATTCGATACTGCAACAAGTAAAGCTACTACAAGTACATTTGATACTGCAATAGCAACAACGACAGATACTACAACAGCATTTGATACAACAACGGCTTACGCTACAACTGTTAGTACGACAACAACTTATGATACTGCAATAGCAACTGCAACAAGTTCAAGTACAACGACAGCGTTTGATACTACTACAGCTTATGCTACAAGTAAAACTACAGCAGAAAGTAGAAGTACAGACACTACTATAGCTACAGCAACAACCAGAGATACTACGACAGCGTATACGACTACTACAACTTTCGATACAGCTATTGCTACAGGAACAAGTCATACTACATCTACTAGTAAGAGTACTACAACTGCATATGCAACAACAATAGTTACAGCAGAAAGTAGAACTACTTCGACTAGTAGAAGTACTGATACAGCATATGCTACATCAATAGTTACAGCAGAAAGCAGAAGTACGACAACTGCATATAGTACGACAACTACTTATGGAACAAGTCATAGTACTACAACTGCATATAGTACAACAACTGCGTATGCTACAACGACTACTTTTGGAACGACAACAGCGTATAGTACAACGACTACTTATGGAACTAGTCATAGTACGACAACTACTTTCGGAACGACAACTGCATATAGTACGACAACTACTTATGGAACAAGTCATAGTACAACAACAACATTTGGTACAACTACAGCGTATAGTACGACAACTACATATGGAACTAGTCATAGTACATCTACTGTTTATAATACCTCAAAAGGTACAACGACTTCGTACACTACCTCAAAAGGTACAACGACTTCTTATACCACAAGTAAGAGTACTACAACTTCATATACTACGTCAAAAGCAACAGGAACAAGTCATAGTACAACGACTACTTATGCTACAACAACTTCTTATACTACAAGTAAAACTACACAAACAAGTCATAGTACAGCAGAAAGTAGAAGTACGACAACAACTTATGGTACAACAACTACCTATTCTACATCAAAAACTACAACAGAAAGTAGGACTACTTCAGAAGGTGGTACAGCTAGTACATCACATAGTACGACTACAACATTTGATACTTCTTATACAACAATATGGGGTAAAAGTAATCAAAACAGTAGATCAACTACTATTGCAACAACTTATGCTACTACGACAACTTATGATACAAGTGATGCCCACGATACTACTACAACGTATACTACGACAACTACGTATGATACAAGTCACAGTACAGCAACAAGTAAAAGTACTACGACAGCGTATTCTACGACAACAACTTATGGAACTACTACAACTTATGGTACCTCACATTCTACAGCAGAAAGTAGAGGCACAACTACATCGTATAATACAACGACAACTTATGGAACAAGTCACGCTACAACGACAACGTATGGCACAAGTCATTCAACAACTACAACTTACGGCACGAGCCATAGTACGACAACTACATATGGAACTAGTCACGGCACAACGACTTCATATACGACTTCAAGAAGTACGGCAGAAAGCAGAACTACACAAACAAGTAGAAGTAGTACGACATCGTATACTACCTCAAGAAGTACAGCAGAAAGTAGAACTACGCAGACAAGTAGAAGCAGTACAACATCGTATACAACTTCAAGAAGTACTGCCGAAAGTAGAACTACACAGACAAGTAAATCTACAACAGAAACTAGGAGTACAGGAACAAGTAAAAGTACTACGACTTCCTATGATACATCAAAAGTTACAGCAGAGAGCAGAAGTACAACTACCGCTTATAGTACAACATCGACTTTCGATACAGCAATTGCGACAACAACTACATTTGGAACGACTACAGCATATACTACAACAAGCACGTTTGATACCGCGATTGCTACAACAACGACTTTTGGAACAACTACGTCTTATGATACAACAACGGCATATGCAACAAGTAAAACTACAGCAGAGAGTAGAACCACAACATCGACATTCGATACTGCAACGGCTTATGCAACGACTACAGCGTATACGACTACGACAACCTTTGACACAGCAATTGCCACAGGTACAAGTAAAGCCACAACAACGACTTTCAATACGACTACTGCGTATGCTACAAGCAAGGCTACTACAAGTACATTTGATACTGCAATCGCTACTGGAACATCTAGGACTACTACGAGTACGTATGATACAGCGTATGCAACAACTGTTAGTACTACGACAACTTTCGATACAGCAACATCTAGTGCTACAGCAACAAGTAGATCCACTACGAGTACGTTTGATACACAGACGGCCTACGCTACTGGAACAAGTAAATCTACTACAAGTACCTTTGATACGGCAATCGCTACTGCAACAACTAGAGATACAACTAGTACCTTTGATACACAGACTGCTTATGCCACAGCAACACAAAGAGATACAACCAGTACTTTTGACACAGCAATAGCAACAGGAACGAGTAAGAGTACAACCAGTACTTTTGACACAGCAATAGCAACAGGAACATCTAGAGAAACAACTAGTACATTTGATACTGCCATTGCTACAGCAACAAGTAGAGCTTCGGCAACAAGTAAATCAACTGATACTACTACAACTTTTGATACTACTAGTACCTTTGATACAGATACCGCATATGCAACAAGTAGGGCATCAGATACAGCGATAGCAACTGCAACTAGTAAAGCAACAGACACAACTACTGCGTATGCTACTACAACTGCTTTTGATACTGATACTACTATAGCAACGGAAACAACAGTAGCTACTACGACAGTTTATGATACAGCAACTGCATATGCTACAAGTAAAAGTACTTCATCAATTTATGATACAACAACTGGCTATGCAACAACTGTTAGTACTACTACTACTTTTGATACTGCAATAGCAACAGGAACGAGTAAAAGTACTACAAGTACGTATGATACCGCATTTGCTACAACGACTGCGTTTGATACAACATCTACATTTGATACTACAACAGCTTATGCTACTGATACAACAAGAGCGACAACTAAAACTACTGCAACGGCTTTTGCTACGACAAGTACATTTACTACTACATACGATACTGCATATGCTACAAGTAGAGCATCAGCTACAAGTACAAGTACTACTACAGCCTTTGCTACAGATACCGCATATGCTACAGGAACAAGTAAAGCTACAGATACAACAATAGCTACGGTAACCAGTAAAGCAACAGATACTACTATATTTGAAAGAAGTACTGCAACAGGAGCAACAGGATCAATAATAGAAACTGAAGTAGCTTCGGCATCTGCGCATAACGCAAGATATTGGGATGGCGATTCGTGGGAGGAAGATTAAGATGGTAATGAACGTTACACAGATGGTAGATTGGGATATAGACGATGTTATTTTTGAAGATATGTTTAATCAGTCGTTGCCTTATATAGATGCTGATCCTCCTAATATGGCTTGGGAAGAGTTTGATGTAGTAACAACTTCATCTAATGCAGTTAAATTAACGGCAACACGAGATTGGTTTAGGGAAGCTCCTATAATATATAAAATAGATATAGATGGTTATGTTGTAATGTATGGATCAGGTAGAAGAGAACGAATGGGAGAAGGAATGTTCTGCATTTGTGTAGATATGATGAGATCAGATGCGGCAGGAAGCAATGCTTGGAGTTATTCTTTAGAATTTACTCAGGCAGTAGATGCTTTTTATAAAAGTATTTCTAATAATATTCCTGAAACTTCTACGTGGGTAATTGATGGATCAGGTGTGCATACTGCTTTTGCTGAAAGTGTTAATACGAATGATAATGGTGTTATTCAAAACTTATCAGTTACAAATCCTGAAACAATAGAAGATCACGAAGGCTATACTTTAAGAAAATTGATAATAATAAGGAACACCTAATGGGAATGGGAATGGAAACAACTTGGATAATTTGGAATATAATAGTAACATTAGTTGTTGCTCCTTTGATATGGAACATTCGTCAAAATCAGGAAGAACTAAAAAGGCAGGGTGTTCTTCTTAATAGAACAAGAGAAGAGATAGCAAGAGACTATGTTACTAAAGATGAATTAGAAAATAACATGGAAAGAATCATGCGTATATTAAACAAACTAGAATCAAAACTTGATAAACTGTTTGATGTTAAAAAAATTAAAGATTAATAATTAGAAGGTAAAAAAAATGACTCGTTTAAGAAATATGGTAACAAGGCAAGACTACCGTCAAGGTGGTCGTGTAGGATTTCCTGGAGGCGGAGGCGTAGGTGGCGGAGGAAACGGCTACGATCCAAACGTAGGACAACCTGCTAGAGGAGAAAGAGGCTATACTGGAGAGAGAGGCGCTGCAGGAGTACGTGGAGAAGCTGGAGCAAGAGGTGTGGCAGGAGTTGCAGGATCAAGAGGCGAGAGAGGCTACGCAGGTACAGCAGGAGCTAGCGGTGCCGCAGGTACAGCAGGAGCTAGAGGTGCCGCAGGAGCAAGAGGAACAGCAGGAACAGCAGGCGCAAGAGGAGCCGCAGGAGCTAGCGGTGCCGCAGGAGGAAGAGGAGCTGCTGGAGCAAGAGGTGCCGCAGGAGGCAGAGGCGAAAGAGGTTATGCAGGTACAGCAGGTAAAGCAGGCGGTAGAGGCGAAAGAGGTGTTGCAGGTACAGCAGGTAAAGCAGGAGGCAGCGGCGAGAGAGGAGAAGCAGGTTTACGAGGAGGAGCAGGACAAAGAGGTGAAAAAGGTTATGCTGGAGAAAGAGGAGAAAGAGGAGAAGTAGGTTTACGAGGAGAAGCAGGCGCAACCTTTGATCCTACAGCATTACGAGAAAGATTAAAATTACTAGAGAAAACAGAAGCGTTTGATCCTACAGGCTTGCAAGCAAGATTAGCTGAACTAGAAAAGTATTATAGTCAAGGAAGACCATATCCATTCCGAGATGATCAACCGTATGAAACCGAAGAAAACGGTGGCGGTGGCGGTGGCGGTGACGATGAAACAAACGGTGAAGATGATCCTTATGATGATGATGATGATGATGATCAACCACCTGGCGGAGGGATGTGGTGGAAAGACAAAGGATTTGATACTATAGAGGAGGCACTAGCTGCTGGATGGTATTTTGATGGTGAGACAGGACAATGGACTCTTGGTGATCCTCCTCCAGTCGTTATAGATGATCCAAATCTTGATCCTGTAACAGGCGAAGCTCCAGAAGGTTACATAGCAGATCCAGAAGGATATGCAAGATGGTTAGCAGGAGGAGAAGGGCCTAAAGGAGCAGCCGTAGCTAAAGATGCAGTAAAAGCTGATTTAGGAGGTACTTATTCTGCTGAAGAAGTAAATCTTTCTTGGCAAGACGGTGGCTTTCAAGGAACGCTTCTTAAAAATCAACAAGGATTAACAGGACAAAATATATTTGAAGCATTATGGGGAGATAATTTTGCTCAAGGTCTTCCTGCGAATGACTCTGTTGAAATAGAAGGCACTACTTATACTTGGGATGATTTTCATAATTTAATTGCTAAAGAAGCAAATGACTTTATAGGAGCATATAAACCTGGTGGTGTAACTGCTAAATCAACAGAAATGGCAGATATGTTTGGAACTGAAGCTTCAACAGCAGCTCAATGGAAGAAAGATCCAGATGGTAATTTTATATTAGATGCTGATGGTAATCCTGTCCGTATTGGACAAGAAGATGTTCAGACAGCAGTACGAGCAGATAATCTACCAGTAATAGGCGAAGCTATAGGCACTTCAATGTATGCAGCAGCCCAAGGAGGTCTAGATCCTGAAGCTCTAGTTCTGGCAGCAACGCAAGATCAAACTTATATTGGAGGAGAAGCACCTAGTTATAATCCTAAAACTGGTATGATTGAACAAGGAGGTGTTGAAACTGAGTTTAAATCGTGGACACCTGAAGAATTTGCTATTGAGTCAGGTTTAAATGTAGACGATTATGTTTTTGCTCCTGCAATAGATGCACAAACAGGAGAATGGGATGTAGGAACTATTGCTAGTACGCAATCCAAAGCTTTGACTTTTGCTGCAACTGGAGTTGATGTAGATAAAGGTCAAGCAGCACAAGCGTTAGCGAATAATGTATCAGAAAATTGGGGATTAGATGCTGGAGCAAAAATAGCTAATGCAGCTAAAGTTGCAGGACTGGATTTGCCTAGAATTCTACGATCTAAGAAACAACTACGAAAAGCAGGATTATCAGAAGCAGACATTAATCTTTTTGCTAATGATCCAGATCTTTTAGAAGACGAACTACTGAATTATACCGAAGCACAACGAGGTATGGTTGCAGGTCTTCCTGAAGAAGCTCTTGTTTCTGTGCAAATGAATGCACTATTAGAAGGTATGGAAAGTGGAGAAATTCCTAATTTTGCTAAACCAGCCGTTGCTGCAGTTAATGAAATGCTGATTGCAAGAGGTATGGATGCTTCTACAGTAGGTAGAGACATGCTCTTTAATGCAATTATACAAAGTGCTATGCCTTTAGCACAGTCTAATGCAGCTTCTGTAAAAGAAGGTGTAATGCAACAAAGAGGGATAGAAGCTACAGCAGAATTACAAAATGCTCAAGCGAGACAAGCAACAGCTACTTTTAATGCTGAAAAAGTATTTAGTCTTAATATGGCACAATTCAGCGCAGAGCAACAAACAGAATTATCAAATAGTAAATTTTTACAAACTACTACGCTGACAGATACAACAAATTCTCAACAAGCTATTATGGCTAAAGCAGCTTCTATGGCACAGTTAGATTTGGGAACACTTGATGCAAATACTAAAATTGCTGCTCAGAATGCACAAACTTTCTTACAACGAAACATGACAGATTTGACAAATGCACAACAATCTGAAGTATTAAATACTCAAATGGAGCAACAAAGAATGCTGACTAATCAAGCTGCCGACAATGCTTCCTTTCAGTTTAATGCAACATCTGACAATCAAACTAAACAGTTTATGAAAAGTTTAGGTGCAAGTATTGATCAATACAATGATACACAACACAATGCTATGGCACAGTTCAATGCTACGTCAGATAATGCAGCAGAAGCAAGAAAAACTGGTATTTTAGCAGATATAGAAAAATATAATTCACAATTGCTTACACAAACAGATCAATTTAACGAACAAATTGCATTTAATCGTGAACAATGGAATAAACAAAATTGGCAAGCTGTTGAACAAGCTAATGTTGCGTGGCGACAAAAAGCAAATTTGGCAAATACTGCTTCACAGAATACTGTTAATATGCAGAATGCTATGAATGCTTTTGGCTTAAATCAACAGTCTCTAGCTTTTCTTTGGCAGGATTTAAGAGATGCAGCAGATTTCGATTTTAGAGGTGTTGAAAATGTAGAAAATAGAAAAATACAAATTCTATCTACTGCTATTGCTAATGAAGGGAAGGCAGGCGAAACCTACGATAATTATCTAAAACTGTTTTTATCAAGTATAGTATCAAGTTTTAGTCCAAACGGATAAATTTTAAATTAAGGGGAAAAATAATGAAATGGCTTAGAAAGAAGGTTAGAGGTATTGGAAGAGGAATTAAAAAAGCTTTTCGTGGTATAGGCGGTGCTTTCAAAAAGGTTTTTGGAGTATTCGGTAAACTAGGGCCAATCGGCTCAATTGCTTTAATGTTTATAATGCCAGGAATTGGCAACGCTTTTGCCAACGGTTTAGGTAAGTTACAAAGTGTTATAGGAACGACAGCACAAACAGCAGCACAAACAGCAACCCAACAAGCACTAGCATCAGGAGCAACTAAAGCAAGTGCAGATATAGCTAGTAAGGCAGCAGTAAAACTTGCAGAAGGCACACTATTAGGAAGTAAAAATGCAGCCCTTCGTGCCGTAGGAAGAATAGGACAAGCTATTGTTGGTGATGCAAATACTCTATCGAGAACAATGGCAGGACAATTTTCATTGCAATCAGGAATGGTTGGTAATATGGGAACAGCTACAAATAAACTTACAGGATGGCTTAAAAGTGGATTAGACAAGGTTCCTGGAGCAGAGTCTTTTGAAAATTGGTTAAATCAAAAAAGAGGAGATTGGGGATTTAAAACTAATCAAGGATGGCAAACAACTCAAGAAGGTCTAATAGATAAGGGAATGATTGCTGAACGTCAATATGACAAAGCACTAAGCGAGGCTATGGGATATAGTAAAGGTGGTAATTTTGATGCTTGGAAAGACAGTTATTTTCAAGGCGCAGGAAAAGATATTAAATTGGCTATGGATGCAGGTACTAAAGCACAAATAAATTTGAATCGTGGTATGGTTATTAAAGAAGGAGGAATATCTTCAATTAAACAAACTGAAGCTGCTTTTGAAAAAGGCTTTCAAGTAGATCCTAAAACTAGTAAAGTTGTGATGAAAGAAGGAAAACCTGTTGAAATAGTGACTGATCCAGATGAGTGGAATCCTAAAAAAGTAGCAGCAAATGCAGCAATTACAGGTGCTGTTGGAGCTGGTTTTAGCACACTACTTGCAGAAGATCCTATAATGCCAGGAGGAGGTGTACAAGGTATGCCTCAGAACGAACAAGCTAAAGATTATTATGTTTCAAACATGATGAATACTTATAAAACTGAGGGTTATCAAGGACCAGACAAGTTTCAATCAATACTAGATTCTCCGTGGATTTATGGTAGTGGAACTCCTGATTGGTTAGTAAATTATGGACAAGGTATATCAATACCTGCTCCACAACCTATTCAAATAGGCAATGCATAAGAGGTAAAATATGATTCAAGATCAAGAAGCAAAACAAAAACAAATAGAAGAAGGTTTAAAAATTATAGGCGGAACAGAGAGACCTGTTCCAGGACAATCTTTAACTTCAAGTCCAGATAGTCCTAGACCTTTTGAAGGACCTCCTCAATTTACAACGCTTAGAGAAGCAAATCAGCATATTTTTTCAACATTAATAGAAGAAGAAAACTTTTCAAATGTTGTACGTTCTTTAGGAAAAGGTGTTCCAGTTGGAGATCTTGCTTCTACTATTCTCTATGCTGGTTTTATGGAAGGACAATGGAATCCTGATTTAATGTTAGCCTTGGTAGAACCTACAATGTATATGATCATGGCTATGGGAGAACGAGTAGGTATTGATGAGATGAGATTGTATGCAGGAGAAGATGATGATGTTCAAGATGATGCAGATTACCAACAAAAACTATCTGCTGCTTCTGATATGTCAAATTTTGTAAAACCTAAAATAAATATAAATGAAGCTAGTGTTTCAAAAGAAATTAGAGAAAAACTTGAGAATCTAGACGTAGAAAGTTTATTAGCTAAACAAGAAGAAAGTCCTATAAGTGCAACAGAAAACAGTTTGTTAGCACAAGGACAAGAAGAACAACCACAAGAAATAAGAGGATAAAAAAATGGCATTACCAGATTTTAAAAGTTTATTATCGTCATCGTCAAGAGGAACAGCAGCCTTAATGGGAGAGGCAATTGCGGGTGCTTTTGGTTCAAGGAGAAGACGAGACAAAAAGAAAGCTATTATGGCTTTTATAGGTGCAAATGTTTTCAATATCATGGATCAAAAAACCATGTGGAATAATATGAAAAAATTATCACAGTTTGAAGCAGACAACCAAACTAATATTGAATATATTAATCAACGTGGCGAAGAAAGAAAAAACATGGTTAAAGAGTTTGATAAATGGGGTGGAAAACTACAAGCTGCAGATAATGAGGCTGGTTATACAGTTTTAAACGAAGAGGATATGAAAAGAAATTGGCGACTTGCTGAAATGGATAAACGATCCTTAGAAAAAAAGCATCAAGTTGGTATAGATGGGCCAATAGGTACAGAGGATCTGAAAACTATTGAAGCAAATCAAGCAGTTTGGTATAAAAATTTGACAGAGAGAGCTGGTCAATACGATTGGGGTAGGACTGATGCTGGCTTAAAGGATAGCTATACAAAAGCAAAACAAGCTGCTGAGACTTACTATGGAGATCCTAGTAGACAAGGCTGGATTGGTAATTGGTTAGATGGTACGTTTGGCGGTGAGGAAGAAAAACTTTCCGTTGGAAGGACTAAAACAGCTATGGATAATGAAATAAATAGTTGGAGAGCAAAATCAAAAGATATTAAAACTACTGCGTATGCTACACCATATGCAACACCAACAATAACTCATGTCTTTGATACTACCCAACTAAGTAGGGCTAGGGATACATATGAAAACAGACTTACTCTGTCTTCGAAAAAAGATAGACGAGAAGGTGGTGACACATACGGTGATGTACTAGAAATGGGTGATTGGATAAGTATGGTTCAAGGAGAATATAGTGCTAATATAAACGCATTAGATGGACAAGCGATGAACAAAGATGAAGCTTTTTATCATGCTGTTGTTGGTAAATCACACGATATAGCAGCAGTTAAATTCGCTAAACTCAGAAAATTTCAAAAAGAATCTATTACTGAGGATCTAAGAAGAAGGTTAAACCAGACAGACAACGCTGGAAACTTCAAGTATCAAGCTGAGTTAGCAGGAGACTTAGAAGGTACTGACTTTCAATCGCACATAACGAATTGGGCAGAAACAAGTAAAGATCCAGCACAGGTTGGAGAGCTTGTTAGTTATCTGGTCATGAACCATGACGACTGGCGAGAGAGAGACAAACTTATGGAAGCAACCGCATTGAAAGATACATATGGTCTCAGCGAAGATCTTTCACAAACAATGGCAAAAACTATAATATCTCAAACTGATGCATTAAGTCAATGGAGAAGAGGCGAACTAGAAAGACAAAAACTATTAGGAATGTTTCCTAAACTGTTGGATTTAGAGCCAGAACTAATGTTTGAAACTTATATTGGGCAATATCTGAATTTAAAAACTAGTGGATTAATAACAGATTCTCAATTCAATGCTGATGTTGCATTGTGGGGATTAGAGAAAAAAGATATTAATGGCTGGGCAAGATGGGCTGCTTTAAAACATGTAAAAGTTATGATGGATGCACAAAATAGAACTTCAGCTTACGAGGATTGGATAAAAGGAAGTAAATTATTATCTGATACAGATGTAGGTCTAGAACAACTATTGGAAAGACTGTAGAAAAACATGCCCTTACCTGAAGTTAGAATAGGAACTTGGAGGCTAAATAATAAGCCTCCAGAACGCTTTACCGATGAAATGCTCGCTTCAAAGTTGTATGATAAGTACAACAATGAAATGTGGCTGCAGCCTGATTATGTATCGACAGTAGCTGGTACTAGCAGCGAAGGCACAACTTCGATGAGAGACAAGGATGGAGATCTTATCCTAAATGTCTACTCTGGAGATGTAGAGAAAAAAGATTGGATGAAAGAATTCTTACTTAGTGAACGAGAGCTTTCTGAAGGTTTTTGGAAAGATCTAGGTAGAACGGCAGCTTATGGAGTTACAGAAGTTGCAAAAGTAGTAAGTAGAATAGGTTCATTTGAAAAAGGAAGTCCTATGTTCAGGGCAGCACAAATGGGTGCAGTACCAGGAATATCAAAAGATAGCCAAGAAGAGTTTTTACAGTCTCTTGGAGCATCTGAAAGAGAAGCAAAAGCTTGGGATGAGCCAAAAGAAATAGCAGCTAGAGACGAACAATATCAATATATGTTATCTAATTATTTAGGTTTGGGTGCATATTTCGGTTTACCAAAAGAAAATAAAAAACCGATTAATGCATTACAACTTGTACAACAAGAACTTATGGAAAAGGTACGAAATGAAGGTTTAGATAATCTAGATCAAGTCGAGCAATGGAGAAGAGATATGATTGCTGACAGATTTGGATATGTTTCAGAAGAGATGTTATCGCATTGGGCATTAGATGAAATAGATAAAATAGATTTAGAAGAAGTAAAAGGCACAACTGCTGGTGGCGCAGAGTATAAGCAAAGAGCTATGCGACCAGGAGGTATGGGGGTAGAAGGTTTCAAAGAAAGGCCAATAATGGGAACAATGGCTTTTCTAGGAGGCGATCTAGCTCCTTTTTTATGGGCGGCAGGAAGAGGAGGTAAGATACTTGATGCGGCAGCTTTATCAGTTATGGCTACCAAAGCAAAACCAGTACAAGTTATTAATAAAGTATTAGAGAAATTACCAACTTATAAGTATGGAAAAAATTGGAAATGGTTCAAAAAGACAAAATTAAATAAAGCTACAGGTAAAAGAGTTCCTATTAATAGAGAAATTAATGTAAGAAACATAGCAACAGCAGTTCCTCATTTTATGGTATCTACAGAAATAGGTGCGCAAGTTGCTTTTGATCCTTATGAATTACGTTTTTCTAAAATATTATCTGAGATGGGTTTCGGAGAAGACAGTCAAGATGGCTATCTTAATACTATAGCAGCTTTATGGGACCCCGAAGATTCAGAAGCAAAAGCACGAGCTAAGATGGCTTTAGAAAATGTAATGGTACTTCCTGTTGGTTATGCTGTTGCAAAAACTGGTTTTAGTGTTTTAAGTCGTATTCTAAGAGGCCCTAAAGACAAAGCAGCAATGTATTTACAAAGATTAGGAACAGATGTAGAAGGCATACGCATTGAAAAACAAGCAAGAGAAACAAACATAACACCTGAAAAATTGTCAAAATGGAGAGCATCATTACAATTTTCTCAACATGGTTGGATAAGAAAACCTATAAATTATGTATTATTAGGTCTTTTTAATAAAACAGGAAAACTAACTCCTGCTATGAAACATTTAAGAGACGTAAAAGAAGGAGTTGAAAAAGCAGTAACTACAAAAGTAGAAGTGCTGGCTAACAGAATTGTTTATCAGTTAGACAAGACATCAAAGTCTACTATTTATCAACAAATTGATGAGTTGGATTATAACTCCTTTACAAAAATGATGATGAAAGCAAGTGCTTATGTTAGAAATCCAACAAGAGAAGCAGATTGGGTAAAAATAACGAAGCTTATAACTAATGATTTTGATCCTACAAAAGGAGAAAGTTTTGCAGCCATAGCAGAAGG
>Ga0310121_10002782_pt1 | contig 16393 bp, 14 predicted proteins | sample CB27_Tmax_986_MG_FD_203504 | JGI IMG/M metagenome (GOLD analysis project Ga0310121, IMG submission 203504) | Marine microbial communities from Western Arctic Ocean, Canada - CB27_Tmax_986 | ecosystem: Environmental > Aquatic > Marine > Oceanic | place: Canada: Western Arctic Ocean | collected...
ACCGCAACAGCCGAGCCGAGTTCTGAGTGGCTTGGTGCATAAACTTAGAATTTGGGCCTCCAAAATGACTCCTAGGAGCCGGGAAACGGTCCTGTTTTCCAAATTGCGCTTATTTTGGGTCTAGAAGCCCGTAACTAGCGAGAGCGGTCGGCACGATGGATCGCTGCTTGAGCTGCCAATAGCCAATCGTAACCAGAGGCGAGCCCAATGTGATTACAAACGAATAGTAGGCGCAGTATCCATGCATGTAGGGCATGCGGTCGGCCACATGAAAATTACGGCATACGCCAGAACCAGAGCGCTGTATGAGCATCGTCGCAGGTGAGTCCAGCCGAAGAATAACAATGAGAGTTGCGAGTAACAGGGCCGATAAGTAACGGCACAAGGTCAGCCAGGTTTCGATATTCTCCAGACCATCACCCGTGACAGCAATGGCGACCCGGCCAACCCACCAGCCTGGGGAATAGGGAGAGTGCACCCAGGCGGCTTTTCCGGATGCCTGGATGCGAGCCACATAAAAGGCCGCCGGCTCATTATCTACCGGATAGAGCGCATTGTAGGGTAGAGGAGCTATCCATTCGGTGTAGGTCAACAAACTGAGTGGGAGTAGTGAAACCCGCAAGCAACAAGTGCTCGCGGAACGATGGATCGTTGCTCGAACTGCCAGTAGCAGATCGTCATTAGAGGCAATCCCAAGATGACTATAACCGAGTAGTAGGCGCAGTATCCGTGCACGTAAGCCCATACAGTAGGCCAAGCAAAGATCGCGGCATACGCCAGGACCAGGGCGCTGTAGGAACGTTTGCGTAGGTGCACCCAGCCGAAAAACAGCAATGAGAATCCGAGTAACAAGGCTGACAGGTAACGACACAACTTCAGCCAGGCGCCCACATTCTCGAGGGCATCACCCGCTGCAGCGAGCGCGACGCCACCAATCCACCAACCGAGAGAATATGGAGAGTGGACGTTGGCCGCTTCTCCTGCTGCCTTGAGGCGGGTCACATAAAAGGCCGCTGGCTCATTATCCGTCGGATAGAGCGCACCGTAAGACCGCGGCGCCACCCACTCGGTATACGTCAACAGACAGAGAGGTAGGAGGGAGATATCAGCACACACAAGACAATTCGACGACGCTGCACTTCACCTATTCGAGCCAAGGAACTGCCTCCTGTCTCGAGCATGACTAACTTGTGGCAGAGCGAGGAACCCCTGGGCCGTCTCGAACCGAACCGTCCAGTTCATCGAGACTACAACAAACGGACTCTTCTGCCTGCTCCCACCCTTCTTAGTCGCATGCGATCGGGGTGAGCGGCCTCGGAGGTGAACTCAGACTTGCTGACCGTGCTCAACTCGGCCATTGCGGTAGGCCAGGTTCGCTAGATGGGCATCGGCCGCTACCTTTACGCCCACCTCTGCGGGAGCCCTGGGCCGGCCACGGCTGTGGATGCAGTCGACCCAGTTCTGCAGGTGTAGTAGCGTCGAGGCCGGGGGGTCGTAGAAGTCAGCGCCTCGCGCGCCTCGCGCGAGAATCATGTGCGATGGCGCCAGCTTGCTTTCCTTTTCGGGCAGGACTTCGTAGCGTCCCCGGTCCAGGTAGAGTGTGGCCTCGGTGCCCATGAACTCGAGCATCGCGGCGTTTCGAGCGTTTACGAAGGTGCCTTCGAAGTAGACCTGAACCTGCTCCTCTTCGAACCGCAACAGGGTTTGTATCGTATCGGGAGTTTCCCAGAGGCCAGCGGTGATGAAGTTGTCTCCAATTGTGGTCGCCGTTGTGGGATTTCCCAGGTCGAGATACCAATTGGCGACGTCATGATAGTGAACCATGAGATCGGTAAGGATTCCGCCACCAAAATCCCAGAACCAGCGCCAGTTGCGGAAGCGGTAGGGGTCAAATGGCTGCTCTCTGGCCGATCCTAGAAACTGCTTCCAATTGAGGCTTGAGGGATCTATGTTGACCGGTCGTCTTCGGACCTTGTCTGTGTTGCGATTCCAGGTCAGGTGGACTTTATGAATCTTGCCCAGCACGCCTGATTGGATGATTTCATAGGCTTTCCGAAACTGGGGCATGCTGCGCTGCTGCATGCCCACCTGTACGATTCTCCCATACTCGTTCTGGGCCCGAATGACCGCATCTCCCTCACTTGGATCATGGGTCAGGGGCTTTTCAACGTAGACGTCCTTTCCTGCCTTGCAGGCGTCCACGGTCATCGGAACGTGCCAGTGGTCGGGCGATCCGATGATCACGGCGTCAATGTGTTTGCTCTCAAGCAGATCGTGGTAGTGCTTGCTGGTGAAGGCCGCTGGATCAGCAAGTTCCCGACCCTTCTCCAGATGATCATCCCAGATGTCACAGACGGCAGCCAGCCTGACGCCGGGTACCTTCTTGATCGTCCTCATGAGGGATCGACACCGCCCTCCGGTGCCGATACACCCGATGTTCAGGGTCTCGTTGGCGGAATATGAATACCGAGCCGACTTAGCTCCAACGCTCCAGAGGCCAGCGGCACTGGCACCCAGGCCGGTCAGGAATTGCCGGCGGTCCTTCTCGCTAGACATCGTTTATCGCCTCTTTCAGCAGAGTTTAAGAAACGCGATCGTTGGTCGGGCCCGAGATGACAGGTTGCGAGGGGGACAGCGCTCAGTCGGTGACTTCGAAGATGGCCTCGACTTCAACCGGAATGTTCTGTGGAAGCGATCCCATCCCGACGGCACTGCGGCCTCCCTTACCGGTTTCTTCTCCAAAGACTTCGACCATGAGGTCGCTGAATCCATTGATGACCCGTGGCTGTTCCTCGAAGTCTAGCGTGGCATTGACAAAGCCCAAAACCTTGACGATTCTCACGACCTTATCCAGGCTTCCGAGGGCTGCGCGCAGGGTACTCAATACATTGAGGCCAACCAATCTAGCCGCTTCATACGCCTGCTTGACGTCGAGATCGACTCCAACCTTGCCCTTGATCACGCTGCCATCGTGTCGAAACGGTCCAGTACCAGACACGTAAAGAATGTCTCCGACGCGCACCGAAGGACGGTAAGTTGCCATTGGGCTAGGTGCTGGGGGTAGTTGAAGCCTGAGTTCCTGGATACGCTCTTCTGCACTCATAAACACTCCTTGCTTCTAGCCGGCTCCCAAGATCTGGCCGTTACCCCTGACGCGTGCGATTGCACAATCGTGAGACCCAGCCAATAAACCTTGGGTTCAATCGTCTTCAATCTCCCGAAATCAGACCGAAATTATAACTTCTAGTCTGCAAACGTTTCAAGTCTGGCCTCGCTCACACGCCCCTGGGCTCCTTGACAGCTGAAACGCTCCTGTCCTATCTTAGCTCTGCGAGACTCTGGCAGGAATTTTCTCCCTATGCTCACAAGCTCGACTGGACCGGAAAGCCGACCGCCCACTCAGCTAACTCCCGTCTCTCCTCGGAAGTTGGGGATCCTTCTCGCTTCCCTACCCTTGTTGTTTTCGATAGTATTCGCACAGGATCTGACTCAGGGCACGCCGTCATCCCAAACGTCACCCCGGGTTGATTTCGAAACGAGCGTACGACCTATACTCAGCGGAAAGTGTCACCGCTGCCACGGGTCGGAACTACAGCTGGGAGGACTTCGACTAGATCAGCGGAAGGCTGCTCTCAGCGGTGGATATTCTGGTCTCGTAATCTTACCAGGGGAGAGTGCCCAGAGTAAGCTGATCCAGCTGGTTTCCGGTGAGATCAAGGGCAAGCTCATGCCGTTGGACGGTCCGCGGCTCACACCGGCAGAGGTCGCTCTTCTACGGCTCTGGATCGATCAGGGTGCGGACTGGCCAGAAACAGCTTTGTCGGCCGAAGCAGCATCGACAGAAGAAGCGCCAAGGCGGCAGACGCACTGGTCTTTGCGACCACCGGAGCGACCTGAATTGCCCCATGTTATGCTGCGTTCCTGGGTTCGCAACCCCATAGACACTTTCGTCCTGGAACGGCTTGAAAGCGAAGGGACTACTCCCTCACCGGAAGCCGCACGCTCCACCCTGATTCGGCGGCTATACCTGGACTTGATTGGGCTGCCTCCACCACCAGAGGCACTGGAAGCCTTCCTGGCCGATCATCGCCCTGATGCTTACGAACGCCTGGTTACGCATCTTCTTTCCTCGAGCCACTACGGAGAAAAGTGGGCACGGCACTGGCTGGATCTGGCCCGGTATGCGGATAGTGATGGATACAATGACGGCCCCAGACCCCATGCCTGGCGCTATCGCCACTGGGTCATCCAGGCGCTCAACGGCAACCTGCCCTTCGATCAGTTCACGATTCAGCAGATGGCTGGCGATCTGCTGCCTGACGCCACCGTGGAGCAGCGGGTGGCCACCGGGTTCCACCGCAACACGTTGACGCAGCGAGAAACCGGAACCGACCGCGAGGAATTTCGAGTCAAACAAATCGTGGATCGTGCCAACACGGTCGGAGCCGTCTGGCTGGGCCTAACCGTCGGCTGTGCCCAGTGCCACGATCACAAGTACGATCCGATTACCCAAAAGGAATACTATCGGCTGTACGCTTTCTTCAACGGAGACAAGGAGGTCAATATCGAGGCTCCGCTTCCAGGCGAAATGGGCCCCTACCTCCAGCAGAGCCCCGAATACCAAAGACGAAGACGCGAGCTCCTGGATCAGTATCCCGCTCTCGCCCTGCAGCCCCAGTGGGAAGCCAGGTTACTCGAGGCCGCTAGCACTTCGGAGGTGGATCTCATCTGGACCCTGGCCTGGCGGAAAGTGGGCTGGTTGTTCGATGGGGGACAGGAGATCCTTCGACTGGATCCCTCCCAAAGAACTCAAAAACAGAAGGATCAGCTGAGCGACTATTTCGTTGGTGCCTACAATCACGTCGTCGATAAAGGGAAGTACGAAGAGCTCGGCTTGGCGAAACTGAAGGAAGAACTGGTCAAGATGAGGGCCGAGTTCCCGTCGTTGAGTGAAGCCCAGACGCTGATTCCCCACTCTCATCCTCCGACCACGCACCTCCATTTGCGGGGCGACTTCCGCAATCCGGGAATCGAGGTGCGACCAGGGACGCCGGCTGTTCTGCACCCCCTGCTCTCCCAGACCGCACCCACTCGGCTGGAATTAGCACAGTGGCTGGTTTCGAAGAAGAATCCGCTGACGGCTCGGGTAACCGTGAACCGCATGTGGCAGGAGTTTTTCGGCACGGGTCTGGTGGGCACGGCGGGGGACTTCGGAGTTCGGGGTGAGCGGCCCAGCCATCCAAAGCTACTGGACTGGCTAGCAACGGAATTTATGAGCTCGGGATGGAACCTCAAGCAAATGCATCGGCTCATCGTAGAGTCTGCTACCTACCGACAAGCCTCCAAGCTGAGACTCGACCTCCAAGAGCTGGATCCGGCCAACCGTCTTCTAGCTCGTCAAACACGGCTGCGTCTTTCGGCTGAATTGATACGAGACTCAGTCCTGGCAGCCAGCAATCTGCTCTACCCTGTGGTTGGAGGCAAGAGCATCCTGCCTCCCCTGCCAAAGGGCCTCGCAGACCTGGGACATCGTTTTCAGGGGTGGGAGAAGAGCCAAGGCAAGGACCGCTATCGACGTGGCCTTTACGTTCTGGCCAAGCGTACAGCTCCCTATCCTCAGCTGATGGTTTTCGACGCGCCCGATGCCCAGGAATCCTGCACGCGCCGCGAGCGCTCGACGACCGCCCTTCAGGCCCTGAACCTGCTCAACGATCCTGTCTTTTTCGAGGCCGCACAGGCGCTGGCGATCCGCCTGCTCCAGGAAGAGTCCGGTGACGTGCAAAAGCGGTTAGAATACGGCTTTCAAGTATGTCTGGCTCGGGAGCCGAACTCCACCGAGACCGATCGTCTGCTGAGATACTACGAGCAGCAGCGAGAGATTCTGCGTCAGGAGCCAGCTTCGATTGCGAAGGTGCTTCCTCTGGAGTTGATAGACAAGACCGATCCCGCTTCGGCCGCTGCCTGGGTTGGCGTCAGCAGCGTTTTGTTAAATCTCGAGGAGTTCATCACGAGGGAGTGACCGATGAATCTGCAGGAATTCAAACAGATCCAGACACGTCGGCATTTCTTGGAGCGGTGCGCAGGAGGATTGGGCATGGCGGCCCTTTGGAACCTGCTGGCTCAGGAGGGCCTTGCCGGCCGACTTCAGACCGAGCTGGCTCAGGTGAATCCGCTTCATCCCCGAGCTCCCCACTTTCCAGCTACCGCCAAGAACGTAATTTTCCTGTTCATGGCCGGAGCCCCAAGTCAGGTCGATCTATTCGATCCCAAGCCGGAACTCAAAAAATGGGAAGGATTGCCCCTTCCCCCATCCATGACCAAGGACCTGAAACTTGCCTTCATCAAACCCACGGCGGAGATCTGGGCCAGTCAACGAGAATTTCGACGCTATGGCGAGTGTGGCATGGAGTTCTCGGACCTGCTGCCTCACACCGCCAAGTGTGCCGACGACATCTGCATGATCCGCTCTATGTATACGGATCAGTTCAACCACCATCCCGGCCAGTTAATGTTCAGCTGCGGCGCACCACTTGCTGGCCGACCAGCGATGGGGTCCTGGATCACCTATGGCCTGGGCAGCGAATCCCAAAATCTGCCCGGCTTTGTGGTGTTGAGCTCGGGGGATCCGACCCATTCCGGGAGCAAGGCCTGGTCTAACGGCTTTCTACCCTCCAGCTATCAGGGCGTCCCCTTTCGCAGCGGAGGTGACCCGGTTCTCTACCTTTCCAATCCGGAAGGAATCAGCGAAAACAGTCAGCGGGCTAGACTCGACGTCCTCCGCGACCTCAACCAGGAAAGATTCGCCGACGCCGGAGATATCGAGATCGCTTCCCGGATCGCTTCCTACGAGCTGGCCTTTCGCATGCAAAGCGCGGCGCCGGAACTCCTGGATCTCTCCCAGGAACCCCAAGAGATCCAAAACTTGTACGGCGTGAACAACCAACCGGACTCATATGCCACCGCCAGAAAGACGAACTCAAATCAGTTTGCGATCAATTGTCTCCTGGCGCGCAGGATGGTAGAGCGCGGAGTTCGATTCGTTCAGGTCACGCATTCTAGTTGGGACGACCACACTGAGCTCAACAAGAGATTGAAGAGCAACTGTGAGATGACCGATCAGCCCACCGCCGCACTCTTGAAGGACTTGAAACAACGCGGATTGTTGGAAGATACGCTGGTCATTTGGGGGGGCGAGTTTGGTCGTACCCCCATGGTCGAGCGCAGCAAGGTCGGCGCTGGAGACACCCGGGGCCGTGACCACCATCCTTTTGCCTTCACACTCTGGATGGCCGGAGGAGGGATCCGGGGTGGACAGATCGTCGGCCAGACGGACGAGCTCGGCCTGAACATCCAGAAGGACAAGATCCACGTCCATGACCTTCACGCCACAATTCTCCATTGCCTGGGTCTGGACCATGAGCAGCTCACCTATCGCTATCAGGGTAGGGACTTCCGCCTGACAGATGTGGCAGGTAAAGTAGTCCACCAGCTTCTTGTCTGAGTATTCGGGGACGAGGGCTTTAGCCCCAGAACATCTGAGGGCGCTAACGCCAGCATCGATAGTTCTTTCCGGAAAAACAGGAGAACCCATGTTTGGGCTGCATTCCCTCGATTTCTTCACGCTTATGCTATATCTGGCAGGCGTAACCTTCGCCGGCCTCTGGGCGGCCCGCAAGGTATCGACGATCGGCGACTACTTCATGGGCTCGAGAAAGTTCGGCAAGGCATTCATGCTGATGCACGCTTTCGGGACGGGTACCCATACCGATCAGGCCGTCTCCGTTGCCGGGGCTTCCTACAAGCTGGGAATGGCCGGCATCTGGTACCAGTGGCTCTATCTCTTTACGACTCCCTTTTATTGGCTCATCGCCCCCCTCTTTCGGCGGATGAGATATCTGACTACAGCGGACTTCTTCGAAGATCGCTTTAGTCCGTCTCTCGCCATTTTCTACACAATTTTCGGGCTTATCTACGTTTCTCTGCAGATCGGTCTCATGCTTCTCGGGACAGGAAAGACTGCCAATGCCATTACCGGCGGGGCGGTGAGTCCCGAGTTGGCGATTGCCGTGATGACCGCGCTCTTCCTCATCTATGGATTGGCCGGGGGCTTGCCCGCTGCTATCGTCACCGACTTCATTCAAGGCTTCTTCATCATTGTCCTCTCGTTCCTACTGGTCCCCTTCGTCCTGGCAGAGGTGGGAGGCTTCAGCGGTTTGCACCAACAGGTTCCTGGAGAAATGTTCAGCTTGACTGCGCCCGGTGAGCCCCCTCCTGGATACGACCGGGTGACGGTTTTTTACATCTTTATGATCGTGATCAATGCGTTGGTCGGAATCGTGGCGCAACCCCATCATATGGAGATAGGAGGTGCGGGTAAGACCGAGCTCGAAGGCCGAGTGGGCTTCACCTATGGCAACATGCTCAAACGCATCTGCACGCTGGCCTGGGCCTTCGTGGGGGTGGCCTGTGTTGCCATTTACCCCAATATTGCGGACCCCGAAAACGCTTTCGGCATGGCGTCCCGGGATCTGCTACCCGTGGGACTGGTCGGCGTCATGCTCGCCTCGATGATCGCAGCGGTTATGTCCACCTGTGATTCACTCATGGTCGACGGCTCGGCCCTGGTAGTGAAGAATGTATACAAGCGCTACTTCTGCCGTGACGCACCGGACTCCCATTATCTGGCCGTGGGCCGGTGGGTGGCCCTCAGCGTTGTCGCCGGAGGTCTGCTGGTGACACTGACCTCCCACTCTGTTGTGGGTATCCTGAAACTGACCTGGTCTTTGGGGGCGTTCTTCGGGATTGCTTTCTGGGGTGGAGTTCTTTGGCGTCGCTGTAACGCGAGAGGTGCCTGGGCTGCGGTGCTGGTTTCGGGCTTCCTCTGGTATCTGTCCCGTTTCCTCTGGCACTGGGAGTTGGCCCACCAGTTCGCGCTCTACCTGAGTGGCGGGTTCCTCGCCATGATCGTGGTGAGCCTGCTGACACCTCCAGCCGACAAGAAGCGATTGGATCGCTTCTATACGGTGTTGCATACTCCGGTAGGAGACGAGCAAAAACTGCGTGATGCCGGGATCGAAGTAGAGCTGGAGTAAAAGCAGGACCGGTCTGAAGCAACGATCATCGAGGAGTGTCGAAGATGTGGGACCTTGAGTTCCGAAGGCCCTCGAAGCAGACGGTAGTCGGTTTCATCGTCGCCTGGCTGGGCGTCATCGGCATTATTCTGCTTACTCTGCTCGTGGTCCGAATCGGCGCCTGACAGAACGAACCCTACCTACCCTTGCCCGTCCATTTTCATTTTTCGCTTGAAGATTTGTTGGAATCGAGTCGGGCCTGATCGAGGGTCTTGGTGCAAGATGAAAGTCAGGGCAAAGGCAAGGGAGAGGTCAGGAAAACCTCAATAGGCATGAGGGGGCAGGTTTCCCTCGCCATAGTAACCAGGAGGAACATGCTTACGGGCTACGACGTTAGCGCCGGTCATACAACAGGACTCGTCGCTGGCCAGGAACACCGCAATGGGCGCGATGTCCTCGGGTCGCATCAATAGTTCAGGCTGGTAGTCGCCCCCGCCTCGTGCCCCTGCCAACTCATCAGCCATTCGGGTATGAGTCCGGCCCACGGCGATTGCGTTGACATCGATGTTAAAAGGCTTCATCTCCAGAGCCAGACACTCGGTGAACATGATCACGCCCGCTTTGGAAACACTGTAGGCGGAGAAATCGCGCGAGGCAACCGAGCCGGAACCGGCTGAGATGTTGATGATTTTCCCACCCTGCTGATGCTTCATCTGAGGAAGAACGGCCTGACAGGAAAGGAAGACAGCCCGGAGGTTGATGTTCATCAAACGCTCCCAGTCCTCTAGCTTTGTTTCCAGGACGGGACGCTGAAAGGCAATTCCCGCATTGTTCACCAGGATGTCGACCCGGCCAAATTCGGCGATGGTCCGATCCACCAACTGCTGAATCTGAGTCGGGTCGCTCACGTCAGTCGGAATCGCTAGGGCCCGTGTTTCAAGACCTTGTACCACTGCCTCGATCTCGTTCTTGCTGCGGGAAGCAACGACCACGTCGGCACCTTCCTGGGAAAAGGCAACGGCGATGGCACGTCCAATGCCCCTGCCCGCACCGGTGACAATCGCCACTCTATCTTTCAGTCGGTGCATGTTTTTATACTGACCACTAGCCTCGCAGTTCCCCTGAATGGAGTCAAGGTGTGTGCTGCTGTGCCGGCCCCGCTCCAGAAAGAAACTTCCGGCTACTGGGGAGATTGTGCGTCACTGTGTGGGGAAGAGTTGTCCGGCTCTCTCCTCGGAACCTGGGCTCATTCTGCTAACGGCTCAAGTCGTTCGCGGCTCTGCCGGAGTTGGCTTCGTAACGCTGTTAGTTCACCCGTTGGCGGCATCTTCGGAGGACAGGAGACGTGCGACGAATTCTTGAAGTTTCAGCTTAGATGCGGGCCTGGTAGGTGTAGAGTTGGTAGTATCGACCCTTTGCCGCGATCAGCTCTTCATGACGCCCTCGTTCGACGATCTCACCACCCTCTATAACCAGGATCTGGTCCGCGCGCCGAATTGTGCTGAGCCTGTGTGCGATGACGAATGTGGTTCGGCCTTTCAGGAGCTGGTCCAGACTCTCCTGGATATAAAGCTCGCTTTCGGTATCCAGGTTCGAGGTGGCCTCATCCAGAATCAAGATCCGAGGATCGGCCAGCAGAGCGCGAGCGATGGTCACCCGCTGCTTCTGTCCTCCCGAAAGCTTCACACCGCGCTCACCAATAAGGGTATCCAGCCCCTCGTCGAAGCGATCGGTGAACTCACTGACGTGGGCAGCGGCGACCGATTTATCCACCTCCGTGTCGCTTGCTTCCGACCTGGAAAACAGAATGTTTTCCCGAATCGTCCCCTCGTAGAGAAAATCGTCCTGAAGGACAACACCTAGCCTGGATCGGTATGAGTCCAGCGTCACCGTGGAAAGGTCCTGTCCGTCGATTAGGACTCTACCGCTATTGGGTTTCAAAAAGGACGCGGCCAGGCCGGCAATCGTAGTCTTTCCGGAGCCGGAGCTCCCCACCAGGGCGGTGAGGCTGCCGGCCGGGGCTTCGAAGCTAATGCCTGCCAAAACCGGGTTCCCCTCGTCGTAGGAAAAGTCGACGTCCTCGAACCGGACATCGCCTCGCACTTCGTCCAGCGCAATAGTCCTCGTCGGCTCAGCATGCTCAGGCTTCACACTCAAGATCTCGTCAGTACGGTCGAGTCCGGCAAAGGCCTCGGTGATCTGACTCCCGATGTTGCCCATCTGCACGATGGGAGCAATCAGAAAGCCCAGATAAAGGGTGAACGCAAAGAGGTCTCCCACACTCAGGCCTCCACTCATGATCATCGACGCTCCAACACCCATGATGCCGACGCTGGCCAGACCCAACAGCAGAGTGGACGAGCTGGTAACCAAGCTGGTGACGGTCAGGGAGCGCTTGACGTTGTTGAAAATCCGGTCGACTCCCTTCTCGAATACCCGGACCTCCTGTTTTTCGGCGTTGAACCCCTTTATAACCCGAATCCCACCTAGCGACTCCGTGAGACGCCCGGTCACTTCCGCGTTGATTTTTCCCCTTTCCCGAAAAATCGGACGAATATAGCCAAACGCCTTCAGCGAGATCAAGCCGAAGAGGCTCAGAGGCAGCAGGGTGTATAGCGTCATCAGCGCATTGATCTTAAGCAGAAGTACCAGCGACGCAATAGCGGTCAGAACCCCGCCGAACATTTGTACCAAACCGGTACCCACCAGGTTCCGGACGCCCTCGACGTCGGTCATGATGCGGGAGACAAGCTCACCAGATTTGCTGTTGTCGAAGAATCGAATCGGGAGGTAGAGGATGTGGCGATGTACCTGTGCTCGGAGCAGAGAAATCAAATGCTGGGCTTCCACACTCAGGAGCCGGGTCAGGAAGAAAGCTGTGGACGACTGAACCAGGATGGCCAGGGTCACACCCAACAAAAGCAGGTACAGCAGCTGTTCGTCGTTCTCGGGGATGACCTTGTCCAAGAGGATCTTGCTGGCGCCGGGTAAAACCAGCGCTGCGGCCCGATTGATGACGATCAAGAGCAGACCCAGAAAAAGGATCCGACGCCGGGGCCAGATGATATGGTGAAAGGCATACCTGACGGTTTGCAGGGACGGCTTCGGCTTCTTCTTGTCTAGATGTTGCATTGCTCAGGCCGTATTCCTGAACCCGCAAGAGACGTCCACTCGACCGTGAGGTAAAGTCCCCGGAGCCACTTCCCAAGTCATCAATCAAATCCTCCGGGCTGCTTTTCCGCCCACGGCCTTCCCTCTTCGAAGGCGGCCGAAGCCGCTATTACCGTCTCCTCGTCCCCTAGTCGACCCACGATCTGCAGACCGATCGGCAAGCCGTCTTCGCTGAAGCCGCAGGGAATGTTGGCTGCGGGGTTGCCGGTCAGGTTGAAAAGATAGGTGAAGGGGAGGAAGTCCCAGTCGGGATGAGAGCAGGTGCGCCCGCCGATTTCCAGTGGAGGTCTGCCAATAGGAAAAGCCGAAACAGCTGTCGTCGGCGTCAGGAGCAGGTCATACCGATCGAAAAAGCCAGACACGTAGGAGCGATAGCGACCGATGTTGTTCAGGGCTCTTATGAAATCGGAGGTAGCCAGGGAACGTCCGTGCTCGAGGCACTGACGAAAATAGTCCGTAAGTTTACCCCGGCTTACCTCGTCGTCAGCCAGACCTCCGTAAGCGGCATAGCCGCGGGCGCAAAAAAAGTCGAAAAAGGTGCGGAACTGTTCTTCCGGATCGTCCGCCCTGAAGTCGCCCTCCTCTACAGTCGCTCCCTGCGCCTGGAAGAACTGTGCGGCGCTCCGGACCTTCTCGACCACCTGGGGATCCACGGCAGCTCCTCCCAAATCGACACTGAGAGCTATCTTCAGCCCTTTTACACCGCGTCTGATCGCCGCCTCGAAGTCGGGAGGCACTTCCTCCAGCGTCCCGTACTCGGCATCGGAAGAAGGACCCGCCAGACAGCGCAATAGGATAGCGGCGTCGCGCACGGACCGTGTCATAGGGCCCACCGAAGAATTATTGATCGGGCTCCAGGATTGGGGACCGACGTGTCTTCGGGGAATCCGTCCCTGGGTAGCCTTGATTCCATAGATACCCGTGAAGGAACAGGGGATGCGCACGCTTCCCCCCCCGTCACTTCCCTGCGCCATGGCGGTCAGACCTGCGGCCACAGCGGCAGCTGAACCTCCGCTGGAGCCGCCCGAAGTCCGCTCCGTATTCCACGGATTTCGGCACGATTCATAGACTAGATTCTCTGTCGTGCCAGCATAACCATACTCGGGGGTGTTGGTCTTACCTATGATGATGCCTCCCGCTGCGCGCACTCGCTCTACGCAAAGAGCGTCGGTTGTAGCGATCTCCTCGCCAGGAACGGAGCCGTGTGTAAAACGAATCCCTTTGACAGCCTCGAGATCCTTGATAGGTACGGGAATCCCGTGCAGCGGACCCAGTTCCTCGCCCCCCAACACCGCCTGCTCTGCCTCCCGGGCCTGGTCTATCGCTAGATCGTAGCAGACCGTGATGAAGGCACCGAGGGCCTCGTTGTACCGATCGATCCGCTCCAGCGTTGCCGCAATCACCTCCACCGGGGACACATCTTTCTGCGAGATGTGATGGCGTAGCTGGTAGGCAGTCATGTAGCCCAGTTCCGTGTGACTCATACTTTTCTATTCTGAGTGGCTTGGCCGAGGAATTCAATCGTCTCTCGAGCGACCGCCGGGTTGTTTTCCCGGAGTGTGGAGACAGTCAGACAGCCTTCCCTATTGTCCTTCTACCCGACGCAGAGCAGTTTGATATCATGAATGACGTGAACGCAGGAGCGACGGACAGTTCCTGCGGGAAGGTTGGCTGAATCCGACCCGACACTGACGACAAAGGGAAGAAAAACACAGATGGCTTCCCATCAGCCCAATGAAACTGAGGTTGTCCTTTACTCAGACGGAGCCTGCAGTGGAAATCCTGGTCCGGGCGGGTGGGCTTTCATCCTGGCCCACGTTCCCTCGGGAACCCAGAAGGAACAGAGCGGCGCCCAGGGGCAAACCACCAATAACCAGATGGAACTCCAGGCGGTGATCCAGGGCCTCGCTTCCCTGAAGAGGCCTACTCGGGTTCACATCGTCACCGACAGCTCTTACGTCCAACAGGGAATCACCAGTTGGATCCACGGCTGGAAGAGACGAGGCTGGCGGCGGAAGACATCCAATGGGCTGCAGCCGGTCAAGAACGTCGAACTATGGCAGGAGCTGGATCGGCTGACCGGCCAGCATGAGGTGTCCTTCGAGCTGGTCAAGGGACATTCCGGCCATGCCATGAACGAGCGCTGCGACGCACTAGCGGTGCAGGCCTATCTGAAACTGACAGGACGACCGTCTCGCAAATAACGCCCTCATCACCTCAGAATCTCAATGGTGTTGGGAATCGTTTCCCTTTCACCCAGCCGAATGGAGCGGGTTGCGGCACTGCCGATTATGCCGGGATGCCGTACCAGGCGTGCCAGATGGACCACCCTGGCATCCAGTCGTGTTATCCCACGCTCCTGATCCGTCTGATTCAGGGCACCGAGTTTCAGAGCAACGGACCAGGCCTGGTCTCGGGCCTTCTCCATACTGAAGGTTATGATCGCCGAGTCGACACCTCCCAAGGCTCGGTCCAGGAAGCGATAGGGCGCCCAGATTTCTTCCAATTCCCCCTGAACGCCACCGACCAGGGAAGCCAGAACTTGATTGATCCTGTTGAAATCTTCCTGGAGCTCCGGCAGAGAATCGGCCGTTACTGTCCTTGCGGCGGCGATGCCTAGATCAAGGTTGATGTGTGCATCCACACCGAGCAGAAGGTGCTGAAGCACAATCGGCCACCACTGGGCAGAGACCTGGAACGCGAAATCCCAGGTGCGGCTGGGATCTGCCCCGCTGAGATACTGATCAAAGGCCTTCAAATAGCGGTTGGCAAAGAGAACGTCGAGGCGTTCCATTCGATCTCCGTCATCGAAGGAACCCTCTGAGATCTTCCGCTGCAGGTGAAGCATGGACTTTGTGTATGAATCCGTGTGAGAAAATCCTTCCAAAATCTACCAAAGCGTGGGAAATCTCTGAAAATCGGAAAAACCTAAGTGACTTTGGTTCAACAACTTATTGGAAATGAGGAGGTTGTGAAACTCAGGGATACTGCTTGTTCCGCCATGCTCCGCCAAGCTCGGCGCCCGTTGTTGATCTCGACTCACAAGCCTCCTCTGAGGTAGCCTTGCTTCCGGAGAAACTTGATCCCAGTGCCGCGGTGGCTGGACAATGAGGACGAGGGAGGTCTCTTGAGGCATTCGGCCCTGGACAAAGAGGGAGCGACCCCGATTACGGCTCCTGGGTGGACGGCGAGGAAAGCGGCGGGCGCAAAGCTAGTCGACTGCGATGTCCATCACAACTTCCGGCGGCCGGAAGATCTGCTTCCGTATTTGTCCAAGTTTTATCGCGAGCATCTCCTGGACCAAGGGCTGCACCTGCCTGGAGGCGGATACGCGAACACCCCCTATCGCAGGACCCGACCCGACCTCAAGGATTGCCGTACTCAAGAATGGGAGGCTCCAGCAACATGCGACGCCGCGCGCGATCTACGAGAAGCCTGCCAACCAGTTCGTCGCGTATTTCGTCGGCAGCCCTTCGATGAACTTTTTTGATGGCTCGATCAAGCGTGATGAATGCGGGCTCAAGTTCCTATCCGCTGACTTTTCGTACTCCATTCCCGGGCATCTTTCTCAGGCATTGGATCGATTACCGCCGGTTGAGAACGTCACGCTTGGGATTCGACCGGAGCACATCCGTGTGACCAGGCAGGTGGCAGCGAGCCCGGCGATGCAGGGAATCGTCGACGTGCTGGAGCCGATTGGCCGGGAATTACACGTCGAATTGATCTTGGGCGAGACATCGATCGTTGCAATTACGCCACCCTCCCTGGACCTCCGTGTGGGAGAGCGCGTCTCCCTACAGTTCCACAACCAGTGGTGTCACCTATTTCATAGGGAATCGTCGGTGAATCTGCTGGCGTCCTCGGCATATTGAGAGCTCATTTCAATCGGGCGCCCGGTAAGCTCCTTGGATCTCCGGGTCAGCTCCCCGCGGGGCGGCAGACGCAACGGGGTCTCCGTTCGGGAGTTACTGCGACGCGAGAAGGAGGATGGCGATCAGCAGCCCTAGCCAATGCTCAAGCTCGATTCCCGAAGAGATTACGACTTCCTGTGCCCTGTCCTTTCAGGACTCTGACCCCATTGATCCTTCCAGTCCACCGAGATAACCTAGCCCCCAGCAAGGAGGAAGGATGATGAGGAAGGCACTGCTTGT